>Ga0325411_1000967_pt1 | contig 31175 bp, 11 predicted proteins | sample PopdelMetagenome_13_FD_206181 | JGI IMG/M metagenome (GOLD analysis project Ga0325411, IMG submission 206181) | Populus deltoides microbial communities from Bellville, Georgia, United States - Xylem-PdIQD-R4 | ecosystem: Host-associated > Plants > Phyllosphere > Stem > Wood/Secondary xylem...
GAACGATGCACAGGCTATCGAGGCGTTCCGTCTCCACTATCCTCCGCTCCACTGGCTCTGCCTCTCGTTACGGGAGCGCCGCCACCGCTGTCCCATTCTCCGATTCTGTACGCTCTTATAAAAAGCTCTTCCCATTTCTACACTGACTTGATACCTGTTTCCTTTCTTTTCTTTTTTTTTTCTTTTCTTGGTTGATTGGTTCTGCTTGAGATATTTTTATCATCCAGTCTAATGGCCAATTTTTTTAATTAAATAAATTCTTAATATTGTTAATGCAATTTCCTCCTATTTTTGGCAAAGAATGGGCACAAAGGAAAACAAAGTTGTACAGTTAACCTTAAGAAAATTTATGTTTATAGCAAATGTATCTATATGGTATTGTGGTCAAATGTGGAATATTTATTTATGAGTCATGAGCAGGTTGTCGACGGTGAGGCCAAATTGAGATGGTACTCGGTTTTAACCATTGGGAGAGAGATACCAAATAAAAGCAAGCAGCTGAACTTGAAGCATACCCTTTTTTTGGGTACCCGTTACGAGTCTACTGCTGCAGAATCTGATTCGTCATCATCCCCTCCATCTGTGGGTGAAAAATATGAGTATCAAGCTGAGGTACATCAATGGAGATTTTGGGGAATTTCATTTTTGTATTCAAGGAACGGGAGCTGAATATGGTTTTACTGATGTCTCTCTCTTTTTAATACTTGATGGCAGGTTAGTCGCCTTATGGACCTCATTGTTAATAGTCTATACAGCAACAAAGAGGTGTTTCTTCGGGAGCTTATCAGGCACGTTGTTTTTTCTTTTCTTTTCTTTCCTTTTCTTTTTCTTAATACTTTGATGCACTGTTACATATTTATATTTGCCTGGAAAGCAAGAGAGGGCAAAGTGATTAAAGCATTTCTCTATTTGGAAGCTTATGTAATAATGGATGCAAACAGTCAATAGACTCATTAGTCTTGTGTTCTTTGCTTTTGGAAATTTATATGTTGTTGCTTAAATTTTGTACTTTATGAATTTATGTTCACAGTAATGCGAGTGATGCCTTGGACAAGCTGCGATTTCTTAGTGTCACTGAATCTGAGCTTTTGAAGGGTGCTGCTGATCTTGACATTCGTATTCAAACCGATAAAGATAATGGGATTATAACTATCACGTAAGCTTTCTGAACTTCATCAACTGTTAATTATTGATTTTCCATCCGATTCAACTATTCCAACATGCGGTTCTTTCTCGCAGCGATAGTGGCATTGGTATGACTCGTCAAGAACTTATTGATTGTCTTGGAACTATCGCACAAAGTGGAACTGCAAAGTTTTTGAAGGCATTGAAGGTCTAATATTTTCTTTGAGCTGTATTGAATTTTTGATTCCAAGTGTGTTGCTGGATTGCTTGAGTGCTTAAAGAATTCATATTTGCTTAACAGGATAGCAAGGATGCCGGTTCTGACAACAATTTAATTGGGCAATTTGGTGTGGGCTTTTATTCAGCTTTTCTCGTGGCAGATCGGGTATGACCTTAATGTAAAGTTTGGACATTTTTCATGTTTGTTATCTTATCTACATCAATATAGAGTTTCCTAGTTTTCAATAATAAACCTCTCCTTCTTGAAAGGTTGTTGTCTCAACAAAAAGCCCACGATCTGATAAACAATATGTATGGGAAGGAGAGGCCAATGCAAGCTCATATACTATAAGAGAGGACACAGACCCAGAAAATCACATTCCTAGAGGAACTCGCCTTACACTGTATCTTAAGGTCTAGCCTTTTTTTCTCAAGCAGCTTGTTTCCTCCTCCTTGAATAGATTTGAAACTCACCATGTTTTTTTATTTGTTCTCCCTACTTCAGCGTGATGACAAAGGCTTTGCACATCCAGAACGGATCCAGAAGCTCGTGAAAAACTACTCACAGTTTGTTTCATTCCCAATATACACCTGGCAGGAGAAAGGATACACTAAAGAGGTCAGTTTTCTCAGTTACTTTAATTTTCCGTTCTCATTAATACTTTCAAAGATCATAGCAATCTTCTGATGGATTATGAATAAATCTCTACCACTTGAAAAATGCTGCACATTTATCTATTATTTCTTGTTCTGTTGAAGGTTGAGGTTGATGAGGATCCAGCTGAGGCCAAAAAGGATGAACAAGATGATACCACTGAGGTATGAAGCATAACTTTGTTATCATTTCATGGTTCTTCAAAATTTAATCCTGTAGCTCTTTTTATTCATTTGCTGTTTCTTGTGACAGAAGAAGAAGAAAACAAAAACTGTTGTTGAGAAATACTGGGACTGGGAACTTACTAATGAGACCCAACCAATATGGGTGGGTAAAGATTGGTATATTTGGATGTTGATTAATGCTAACATATAGGGAAAGGTTTGATAAATTCTCTCGACATGTGCAGCTTCGGAACCCTAAAGAAGTTTCTACAGAAGATTACAATGAGTTTTACAAGAAAACCTTTAATGAATACTTGGAGCCTTTAGCGTCTTCTCATTTCACAACTGAGGTAACTCATTCTGGATGTGATAATGATTATATTCTTTTCTACAATTAAAATACATGATTGGATATATGCTTCTAAAATTGGATGATAGTTATCTAAAGGGCAAGGCCAATGAAAAGTGGGTAACTTAAACTTGTCAGGCAAGGAAAAGTACATGTGTTATGTCCCTGTCCTCTAACATGCTGTGCAATTTTTTATTGTTCTCTAAATGTTGAACTCTGAAGTCTTAACTGGATTCTTTTCTCATTTGCCTCTTTTCATTTATTGCTAAGCTGGTGAAGGTTGCTCTTGCAGGGTGAGGTGGAGTTCAGGTCCATACTTTATGTGCCAGCCATTGCTTCCACAGGAAAGGATGACATAGTCAATCCCAAAACAAAAAATATCAGGCTCTATGTAAAAAGGGTCTTCATTTCAGATGATTTTGATGGAGAACTGGTAAGAGAATGCCATCCTTCCCTTCCTTTGACTCCCACCTCCTAAACAGATTTGTACTATATGGAAACTGTCATACTCATTCTTCATATGCTGGCTCACTTTTTTTATTTTTTGCTTGATTAGTTCCCACGATATCTAAGCTTCGTGAAAGGTGTTGTGGACTCCAATGACCTCCCCCTCAATGTTTCTCGCGAGATTCTTCAAGAAAGTCGCATTGTATGAACAGTCAACATTTATTTGTTTTTTCCAAAACCTTCGAGGTTGTGGAATTAATTTAATCTGAATGTATCATTTTAATTTTCTTTTCTGGCATTCTTGAAGGTGCGGATTATGAGGAAACGCTTGGTTCGAAAGGCATTTGACATGATTTTGGGCATTTCCATGAGTGAGAATAGAGAAGTATGCTATTTCTTATGAAATTACTTGTGTCCTTTTACATCTTCAATGAAAGCTCATATCACAGGATGTCAAAATAATTCTGCACATTGCTTGAGTGTGAATTTAGATATCTATGGGTTTTTTTTGGGAAGCCTTTATGTTTTGTCCTCCATTGAATTTTGTTCCACAAATTCTCTTGGTATTTCTGATGCCTTCCCTCTCTCTCTCTAATTCTGTGGATTATAAAGGTTTTTTTGGGAAGCCTTCATGAAATCACCTGTCTCCTTTTCCATCATCAATGATATCTCTTGCTTGAGTGCTTTTCATTTTTTTAAATAAACCATCTTGCTTTTGTTGTAGGATTATGAGAAGTTCTGGGATAACTTTGGCAAACACTTAAAATTGGGTTGCATTGAGGATCGTGAAAACCACAAGCGTATTGCACCACTGCTCCGATTTTTTTCTTCACAGAGTGAGGAGGAGATGATTAGCTTGGATGAGTACATGGAAAACATGAAACCTGAGCAGAAGGATATCTATTACATAGCTTCTGACAGCGTAACCAGCGCTAGGAACACGCCTTTCTTAGAGAGACTTCTTGAGAAGGATCTTGAAGTATGTATCTCACTTGAAAAAACAATTCCACAACATTTTAGTTAATGTTCTGTGATATATCATGAACAATCATATGAATTCTCTCACGGTGTTATTTCTATAGGTGCTGTTCTTGGTTGATCCCATTGATGAAATTGCCGTTCAGAACCTGAAATCATACAAGGAGAAAAATTTTGTTGACATCACCAAGGAAGACTTGGATTTAGGTTAGTTTTTGAGATAAGGCGTGGTTGTTTGTTATATTTATTCTTCTTTTGTAGGCTTTATTTCTTTTGGAATAAACATCTTGTATTGGAATGACTATCTGAAGAAAATCTTAAAGATTTGATTGTTGTTTTATGCTCAATTACCATAATCATACGGTTCTATGAAGCTTATGGCTAGTGGTTAGCTCTGATCTTAATTTTACTCAAGCTTTCTCAATTGTGATATCGACTGGAATAACTTTGTGGGGAAAGTTGAAGAGAACGATCCATTGGTGCTTATTGGTTTCAACTTGGATGTAGATTTAAGTGATTTGACCTTTTCAGGTGACAAGAACGAGGAGAAAGAGAAGAACATGAAGCAGGAGTTTGGCCAAACTTGTGATTGGATTAAGAAGCGCTTGGGTGACAAAGTTGCCAGTGTACAAATATCAAATCGCTTGAGCTCATCACCCTGTGTCCTTGTGTCTGGGAAATTTGGTTGGTCTGCGAACATGGAGAGGTAAAGTGCTCCTGTGTTGCTTGTGCCGGTGATTTATATGTCAAGCATCCCCACCCCTCTGCTGCGTGCTTGTTTAACCTATAAATCTTATTTTACCGTAGGCTAATGAAGTCACAAACAGTTGGTGATATGTCCAGCTTGGAGTTCATGAGAGGCAGAAGGGTGTTTGAGATCAATCCTGAACATGAAATAATTAAGAACTTAACTGTACAAGGATATTCCCATCCATCTCTCTGTTTTTCATTTGAGTCTTAGTGACTCCAGTGACTCGCACTTACTTTTACCCCCCTTTTTTATTCTCTGTAGGCTGCATGCAGGAGTAACCAAGATGATGAAGATGCCCTAAGAGCTGTAGATCTCCTTTATGATGCAGCTTTGGTTTCCAGTGGATATACTGTGAGCATTTTTGTTGTTTTCTTAATTATACATATATAAAATTACATTTAACCTTGCCGATGTGTCTCATTTGGAGAATATAATTTGCCAACTTGTAATTGTACTTCTTGGTGTGGCCTATGGAACTACATGTTTAATTATTTTTACCTGTTCAAGCAGTCAAGGTGACCCTAAACAATTTGACTCGTTTCTCAACGACCTTTGCATTCGAACTATAGTTTCTGGCTGTTCTCTGACTTAGATTTTAATCCATGCAGCCTGAGGATCCAGCACAGCTGGGTGGGAAGATTTATGAGATGATGGGCATGGCGCTATCAGGGAAATGGTCAAGTGCTCCTGGGATTCAGCATCCTGTATCTTCTCAACCAGGTATCCCAGAAACATTAGAAGCAGAGGTGGTTGAGCCGGTTGAAGTTGATGGGCAGAAGTGAGAGGGGAGGGGACGCAAAGATCAAATGCAATTTTTGCTGCTTCATTTCCATGTTTCATATGCGTATATTTATCTAGGAGGGGGATTATCAAGGCTTTAGTTCATAAATGGCAGAGGGGAATTGTGCAAGACTGAGCTGGACTGATGTTGCCAGAATTCTTCGAAATGGTTGTAGTTAAATGATTATTTTTGTCTTGTTCGCGTTTATTCCTTGCACTTTTAAGATTAATTTGATGTAGTGGATGGGAGACCGCAACACCTATTAAAGACAAATGACAGGAGACCTGAACAGGCAAATGATGACTGATTCTTCAGTAAACCTTTTATGGGTTCTTACCATCCTCCTCAAATGATACATAAACATGGTAAACTGCCAAGGACATCATGCCTGTGGGAGATGGAGCGCATGGCCTGAGTGATGACGCATTGCGTTCCAAGAAGTACGAATGTCTAAACCAGAGAGTGAAATTAATCTTGGTGTAGAAAAGCTGGTTCAATATCCCGAGGTATGAAAAAAAAGGGAAAAAAAAAGAGAGTTCAAACCAAAGTTGGGGAGAAGGATTTGAAATGTTTCAGAGCAGACCACGGAAATGAATTTGCACGAAATTATTGTGTCGTGATGGTTGATTCAATGAGAAGAAATAAATGATTTAGCACATGTTTGGGCTTGATGTTCTTATAACAAAAGCCTGCTTTTTAGAGCTGTTTTCTGTCAAGAGTAAATAGATACTGTTTAAGAGAATGATAGTGAGTTTTTTTAAAATATTTTTATTTTAAAAATATATAAAATAATATTTATTTTTTAAAATTATTTTTTTATATCAATACATTAAAGCGATTGAAAACCATTAAAAGAAATTAATTTCAAGAAAAAAAATTTAAAAATTATAAAACATGATTTTAACAGTAAAAACAAATAACTTTATAATATGTTGGGTAACGTTAAAAAATTGTGGTGCTAGACATGGGTCCACCAATAACTAAGGTCTGATATTGGTTATTGGTGAAACAATTTCAGGTCTAAAATGCTTTTGAAAAATTTTATTTTCTCTGCTGCAAATTATTTTTTTTGTATTTTTTGATAATTTTAATATTCTGATATTAAAAATATATTTTTAAAAAATAAAAAATATATTTTCAAATAAAAAATATTTTAAAAACAATTACTACTATAATAAATAAATGATTTTCCCTATGTTTCATGTGATTTCCCTTGCAACATCAAACTTTTTATTACTCTTGTTACTTGTGATGACCAAACTAACCATATTTAACAACGAAATTTCTACATATTTTTTTCTAATTATTTTATTATCAATAACAATTTTAATTGAAAAAAATGAGTAGACAATACTAGTGTTTGTAAAGAAATAAAAAAAAAATATGAGACTTAAATAATTGACTCGACTGGATTAAATAAACTCGATTAAATCAATAATATGATTGAAAAAATAGGAGCGATAGAAAATAAATTGAACTAAATAAAAAAGATTTCAGTGAATAATTGAAGAAAATGAACGATTGTCAATATTATGGAAAGATATTCCCCCAATATTTTTAAAAGGTCTATATGATCTTATTTTATGACGAAAGAAAAAATTAAATGAGAATGAAATAACCCTATAGAAAAATAAATTCTGAAACCCAATTCTCATCAAATCGAATGTTGAGGGATAATATTGGAAAAAAATTAATTTTAAAAAAGAACTAAAAACTTGCCCTGAGTCAGCTAGTCAAATCCATGACTTGTCGTGAGAATAGAATAACTTTGTACAAAGCAAATCTAATAAAACCACAAAGCTCAATTCTCAAACTAATTCACCCAATGTTGAAAGATAAAATTAAAAAAACAAATAACATTAAAAAAAACTCAAGTTAACTTGGGTTAACCTGACAAGCCTACAACTCAGGGAACAAGACTTAGAAAAGTCCACAGAGAGGAATGTGAAATGAACAACGAAACTTAATCTTAAACAAACTCAATGTTAAAGGATAAAATTAAAAAAAAAATCAATTTTAAAAAGTGACCTAAAAAAATCAAAGTCAACTCATACTAATTTTCCAAACCCATGTCCCCGGTCATGGGGTCGGGATTATCCCATGGAAGGCAAATCCAAAAAACTCACGAAGCTAAATTCTCAATCAACCAAATGGTAAGAGATAAAATTTAAAAAAAAAATCAATTAAAAAAGATCCAAAATAAAGAAAATAGCAATAAAAAAAATAAGAACCAAATCCGATATAAAAATAAAATGAAACAAAATGTTAAGGAAGAAATTAAAAACAAAATTCAATTAAGAAAATGATCCAAAACAAAAAAAAATGACAATCAAAAGAATTATTATCAAATTTGATATAAAAATTAAATGAAACAAAATGACAAGGAACAAAATTGAAAAACAAAATCAATTTAAAAAATGATAAAAAAAAACAATCATAAGAATGAAGATCAAATCTAATACTAAAACAAAATAACAAGAAACTTTTCAAGTTTGGTAGACTAACATGATATCCAGGGAGATGAGAGAGAAAAAAAATGGGAGAAGAAATAAAGGTCGTTAAAGCATCACCATTGGACCTCTATAAACACAAACCCTATCACCAAGAAGGTCTCACCGCAGTGGTTCTAAGGATGGTGGTGGATAGCTGCTAGAAGAGACCGCACACAATGACCTCTTTCCACATGCTAACAAATGCAATGCACACGTTGACCAAGTTATCCTTCTTGTCTTTTTAAATTCCTAATACATTTTTTTCAAATTGGATTCTTCAAGCCTTTATTGTTTTGGATCAATAAAATCATATTTGATTTGCAAAACTGAGCATCAAATGTTAGATTTCTTTCCTGATTTTATGGGATCCCCATAGCTAAGTAACAAAAAAAAAACTATCAAGTTCAATCTAAAAATAAATAAATGTGAAATGATCAAATTGAAAAAAGATTGAGGGATAAAAGAAAAAACAAAAGGTTGTTGTAACAACCTTGAATTTAAAAAAAAATCTTTTAAGTAATTCAAAAAATCAAGGGTAAATTTTTTTTGGGCACCCTACCGAGATTTCGATAGAGTTTCCCTTATATTAAGAGCACACCAAGTTATCAACAACTTTTTTTTATCTCATAAATCAATATCATAGTCAAGTCTAATCATCATGAACCTTTCTTTCATCAACACAACTCAAGGATAACATACATGTAATTTTTCATGAAATCTGAACAGTGTGACTAAGAGATAATTTACACATGAATTTATATAGTTTACTTTATTAAATGATTAATGAAAATTAAAATTTAGAATATGGTAATTTATAGGATCTTATCTTAAATAATATAAAATTCAATATGGATATACAAAATTAACAAAAGGTTACAAAATATAAATATGATGCTTTATAAAACATGATTAAAAGTTTAACATGGAATACCTCAAATTACATTATATATTAGTTTAACATCTTTAAATTACAATATTAAATTCAATAATAAAAAGTGACACTATAAGAATCAACGAGTCGGCTTTGGAATGAGAAGGACCTCACAATTACATTATTCCATAACATTAGATTATAATACAATAATTTTATGAGTAAAACATATATATATATATATATATATATATATATATATATATATATATAGCTATTTAACTCATTAATCTAGCTCTATTTTCAATCCATATATAATTTATACATATATTTAACTCCAAGGCAAGCTTAGTTTTCCAAGCAATTAGACATATTGATGCCACTAGCCCTCCCACTTAGTTAGTCTGATAAGATTTTTTTAGTTATTTGAACACAGGTGCCACTAGCATTTTTTCGGTCTGCTAGTTTAAAAAATCACCCCGATCATCTAAACACAAATGCAACTAGCCCCTCTTGGACAATTAGTATGATAAAATCTTCCTAATTATCTGAATACAGATTCCACTAGCCGTTCCCAAACAACTAGTTTAATAAAATCTTCATTGTCATCTGAACACAAATATCAGTAGTCCCTCTCAAACAACTAGTCTAATAAAATATTCTCGGTCATTTGAACACAAATGCTACTAGTCTAGTAGTCGTGCTTTATTACAGGTCGGATTAAAAGTCAATTTTAGTGTAGAAAAGAAAAATATATAGGTGTTTTTTATTTTCTAAAAAAAGAAAACTTTAAAGGGTAAATTACACTTTACATCTTGTAGTTTAATTATTATTTTTCACTTTACCTCTATTTTTTCATAAATTACTATTTAAATCTTCGAGTTTATAAGTTCACAACACATAAAAAACCAATAAAAAATATCAGATTATTTACAAGATTGTCATTATATTATATTTAATAACTAAAAAGCTTTTATATTAAATATAACAACTTTTTCATTACATTAAAATAAAATTAGTCACCACCCTCACTCTTTTCTCCTCTCTTCACTATCCACCATAAAAAAGGTCTACATCTATTGCTCCATTATTGGTCATTTCTACCCCCACACTCTCCGATATTAAATTTTACAATCATAACAAGTGAGGATTGCTTATATTCAATCCTTCAATTCAATCACATAATGTGACCCATCCGTTTGGCATTGCGTTTGTAACTGCGTTTCATCAAATTTTGAATTTGTTTTTGCTAAAATTGAGTGCGGTTTGTACTTTTTGGATCGTTTTGATGTGCTGATGTCAAAAATAAGTTTTAAAAAATGAAAAAACATCATTGGCATGTATTTCGGCATGAAAAGCTATTTGAAAAGCAACCGCAACCACACTGCCAAACACGCTCACCAAGCAGGTCAAACGCAACTCGACTGTCCCTTTTAAGATCGATTTGACAACAAAAAATTTCAAGCCATAATTGTTTTATTTCTTAAAAGAAATTGAAAAGACATCATTTTTTATTGACATGGGTCGACTCAGCTCAAATTACCAAACTTGCCAAACGGATCATGAACCCGTTTAGGTTGAATAACTTGGCTTTTTGGGATCAAATTGTATATTATATAAACAACTAAAACAAAAGGAAGACAAAAGGAAGATTCACTATAACCCCTTTTATATTTTAATATTCACCACTACAATGTAATGACCATTTTGTCATTCCTATAAAAAATGTACGCCTTGGGACCAGGGTTATTTTAGTATTTTTACAAGGAGCATTAGTCATTATTGATTTTTTAGGGGGTATTTTTGTCTAATGAATGTTTTAATGAACAATTAAATAACTAAAATACCCCCAAGAGCACAAAAACAAGTGGTCTCGGGTAGGGGCATTTAAGTATTTTTGTTTCTTTATAAATAGTAGAATTACACATATACCCTTGCATGCAAAATACTGAATTCATTATAGTCAAGGGTATTTAGGACTTTTAGCTTTGCTTTTTTTTTTTGGGTTAATTGTAGGTTTGCTTGAGGTTAATAACATAATTTACCATTAAAATAATAGTTTTATATTTAAAAAGTTGTTGGCGCATGTAGTAGAGCATCCCCAGCGCGTTAGAACCGCCACACACTTTGGGCGGCACGTGCGACGGTTTCCAACATTAAAAAATGGGCTTTTGTTGTCTTAGTTTATTCCTCATTGTCTCCTCTTTTATTATAGGCGGCACATGTTCTTTTAATAGGTTTCCAACATTCCTGGTGACTCTTTTTTTTTTTCTTCATTCATTTCTCTATCTTACCCCGATAAATACACTATAGTTCTCATTGTTATAGTTATAGTTATTTCATATTCATACCTTTTAGTTGTGATTAGTGTTTTTAGTTATTTTCTCTTTTGTTAAAGTCAATTTAACCATTGGTGTTTAATTTGTATATATAACGTATTTTGATTCAGTCCTTCTACTTTTAATTTTTTATTTTTTTCTTTTGCCTTTTTGTCAAAGTTTTTATAGCTTTCAATTTTATCTTTTAAATCAAGTTTATGATTTTTTTTTCAATGATAATAATGATTTCAATTTGGTCCCTTTCCTTTTGATTTTTCATTTTTTTTCTTAGCCTTCTTGTCAAAATTTCTATAATTTTCAATTCTATCATTCAAATCAAGTTCATGATTTTTATTTTCTCAATAATAATAATAATAATAATAATCATGGTAATATTAATGATGATGATGATATTACTGATAATAATAGTAATAATGATGATAATGATAATGATAGCGATAATAATTATAAATAATAATATCATTGATAACAACAACAACTACTAAATTAGTGTTGATAATAATAGTAGTAGTTGTTGTTGTAGTGATAACAATTTTGTTGTTTCTACTACTATTACTACCAACAACAACAACAACAACAACAACAACAACAACATGAGAGAGAAGAAGAATAAAAATAGTGACGATAATAAAAATACAAATAATATTTTTTTTTATGATAGTGGTAATAAAAAAAACAAAGAATATTTGTTTTAATGATAGTGATAATGGCAATAGTAATAGCAACAACAGTAACAACAACAACAATAATAATAGAAATAGAAATAATGATAGTGATGGTGATGGTGATGGTGATTGTAAACCCCGGTAAAAATAAAAATAATATATATATATATATATATAATTCTCGAGAATTGAGTAAATTAATTGATATGACTTGTGCAAGTATGAAATATAAAAATCTGAATTTTGATGAAAAATTACAAATCGACTAAGTTTACGTTATAACATATAACTTTTAATCTAGCCATTAGATTAAGTTGAAATTTTCATGGAGTCTTATAAAATATTATTTTAACGTAGGTTAAAATTTTAAAATTTTTGGTGTATGATAAGAATTTTTTTTAGATAAAAGAACAAATGGCATAAGTGATTGTCTAGAAATTCCTTAGGGACCAAAGTGAGACTTTGCCCAAAACAATCCTCTTTACAAGCTGCCAGCAATTAAAAAAGAAAAGGAAAGAGGGATTGTGCCGGCCAAGGGAAGAAAAATGAGAAAAGAGGGTTTGTGTTATTTTTCATGGAAATTGCTTGAAAAATCAAAAACAAAGTGTAAGATAGAAAGAGTGTTAAGTAATTAAAGAGATGGTTGATACATTAAAGAGACTACAAGGAGTTTGAAGATTTTAAGAGTGCTTTTAGAGAAAGAAAAAAAAATTGAGCTTAGAGAGAAGTGTGAAGAAAAAGAACTTGATTCAACTTGTTTTAGCTTTTGATTCTTCATTCCTTAAGGGTAAGAAAACTCTCCATGATGGTCCATTTTATTGCTTTTCATGTTTGTTATTGGATTGAGTAGAATTGGTATTATGTAAAAGTAAGTTCTTGATATTATGATGGTTTGAATGCATGGATTTATGTTAATTACATGTTTATTGAAGGAATAAATGGTTGGGCTTGTCATTAATTAGGTTAATTTGAAAGAAAAAAAAAGGTATTTCTTCCTCTTAGTATTGGGAATTTCGGCCAAGGGTTTTTTTTTTTGGGTGATTAGGTTGTTGAATTAATAACAAACAAATTATATTTAGTTATGATAAATGAGTATTTGGTGATTGAAGAATGGATAAAAAAAAATTGGTTTCCACCTTTGGTTAGCTAGTGATTCCTTGTTATGTTATAAGTAAATATGATCTTATTGTATTGATTAGTGAAATTTCATACATGGATGCTTAGTTGTTGTTATGTGTGATTATGGAACTCTTAGAAAGGTATATTTGGCCGTGGAAAATATAAGAAATAAAATTTCAAGCTTAAAGAGATTAATGAATTGTATTTAAATAGTGAAAGAAAAATAAAATGAAATGATGTGTTGAATTAGGTGTAAATGAATTAAATTTCCTTTGATTGTTAGGAAAAGTTTTATAGTGATATAAGATTTCCTTATAATTGTGGTGAATTAAAAGTTTAGGTGAATGTAGCATTGTATGAATTATTTGTGGAATTATTAAAGAACATGAAACTATGTTAGAATAATCACAATAGTTTCGGATGTTAAAATTATATTGATCGAAAATCTTATTATGTGATAAAGTTTTAAGAAAATTATTGAGTGATGAAATATTGAAATCATAAGATCTTTCAAATGGAACAGGGGAGGTTGGAGGCTCCAGACAGCAACAGGGAGTTATACTAGTCAAGCATCACCAGCAAGTAGGTATCCGACATCTTGAATTTTTATAGAAAGATTAATTGAAAAACCAGTGTTAATTTTAATAAGAAATTCTGTAATTTATGTTTGATGTTAACGGATGAATTAATGCCCGGTAACCGGGCGGATAATTTAGTACCGATAATTGGGCGAATGAATTAATGCCCAGTAATTGGGCGGATAAATTAGTACCGGTAATTGGACGGATGAATTAATGCCCGGTAATTGAGTGAATTAATGCTCGGCAATTGGGCGGATAATTTAGTACCGGTAATTGGACGGATGAATTAATGCCCAATAATTGGGCGGATAAATTAGTACCGGTAATTGGACGGATGAATTAATGCCCGGTAATTGAGTGAATTAATGCCCGGTAATTAGGCGGATAATTTAGTACCGGTAATTGGGCGGATTAATTAATGACCGGTAATTCAGAGTGAATTAATGCCCGGGAATTGGGCGGATAAATTAATACCGGTAATTGAACGGATGAATTAATGCCCAGTAATTGAGTTAATTAATGCCTGGTAACTGGATGGATAATTTAGTACTGGTAATTGGGTGAATGAATTAATGCCTAGTAATTGGGCGGATAAATTAGTACCGGTAATTGGACGGATGAATTAATGCCCGGTAATTAAGTGAATTAATGCCCGGCAATTGGGCGGATAATTTAGTACCGGTAATTGGGCGGATGAATTAATGCCCAGTAATTGGGCGGATAAATTAATACCGGTAATTGAACGGATGAATTAATGCCCGATAATTGAGTGAATTAATGCCCGGCAATTGGGCAGATAATTTAGTACCGGTAATTGGGCGGATGAATCAATGCCCGGTAATTCAGAGTGAATTAATGCTCGGAAATTGGGCGGATGAATTAATACTGGTAATTGGATGGATGAATTAATGCCCGGTAACTGGGCGGATAATTTAGTACCGGTAATTGGGCGAATGAATTAATGCCCAGTAATTGGGCGGATAAATTAGTACCGGTAATTGGACGGATGAATTAATGCCCGGTAATTGGGTGGATAATTTAGTACCGGTAATTGGGCGGATGAATTAATGCCCGGTAATTCAAAGTGAATTAATGCCCTGTAATTGGGCGGATAAATTAATACCGGTAATTAGGCGGATGAATTAATGCCCAATAATTGGGCGGATAATTTAGTACCGGTAATTGGACGGATAAATTAATACTCGGTAATTGAGAGTAAATTAGTACCTGTAATTGGGCGGATGAATTAATGCCCGGTAATTAAGAATGAATTAGTACCGGTACTTAAGTGAATAAATTAGTGTCCCTAATAAGGGAGCAATACCACGTTAAACGGCTAAGATTGGAATTTAATGGAATGAATATGGAAGTGTAAGATATTAATGTTTCATAATAAAGTGTGTGTGTGTGTGTGTGTGTGTGTGTGTGGGTATAGTGAAATGATACATTGCATTTATTGATAAAATGTTCAAGACCCTCGCAGCAGTAGAATAGATCTTGCTTGAATATATGCTAATTTTGTGTATTTATTTTGATCAACATGTATTTTGAGAATTATGAATGATGTAAAAGAGTTGAATGAACCTTTATATTTGTAAGACAAAACTTTTATATGTAATTAATGTGTATGCCATACTTAAGAATATCTTTATGTTAAATTAAGTATTTGTATTCTATCATAGTTGTTCATATGATTAGGAATGTTGGGTTGATAAAATAATGGGGGGTGTTACATTCATAATCTAAGTTTTTACTGTTTTTTTATATATAATTATTATTAATTGCATCTTGATTATTGGACAATACCTGTTTTTTTTTTTTGTGATGCGTTGTTTGGAAAAGAGGTCCAAGATGATTGGACCATGATTATGATATGAGTTGTGACAAGAATGAAGATGTCGATAACTTGGTATAGTCTCGTTACAAGGGAAACTCCGTTGAATTTCTTTTTTAAAAAAAAATTTACACTTTTAAATAATTATGTTTTTTTTTTGGATGTCACAGTGATGATATTACTTATTAATAATAGTAGTAATAGTGATTTTGATCGTCATTTTTTGAATTGCTATTTTTTAAAATCCTTTTGTATGATTAGGCTTTTTTTCTTCAATTTCATCCTTTAATATTTAGTTTTTTAGAAATTGGACTTCATGATTTTTTTAAATTTAATGCTTCAAGTTTAATTACTTGGGTCACAGGTTTAAAAAGTTAATATATTTTTAAAAATACTTTATAAAACTTTTTATTCTTAATCGGGTTATTCCAGCTACATAATCTTGATCATGGGTTTGACAGAATGTCTCGTGTTAGTTTAGATCTAATTGGATTTTTTTACATATTTATCATAAAAAAATTTATATATTTTTTTACCCATTTTCAATACATAAATATTATTTTTTATTTTAAAAAATAGTTTAGTCACATTGCGAAGCACATGCACGGAGGCTAGTAATAACCATACAATAACAGAAATGTACAAGAAAAAAAATGAATAAAATTTAAGAAAGAAAAATATAAAAATAAATATCATAAAGGGATATACAATAAGATTGTTATTAATATTAAAAAAATATGCTATAATAAAAATTAAACAACACTTCATTAAATAATATTGCAAACATGTTTTTAATTAGTTTATTTAAATAAATTTTAATTGAAAAACTTGACCTAAAAATAAATAAAAATATTGAAGAGGATGTCAGTTAACCTCCTTTTGTTTTCTTCTAAATATCAAGATGATGATACTTTGGATCAAAACAAATCAACCTAGTTAATCAATGAAATTTATAATTCGAGTCATCAACTTGCTTGGGTTTAATAATGGTTTTTTAAAATCCATCTTTCATTTAATTATACAAAAATAAAAATATATATTTGAAAAAAATGATTAAATAAAACCAAATATAAAAAATAATAATTTTATTAAATTTAAATTAAAATTAAAATTAAAGAGAAACAATTAAAAGGAAAAAAAAAAAGAAGAAGTGCAATAACTAGGGTACGAGTGCAACTATTTTTTATTTAATTATATAATAAAAAAATACTTGAAGTAAAACAAACAAATAAAACTAAATAAATAATAATTACAATGGGTTGTACAAAAAGAACACTTGTTAAAATTATAAAAATATTTCTATAATCTTATTAAAAAATAAAAGAAAAATGGAATGGTATGTAATAAAAAAAAATCTAAAATACATTCTTAATTAATTTAAGAATTTCATAAAATAATATATCTATTGTATTTTAAATGAATTTATTTTTATGAAATTAAATTTAAATTATTGAAAAAGAACATTTTTCTTAAAAAAAGAGACTAGGCTCATGGGTCTGCATAGCAAACACGTTTGGCTTGTAAGAACAAAAATGCTATGTGTGGGGGCCTATATGGCCGAGCATGCGCTCCTAACTTTTGCTTCTTTACACACATACTTGATTAAAAGAGTAAATGACATGCCATTCACTAGTCAAATAAGACCTTCTGACTTCTAAGTTTCAAACAAAGTATTTTCAACTCTTATTTGGACTAATAACACCTAAAAAATATTTTAGTGGCTTTAATAAACTAATTTTTAGTCTTACATTAGCATTTAATATGTTAAACAATAAAAAATAAACTTGAATAAATAATAATTCTTAAACCTTAATCTATTTTTTTGTAAGATAAAGATTAAAAAAATACATAAATAGAACTTTTATCATTAAATAAAATTCATTAACGTCGAGAACAACTAGTTTTGTTGCTGAAATTGGTCATATGTCAACTTTTTTTTTTATTTTTAGTGATTTTCTCTCTCAAACTCATGTACTTAAATATAAATAAATAAAGTTTTGAATCAAAATGTTCAATAAAAGACAAAAAAAAACTTGAAAAAAATCAGAAGGAAAGCGAGAGAGAAAAGGGTAAGAAGAGAAATCATTTATTTTAGTCATAATGTCAAATTGGGTCCTTGAATGTTTAATTTTTCAATCAACATAACCAAAATGTTTTTTTTTTATGCTTCACGCCCTGAGAATCGCATACAAAACCAGTTAAAATAAATTATAAACTCGAAAATTCATATAACTTAATTCTTGAAGGACTAAAAAAAAATAAACAAACTAGAGAGTGGAATAAAAAAATCTCAAAGCTCAACACTGTTCTAAACAATGCACTGTGAAGGTGTTCACAAGGTTTTTTTTTCATGGGATGTAGTTTCTCTTAATTGTAATATATAATTTGTAATTACTAAATGTAATGTAATGATGTTTTTTTTTTTTTTTGTAAAAAATGTCTTTTACCAGCCACTTAATAATTTTAAAAAAACGAATAAAAGCTATTTAATTTATAAACACAACAAAACCAAATGAAATTTTTTTTTTTTTTTTTACCACTTATCTATTTAGTTAACGTTAGTAAATTATTTATTGACCCATTAATGTGTTAGCCAGCCAAACCCCATTGCCGCCGCGTCTAAAAAGCAAGTCAATGCGCCACAAACAGGGACAAATTGCAAACATGCGAAGCCGGTGAACACAAATTAAGACACCGGCTTAGCCGCTAGCCGTTTTCTTTCGTTGACGACTTTCTCTCTCTTATTGTCCAGTCTTGTCCCTGGGTAAAGTCGTCGGTTTGTTCCTGTCATCTGTAGTCAAGCCTCAACACTGGAGGACAAAATGGTAAAGATGCTGATTCAATGATCTCTCTGCTCTCTTGTAATCCTTGTTGATCGATGCCTGTTTCCTTCATCTCTTCCTCCATCGATCCATTTGGCCTCGTTTCATCAGGTCTCTCTCTCTCTCTCTCTCTCTCTCTCGTGCTGTCTTTCTTTTTATTAGCTTCTTTTTATTATTATTATTATTGTTTGTGGTTTAAGTGGTGAATAAATAGATAGAGAATTTTTTTGATTAACTGATAGATTTTTTTAAAAAAAATTAATTTTTATTTCCTCTTAGGAAAGGCTTTTGAGAGGTCAGATCTGGTAACTTTATGTTTGGATTTGGTAGCTTTCTTAGTAATTAAACAGATCACTTCCTTTGCTCTGATCTACTGTTTGCTTGTTGCAGCTTTGGTATATTTTTAAAAAACTTTCTTGCTTTTTTTTCTTAATTAGTCTGATTCATTAATGATGCTGATTTTCTTTTAAAAATAAATAAATTGGTGAGCGTGTATGGTTGCTTTCGTCTGTTATAGCTGAGTAGTAGCCGATATAGTCTCTCCATGTGATTGTGCTCAATTTTCATCAATTATGCTTATATATATATATGAATATCCTCTGGAAATCATGGTTAATTCTAAGCAAGCAACAAAAAACGTTCTTGTAGAAAGAAGGGATTATTACATATAATTTTGATCAAAACTTTACTGGACAGAAAAGCCTTTGTTGAGATAACATTTAATTTTTATTGCAGATTTTTTCCTGAAGATTTTTTTTATTTTTTACAACGGAGGTGTTCCTAGTTGGGCCATGCTTCTCTGTACTTTTCTTTCTTTTTTTCACACATTTCCATAGCTTGAATTCTAATGATAGTAATGATAAAAGTAGGTGGTGATGGATTGATGATGTGTTATAGTTCCTTGTGACATTGACAGGAAGAAACCACTAATTGATGGGCACATCATCTGGTTCTAACATTCATCACCACCCTTCATCAAAAATGCTTCCTCCACGACAGCAACCGCGTGCAGCTGGACTACAAACATCACTGTCCTTGGTGTCTTCTGATCCTCGCCTGTCTCCTGATGCACAGGAACTGAGATCTAACTCTGATAATATTCGTGAATCACCTACTGAAAGTGCTAGTTCACGAGAAACTTGGCCCACTGCTGATGCCATGATGACAAAGAAGATGGAGAATGGCAAGACGGAGAATGATTGCCCTGAACAGTCTGTCATTCGTCGTGTCTCAGTTGCAGATAAGATAACTCTTCGTGACATAGCTAGGGAACGAGTTGACGTGATTTCTGAAAAGATGCATCATCTACCTGATGATTTTCTTGATGAGTTAAAGAATGGTCTCCGGGTTATCCTTGAAGGGAGTGGTGGTTCACAGCACAGAGAGGAATTTTTGATTTTGCAGAAGCTTGTTCAGAGTAGAGCCGATTTGACAGCAAAGACATTGATTAGAGCACACCGAGTACAACTTGAAATACTCGTTTCAATAAACACTGGAATTCAGGCTTTTTTGCATCCAAGTATAAGTCTTTCCCAAACTTCCCTGATTGAGGTTTTTGTGTTCAAGAGATGCAGAAATATAGCATGCCAAAACCAGCTTCCAGCCGATGACTGTACCTGCGAAATATGTGCCAACAGGAGCGGTTTCTGCAATCTCTGCATGTGTGTGATCTGTAACAAGTTTGATTTTGAAGTGAACACATGCCGTTGGATTGGTTGCGATTTGTGTTCTCATTGGACTCACACGGATTGTGCTATTCGTGATGGGCAAATTTGTATGGGTCCATCTGTTAAGAGTGGAGCTGGCCCAACTGAGATGCTTTTCCGTTGCCGAGCCTGCAATCGAACATCTGAGCTCTTGGGTTGGGTGAAAGATGTTTTCCAACACTGTGCACCAGCATGGGAACGAGAGGCCCTTGCGAGGGAACTTGATTTTGTTAGTAGAATCTTCCGAGGAAGTGAAGACACTAGAGGGAGGAAACTCTTTTGGAAGTGCGAGGAACTTATTGAGAAAATGAAGGGTGGACTTGCGGAGTCAACAGCTTGCAGAGTGATATTGATGTTCTTCCAAGGTATGTATTATGCTAAGCATTAAATAAGATAGCCTTCTCTCCTTCAGTATTGGAAGAATATTTGAACTGGTGCGTTAGTTTGCTTTGCCTTCACTGGCTGCTTGAAGCAGTGCCTAAGCTGCTCCAATATCATTACCGTTATCTAAATATTTACCGCATTTTATGTGTGTAATAAATTGGAATCCTAGCAAGGTATAAGGGTAGTGCCCAGTGAATAGAATTCCAAGATGAGAAAAAAATAACGTCAGGTAAATCAAGATTAAAGAAAAAAAGTTACGTAAAGGTGTAATTTAGTGAAAGGAATCCTTAGTTCATAAGGATAGTAGAATACCATTGTTAAAGAAAAAAAAGTAAAACACGATTTTTATATACTTATTTGATTGTAGGATGATGAAAGTTCGTTTTTTGGACAACAGATAATGACATTTTTTTGTACAGAGAAATGACAAATTTAGAAGGTAAGGAGTTAGCGTGGAAGTGTTTCTATATATATATATATTAATGTGAGCTAGTTTAGATGAGATCGTTCAAAAATAATATAATTTTATATCTGGACCAATCAAAGAAGAATTAAAAAATAAAATTTTCCTTTTACATGTGGACCAATCAAAACGATTTAGCATAATGCGAAAACAACTGAATCTAGGCTTTTTAATCTAGAATTCTGGAAGAAATTGACGAAGGATTGCAAATCTCTCATCTTTAAACTTGTCTATTGAGGTTCTTAAGGTGCTCAACCATCACATCCATACTTAGTGATCTTAAAGCCAAAATATATTGATAGAAAAGTAAACCACCATGATTAAATAATATGTTAAAAAGCTCATGGATTACAAATAGTTTCTCTTAAGATCTGTACCTTATAATGATGATAGTAAGAAGAGACAAAACCTTAGCATTTACATGATAATATAAAAGCAGACCTGAGTTTTCTTTTCTGTTGTAAAGCGAGCATGAATTTTTCTTTAAATATAGTAGGGTTTCAAGGGTTTTAAAAGAATTTAAGTTTGAGAGTATTTTAGTAAAATAAGAAGGAATTTTGGAGTTAATATATATATATATATATATATATATATATATATTCTTTTTGCTAAAGTACCTATGATTATTATAACTAGTAAGGGTATTTCCACAGAGTTGGTGATTTGTCATGTGGTTATGGATGTATGATATATATTTTTATACATGCTTTCCTGCAGTATCTTTCTTATTCTCACGAAGTATATATGAAAAGAATGTTTCCATTTTTTTGCAGAGGCAGAGAGAGTTTTCTTTCTTAAATATGATAGTGATTATTTTATTACAAAAGCAGAGAGTTTCATGAGTATAGGGGTATTACTGTGTTCTGACTCCGCTAGTCATGTAAGTGAGCATGCCATATTTAGACATGCTAACAGTATCTCACTTTGATCAGAGCCTGTGACATGTTCACACTGAAATTCTATTAATGTGATTGGAGCTGATGTCTTCATTCTATTATTAGACTCTTAGTTCAAGCAAATTGGCAAGCTAATCATAGCATGTGTCTCTTCTATTCTTTGAGCTTTAGGGTTCATCCTTGCTCTGCATTTTTTGAGAAATCACTCTTTCCCCCCTATCACTATAGCCTCTGTTTTGTTATGGTCCTGTGGGGACTGAAGAGTCCACATGTGGTTCCATGTACATTTAACTGATTAACTGAATTATTGAATATGTTACTTGAAATTCAGTAGAAATCTGCTAGATGAAATTAAACTTTTTGTTCTTTTCTTCTGTACCCTTCTTTGAAGAGCTCGAGGTGGACTCTCCAAAGAGCCTTGAAAATGGGGAGGGTGGGAGGCTGATAGCCCCGCAGGAGGCATGCAACCGAATTGCTGAAGTGGTGCAAGAGGCCATAAGGAAGATGGAGATGGTAGCTGATGAGAAGATGAGAATGTTCAAGAAAGCACGCATGGCTCTCGAGGCATGTGACCGTGAGCTGGAGGAGAAGGCCAAGGAAGTGGCAGAACTAAAGCTAGACAGGCAAGAAAAGAAGCTACAGGTTGAAGAGCTTGAGAGAATTGTGAGGCTTAAGCAGGCAGAGGCTGACATGTTCCAGCTCAAGGCCAACGAGGCAAAGCGAGAGGCTGAGAGGCTGCAGAGAATTGGGCTTGCTAAGACAGACAAATCAGAGGAAGAATATGCTAGCAGTTACCTCAAGCTTCGTTTAAGTGAAGCTGAGGCAGAGAAGCAGTATCTGTTTGAGAAGATTAAGCTGCAGGAGAGTTCCCGTGCATCACAAAGCAGTGGCGGGGCTGACCCTTCACAGGTGTTGGCATATTCAAAAATCCATGAAATTCTTCACGGCTACAATGTCCCCCCAAAGACAGAAGCACAACCAAACGAGCGCCGCCATTTCAGGACAAATCCCTGAGCAAAAATGCCTTCTGCCAAGTTAAAGTTTGATTAAGATGTTTAGAAATGTCGCTCTCTTGCCGAACGAATGTGACTCTTGCCGAACAAGTGTGAATGAAATGCTATTTGGATTGATTTCAACCTTGTAATTTTTAATTGGCGAGTCGGTGGAACTACTGATTCGAGTTGTAAGTTGCTTTTACACTTCTGCATAAATATGTAATTTTTGTGCATGCATGTTGGAAAGTTCTCGCGCACATCTTTGATCATGCAACCTGGGCTGATACCTTATCAGGTTCTTACAGTTGCTAGAGATTCCATGCAATACTGTACATCTGACAGGAGGGATTTTCTGTGAGCAAGATGGGCCGCTTGGTTACTGTACTTTCTCACCAGAGGAGTTGCCTGCGAAATGCACGGCGTAGACAAGTCAGAGCTGCCATGTGCTTCTATTTTTCGTCCATCAACCTAGACTACGTACTTGCAAGCTACAAAGCCGTGCCGGGGTCCTCTTCACATGAGCAGATGAAGATGTTGTCCTTCTGTAGGTGCTCACGGAATCGGACTCCGAATTAAGGACATCGAGCTGTGGTGGTTCAACGGAAGAATCAACCATGTTGAATGCAATGGCACGGCTGATACCGTCTCTAGCTGTGGCACCGTCTCCTAGAGTTTAAAAATGAAAACGTGGTGTTTTTCATATAGCAACAACACCCAAGCAAGATCTGTCATCCCCGCCATGTATTTTTTTCTTTTTTTTTCCCGGAAAGTCCACACGTCCATTTAAAATAAATATGGACACACTTGATCATGAAGATTCTCATATGATAGAGATAATGGCTGAAAACTGTATGTAAGCATGTGTACAGGCCGATTCTCCAGTCACAATCTATCGGATTGAAGTGACTATAAATTTATTCTCATTAAATAAACTTTAAGATCATATTAGAGAGAGAGAGAGAGGAGCATCTTGGCTGCTCTTCCAACATTTTCTTTTTCTTTATTTATTTATTTTCAGAAGATTAATCCAAAAACGAGTCGGGACCATTTGTGAGTTGGAAAGGTTACGAGTCTTGGGTATAAAACTACTTTGTTACAGGCTCCAATTATTACATAAAGTGTTCAGGAGAAGGGCAAAACAAGGATGCAATATCGAACTTCATATCCCATTGAGAGGATGTCTGAAACTTCCTTCGTGTTTTCATATCAAAAAGCAATTCCTTTTTAAAATATTTTTAAAACTATAATCTCGGTAATAAATTGTATGATTGGATATTCATGGATGGATCTCGAATCTTTCCCTTTCTCCCCCTAACAAAGGGGAGGCTGGATTCGAAGCCATCTCAAAAACAGAGGACAAAAATAATGACACGTATGCCTCCCATTAATCTAGTGACACCATGCATAATAAATGGCCTCCAGACTGCATCGGTTTTTATAAACGGGTTTTAGCGTTTTTGGAGTATAGTTGTTGTTGTTTTTTAAAATATTTTTTATTTAAAAAAATTTAATAAGAAGAAAGTGACCGAAGGGCTTGTTTGGAAGCAAATGATCGTTAGGTGGTGGAGCAGCCGCAAGCTGTACAGTACGCTCGAAACCCCATGTTTTCATCTTCTGCCAGCCACAGATGAGGGCGACCTTTGTTGGTTACCTGATTGCCAGCAAGCTACAACTGGTTATGGTTGGATATATATAGCAACTACTAGTCATGTCAACCGCGCTTTATTACAGTTAAATATTTTATTTCTTGTAAAATTATTATACATGCAAGTGTTCTCAATTTATTTTTATAATTTAACAAACCTAAGTTCATATCATTTATATATATATAATTAAATAAATCTAGAACTAAGCGTGTAAATAAATAAATAAAAATCATTAATGATATATAAAAAAAAAACTTGAAAAATCAAGAGGTAAATATAGATCAAAATATTTAATCTAAAAAGCAAAGGTCAATACAGCCTGTCTAATCCATTTTATCAAGGCCTGCCTGCGGATCTGTCCTGGCAAGCCCGCGTGACTGGACCCTTAATTTTATCATGTCATTTGCCTTGAAGTTTTTTGAAAACAAAATCAATGACACGTTGTTTGATTTGCTTAGATTCCGTCCATCAAAATTGAGGCTTGAGTTTTTTTTTTACTTAAAAAACTATTTTTCAACTCATTCTTGACCCAAAACACCTATAATCAGTCACTATAGAAAATATAATAAGTCTATTTATGATCTAAAAAACATAAAAACAGTCTAAAAAACCAAAATCATCCTGTAACCAAAATTAAATCCAAGTTCAGATCTGTTTTTTCACGAACTTTAAAGGTTAAAAAATCTAATATGAACTTTTATCATCAAATAAAATTATTTTAATAAAAAAAATTAGTTTAAATTGAGATCAACGATTTTTTTTCTTTATCGTCGGATCTTGGTTGAAAAATTGTATTTATAAAAAAAAGAGTTGTTCATATGCATATCTTGTTGTTATGATCATTTTAAACTTATAAAAATTGATGACCAAAATGTTTTGACGCTGAAAATAAAGTTTTTAATAATTTTTTCGTAATAGAAATTTGACGACTTAGTGTTGGGTCCATAACTGAACAACAAAAGTCCTTGTAGACGTACTATGACCCATGCTATTTTGGTTTACTTGTAGTTATGGTTGGACTGGTTTTTTATTAAAAAAAATTTAATTTTTTTTTTATTTTAAATTATTTTAATTTATTGACAATAAAAATGATTTTTATAATATCTATATTATTTTAATATATTTTTTAAAAATAATCCTGGACATGCTCTTCTATGAGTAGACATTTTAAACTCTTATTTTGTTTTTTTTTTTCCTTTCAAAATACTCTTCGTGTACTATGGTGGAAGTGACCACGAGAGAACGCGTTAAAAGAGGGAACGCGTTAATATTATGGATATATTTTAAAATATTATGATTTTTTAATTAAAAAATTATAAATATATTTTTTACACAAACAAACAAGCTGATTTATGTTACGCGTTAACTTGAAAAAAAATTATGGATATATTTTTATATATCATAATGTTTTTATTTTGAAAATAAAAAGATATTATTTATATTTTATATAATAAAATGATAAATATATATAAACTGATAAATCATAAAATAATTTTGTTAACACAAATTAAATATTAAATTGATAAGATAATTTTTATAGTATAAGTAAAAAATAGATGTACATGCAACTATTTTATAATATCTATATATTTTCATTCATTTTATCTAAACATTTAAATGTTGTTGTTAATAATAAATGATTTTTTTAATAAAAACTTTATACAAATACAATTAATTCATATAAGGCGAGTTTTTTTATATTCAAACTAATCTTTTTGAAGTAAAATGTAACTAAAAAAAAATATTAATCACTATTAAAAAAAATAAAACTAATTTAATTTGTTTAAGAAATAAGAGAGATGACATAAATTAATATTTAAATAGAAATAATTGATGAAAAGGATCAAAAATATAACCACAAAAAAAAAAAAAAAAAACGCAGATGAGTCAAATACATGTGCATAGCTTTAATCAAAATTCCAAGTGGACCTGAGCTTAGAAACTCAGGCCCACGTCTAGTTTTTTTTTAATTTTTTTATTAGAAGTAAACGACACGTTATCTGCTTCTATTTTTTTTTTTAAATCTAGTGACTGTTTATAGTGGAGGTAACCTATTGCCACCAATGGCAGTCAACATGTCACTGATCGATCTATTGTTTGGCTTTAGTGACCGGATAAATTTCAGCTCAAGTTTTTGAATCTGTAAAACCTAAATTTCAGTTTTTTTTAACCTAAAAACACTTTTAAAATATAATATAAACATCAAAACCACTTACCAATCTCAAAACATTTTAAAAACAAAAATCAACCAAATAAAAAAAAATCAATTATACACAGAATGACTTTTCTCTCAATGGTTATAGGAAACAATACTGGTATCTCTATTGAACTCTTCTTACGAATAAGAACTCATTGACACTAAGATTGTTCTTTCTAGTACTCAAAATGTGGCCAATCAACAACATTTTCTCTCATTTATAAATTTTAAGTAAGTTTCTCTCTTCTCTCTTAAATCTAGAGATTAAAAAATAAACTAAATGTTCTTTTAGACTAAAACAACTTTTAGCATGAATTTTAAATTGGTCAAGTTGTTTTCGTGTGTTTTACATGTTGGTCCTTTTTCTTTGAATTTCCTTTTTCTGTTACAAACTTAACCATAACTCATTAAATTTGCCAAAAAAATACAATCCAGAAAAAAAAATTAAGATACTGTTCATATGAATAAACCTATAAAACAACAATCATGTAACTTAAAAGAGTTAAAATGCAATTTTAAAAAAAAATCTGGAGGGGAGGGGGGGCCTTCACTATTTTTATGCAGGTGACTTGTCGCTAATTAATTTGTTGTTCGGTTATCTTGGGTGATGGAAAAATTAAGATTCGAGTTTTTTAATTTTAAAAATCCAAGTTTTTGTATTTTTTTTATTTGAAAACACTTTCAAACACATAATATAAACCTTAAAAAACTATTTACCAACCCAAAACACTCCAAAATTATTTAAAAAATAAAAATCAATCGAAAAAAATTAACGAATATCAATTTACTTTTTTCATAATATTCCATTAAATTTATCAGGAAAAAAAGAACACATTGACATAAATATTGTTCTTTTTTGTTATTGAAATGCTACCGGCTAACAATTTTTTTTTCTTTATTATTTTTTGATGAGTGTTTTTTTTTTCTCATTCTCAAATTTAAGAAATGAAAAATAAACTAAATGAATGGTTGAACTAAAACAAATTTTAGTGTGAATTTCATGTTGGCGACGTTGTTTTGTAGATTGGCCACGTGGTTTTCATGTTTTTTACATGTTGGTCCTTTTTCTTGGTTATAAAGTTCCCACAAAATTAAAGATGCAATGGAAAAGGAGTTCACAGACGACATCGAAATTTTGTTGGAGTACTCTTCTTATAATTTATTTATTTATTTATTAATATTATAATTTATTTATTTATTAATATTATCAATGTTGATAATTTACTAACAGTTTTGTGGTTCTCGATAGATGATTTTAAAAAATCCCAAAATTTAAAAAAAAAATACAATATACAATTATTATAGCTTTCGTGCAGTATGCATGTAAAGTAGGAGATGCCCACCAGGTGAGATGGTATTTGGAAATCAATGGCCATATGAAAACCTCACACCAACGGCTTGAAATCCCGCCGAAAGGTCCACCTGAACAAACATATAAATTGCAATTATTTGATTGCATAACCTTCCGGGGGAGAGAGAGAGAGAGAGCGAGAGAGAGAGAGAGAGGGGGAGGGAGGGAGGGAGGGAGGGAGGGAGAGAGAGGGGGGGGGAGGGAGGGAGGGAGGGAGGGAGAGTGGTGTCCGGTGGCCATAAAGAAATCCCAGAAGCCTTGCAGAAATACTAGTATTTAATTAAGCCCACCAAAAAGCAAATTAAATATTAAGAAACTTAAGAATATCCTCTCTAATACAAGATTAGCAGGCAATTGGCTGCCTCTTTTTGTTAATGCACTAGATAGTCAGTGGTGGGAAAATAACATTATTAATTCTCTTCTTTTAAGTGGCACTCGATGCCCATAGTAAAACAAGCAGCTGGCATGAGGAGACAAAGGTTGTAATCAAACTGTAGCAGTTGGCTCTGGCACATGCCAAGGGTTAGAAAACATGGTAGCATTGATATCTTAATTATGAACAATTAATTATTAGTCTAATAATAAAGGAAAAAACAAAGAAACAAACGAGAGGGAGCATCATGGTGGAGTGTGTTCTTGTTGATAATAATGCATCCTTCCTCCTTAATCATGCACTCAAGTCTGCTAGCTTGTGGTGGATACACAGTGATCTTAATTAAACCCTAATCGATATCTCTTGATACACCGCCGCTTTACATAATTAATCCTTTTATTTCTGGATATGGAGAGCGTAAAAAGAAGAAGAAAAAGAAGGATCCCATTGCTTGTAGAGCAGGTAAAAAGTAATAGATCGATTGATTCTCAAGTTATTCCAGTACCCTTCTAATTAAGAACATGACTCCATGTTTATCTATATATATATATGTTTAGAGCTGTACTGGAATGATGCATTGAAAGCAAGGTGATTGACCTAGCTAGAGGGAAGTAAATTAAGAGCATATATGGACATTGTTCTGCATGCTGAGGGTCTGGGATAATCATTTTGATCAGAGGGATTAGAGGGAGAATCATTTTGATCAGAGGGACATTTAGAGGGAGAATTAAGAGTAATTAATTAATTAGGCTTCACGTCCATCAGATGAAATCGTCATTGGGGAGAGGAGAGCAGAGGAGAGGAGAGGAGATTAACAGCGTTGTGGTGGGTCTACGTCCAACTGGATGGAGTAATTATTGAGGCTAAAATGCTATCGCTAACATGGCCCCCATGCATTAAGGCATGTACTTTGGTAGTTCCCATCACAGCACAAGAAGCGAAGGGCAACAAAAGCAAGAAAAAAAAGATAGAGAGAGGAAATCATAAAGCTTCCATTGGCATTATTATTAAAGTAACTTGCTACGAAGCACCCCCTCCCCTCCCAAGTACAACTTCGCCAAATTTCTTGACCTAGGTCCCTGCATTCATACATATCATTGAGAAATTACTTATGAGATTCATTCATTCAATGTGTGCATGCAATTCTTGATCGATACAATTTTTTCAAGAAAAAAAGAAGAAGGAAGAACATGTAGTGAAATTAACTTTAGATACTTTACTTGTTCATTTTAGGTGTGATACGTACGGTGATAAATATTTAGAGCCTGTTTGGTGTGTGACAGTACGTTGTTACTTTTTAAAGTGTTTTTCGTTTAGAAATACATTGAAATAATTTATTTTTTAAAAAAATTAGTCTTGACATTAACATATTAAAACAATGTAAAAATACATTTAAAACGCAAAAACAAACAACATTTAACATCTTTTATTGCTTGCAATTGCAAAAATGAGTGAAAGAAATAATTTTCAAAAATAAAATGTACATAATAATATGTAGGTATCATTTTTGTTTTCTTACCAATTAAGAAAATATAAATATATTTCTTAATTTCCAAAATGTAAAAGGGGGGTTTTCCACTTTAACAACAAAAATATAATTAGCATCTTTAAGAATGTGATATGGGCAAGGCATTTGTGACCTCAACTTTAAAGACTTGATCAACTGCATGATTTAAGAGATTTTTTCTTATTTATTTGGAAGTGTGGTTGTGGTTATTTTTTAAAGTTTTTTTTATTCATAAATATATCAAAATAATATATATTTTTAAAAAATTATTTTTGATATTAACGCATCAAAATGATCTAAACACACTAAAAAAATATTAATTTAAAGCAAAAAAAAATTAATTTTTTTTTAAATGCTTTTGAAACGTAAAAACAAATAAGGATCTTATTGAATTCAAATTTTAGAATTAATTAACATCCAACACAATTTATTAAATTATTCTAAACACATCAAATTAAACAAAGGATGTCCTCTAATCTTAATTAATTTGTAAATTAGTAATTCGATGATGATATCTCTTAATTAGTGTGTGTGTGTCTATATATATATATATATATATATATATATATATAAACCCTTTCAATGGATGACGTCCTCACCAATGGGTGCGTTCACTAGCTAGCGTTTGAAGCAAATCAACCCTTATTATCTATAATATAAAAATATGTTCCAATTATGGTCAAACTAATCATGGCATATAATATAAAGTTTATTAGATTAATGCCCTTGCTTTAGCTAGAGATTTCTAAATTAATTAATGGTGGGTAAGGTATATATCCGACATATATTGTCACCGGCCGGTGTGTCCATCATCTCTATTATAGCAATAATACTAATTAAAAAAATAATTAACACTAATTTAATTATTCAGTATCCATATCGATAGCCCAAAACCAATCACCGATACACAAGCAAGACTCCAAAAATATAATCTCGTGGTATTAATTGGAAATTAATTTTATTATCAGGCTCGGAAGGAAGGAAGGAATAATATTAGCTGGCTGTTTTCTTTGAATAAATAGCGACGTCCAAGTAGCTACTATTATTAATTAGTTCACACACAATTAATATTCTCAAAACTCCAAGTTGGTTTCGGAGCAAGTGCCGATTTTTTTATTTTTATTTTTTCTGTTGACAATTGTAAAAATAAATAAATAAACAATTATGCGGTGGAAAATATTTTCCAGATTGTAAGAATTTTTAATTTAAAAGCATTTTAAAAAATATTGTAGTAAATTTTGTTATTTATCTGACCATAAAGAAGTAACCGCTTGAATTTTTAATTTTTGCACTGACCTGGTGTTTAATTGCATTTCAAACTTTGATTTTGTATAAGATAAAACAATTTTATTTCCATTAACATAGATTTTTTTTATTTATTTTACATGTAAAAATAATTATCATGACAATTTTAACTAAACTTATATTTTTTAAAAAATAAAAACTTATTTTTAAACATATACAA
>Ga0325411_1000968_pt1 | contig 31167 bp, 24 predicted proteins | sample PopdelMetagenome_13_FD_206181 | JGI IMG/M metagenome (GOLD analysis project Ga0325411, IMG submission 206181) | Populus deltoides microbial communities from Bellville, Georgia, United States - Xylem-PdIQD-R4 | ecosystem: Host-associated > Plants > Phyllosphere > Stem > Wood/Secondary xylem...
GTTGCAAAAAATAAATACATCATAAAAATAATAAGAGAAGTGTGAAGACGTGCGTTAGTAATTATAGAAGATCGAATTAATTCTAATCAATCAATGAGCCAAAAGATTAGGGATCAAAGAATTGTAAATAAAAAGAAAATATAGGTATATACATATTGGTTGTATTTAGTTTCGAATCTTTCTTTCTTCTTTTTTTTTTTTTGAGAAAAAATATAATTTTACTACTAATGATTTATAGCTACAGTAAATTTGCTACGGTGAAAAATATACATGCTGGAAGCTATTTTAGCAGTCCAGCGGCAAGATCTTCTAATTATGCAGTTCTTCTTTTCACTTTTAGATAATCAAACATCCCTATAAATTTTAGATGCAGTGTATTAAGATTGTTGTGTTTAAATGGTTCTTTTCAGAGGAATATAAAGTCATTTTCTCCACGGAATATCACGCCGAGACACTGCGAAACATAAATTCTTCATTTTCTTATCATTGTGAGAAGTTGGCCCTAGCTCTCTCTTATTTGTTTTCAGTAACTATGGGTGTCCGGGTTAGGTTATGTGCATCCCAACTAATCTCCTGAGACTTTGAAATTAACGACTATATAAACTTTCAGTGACTCTAAAATTAGTGAGACTTGAATTAGTAATTTTTAAATAGCAAATTTAAAACCTGACTAATTAGGCTATACTCCACAAAGTTAAGTTGACCCAAACTCTTATTTTGTTGTTTTGTGCCCTAAATATCTCATGACCCGCAGATGGTAGCTTGTTGAGTGCAACATGTTCATCCCAACTTTTCTTAAAGCCCAAGTTCTCAACAATCAATAATCATCCTCCCTATTACAATGTTTCTATTTTCAACTTTAAACTTTATTTCTTTATTATTTCATCCTTGCAGATGATGCTTGCTTTGATGAAGGATACAAGTTAAGAAAAAAACAAGCATCTCACTTTTTACTATTCAAAAGGTGTGAAAAACTGCAATTTGATCCCTAATTTACATATTTAATCCTTATTGTTTGAAAATTGTGTTTAGGTGCTTAACTTTATTTTCGAGGGAAGAGAGATATAAAAATTATTTGACAACATTCTAGCAATAAAATAAAACTAATTTTGACGATAAGTGGTTTGTTTTAAAGAGTATATTCCATAGAAGTGGTTTATAAATTTTTTCTTGTAAAAAAAAAAATAAATCCAAATTAGGGATGGGTTTTTTAAATCAACCTTTTTTTCTATTTTTGGATCGATTTTATAATATATTAGGGGTTAAAAATAGATTTATTTAAGTTGTAATGATGATTGTTTTAGATATTTTAAAATGAAAATAAATTAAAATTAAATATTTTTTATCTAAAAATTCAAAACCTGACTTTTCAACCATCAACGGTGGCTGAAATTCAAACTAGATAACAATGCATCGTACACCCAAATAAACAACAATGTCTCGACTATTTTATTTAAACGATTGGGCAAACAACTTTTTTTTTTTTGGGGCAGCGGAAGGCATGGCATGGCACACAAGTCAATCCTCCTAAGCTCAACGCTTGGCTTCTTTTCACATTTCCCTTCAATTTTATTTTGTTTTGAATCAAACTCACTATGAATAAAATAATTAAAGTGATATATATAATATTATCTAATTCCCCATAATTTCTAAATAAGATTGTATTTTTATAATAATATTAACTATCACTTTGTGAATTATTAAATGTGAACTTAATATGTAAAATTTATAAAATAAATTAATATGCTCATGAATATTAATTGAGAAAAAAATATCTATATTGTTATTTTATTGAAATTTTTTTTTCTATAAAAAGCTTTCAAATTAGTTATCCTTTTATTTTTATTTTATATGTACAAATTATCTAGTCATAATTTTTTCTGTTTTTTTTAATTAAAACTTGCCTTTTATATTAAACTAAGTTCCTATTTAAAAAGAAATGATTCTCATAATAAATATTTTCATAAAAAAAAGAAATAAATGAACAAGGAGGGGAAACTTAATTGAAAAGACACATGTTTTTGTAAACAAAAAAAATACATTAAGAACAAAAAAATTCATCTAATAAAATATTTTTATATTTTAGAATTTAAAGCGTATATCTATTTTCATTACACAAAACTAAATAAAACTTTAATTTTAAAAACTACCCGTAAAGTCATGCGGGCAAAAAAACTAGTGTGGACTCATTCCAATACTTGCTTCGATAAGGACGGTATGGTTTTGCTGCCAACAAAAAATGGAAAGCAAGTAAGGATGCAAATTATCAAGTGACAAAATCTTGTTTCCAAAGGGAGCTTTCGGGTACCTTTACTATGAATTATTGAGATAAAATTGAGTCTCTTGTTCTTAGATAAGGAGCATTATTAGGAAATTGAGAAATATAAATGAAAATACTGACGAAATTTTTCCATTAATTTATTACGGTGATATTTACCAACCGAATTTTTTCATCACTAATCGGTAAACACCGACGGGAATATTCTAACAATATATACCAAGGGAATCACAATGGACAAAAATAAAAAAGCCAAACAATACGATGATGTGTAAGTTTTATAGACGAAGTTATCTAAAAAAATAACTCGATGGTAAAATTCATCTATGAATATCCTGACGAAAAACTTTCAAGAAAGCAAATCGTACGGTGACATGATATTTTTACCGACAGAATTGTCGACAGAGTTACTATCGGAATAATTCTGTCGATAATATTTAATTTATGACATGACGTTTGACATTTCTCTCGCCCTCTCTCATCTCTACTTCTTCTTTGTCCATATTTTTCTGCAACAAACAGACACCCCCTTCCCCTTCAATCTTAACACAACACAACTCAAACTCCCACAACTTTTCTAGTCACCACAACACTCGGTTTGTAATCATCCCTGTTCTGATTCAAATTTTATTAAGGATTCTCCACTTTAAGTAAGCAAATCTACCTTTTTTTAATTTGAACATAATTTTAAAATGTTAATTTTTTTGTATTTTTTATATGTATTTTGTTTAGATGTTTACTTGTTTTATAGTTTTTTTATCAAACAAACTTGTTGTATAGATTTATGATTTGTACATGTTAGAGTTTGTTTTAGATTTTATAAAATTGTATTTATTTATAAATTATTGAAACTTATGTCGAATTACCAACTTAAGTGTTTTGTGATGAAATAAATAATGGCTTATTTAACGGGTTTGTTTTATATTTTGTTAATTTTATTGCCGAGTTGTAATTTCCAGTAAATATGTACAAATTTGCATTTATGTAGATAATTGATAATGGATTAATAGAAGTATTAAAATATATTAAAAAAGCTTGAGTTAACCAATATTTTTGCAAATTTATTTAGTTGACATAGTTAATTAATACATGTTGTCATCATTATTTTATATAGGTTTGATAGAAATAATGAATGATCGTTCATGGATGTGTCGAGATTCACCCAAAACATTGCGGAAGATGGATTATTATAATGGGGTTCAGGGTCTTAATAATTACACAATATCTAACCCGAGAAATATTAGTGAAGACAGTATTAGATGTTCATGCAAAAAGTGTAAAAATAAAAAAGTTTCTCGATTTAGATGTTGTAACGATGCATCTTCTACCAAAAAGGTTCATGGAGCAATACCTGTGTTGGTATGCATACAGAGAACAATATGTTCCTCATGAGACCATGGTTAAAAGGATGAATGAGTCAACTTCTAGTGTTAGCAACGTGCATGGAGTTGTAGATGACAATAGTAATAGATGACAATAATAATCTTTATAAGAATATGGTTATGGATGCGATGAGAATGAATTAAGGTATGTCGGTCAATGTCTAATCATAGATAAAAAACCTAATGCAGACACGATCAGATTTTTTAATCTTTTGAAAGATTTCGACGAGCTATTATGGGATGGGTACACAAATCACAGTAAATTATCGATCGTTACACTAGTGTTTATCATCAAGTCGGATCATTGGTTGAGTGAGGTCAGTTATAACAGAATTGTTGAATGGGCAAAAAGCAGTTTTCCAGAAGACAACAGACTGAAAGAGAACTTCTATGCTGCTAAGTCCATAATGAAACCCCTAGGTCTAGGATACTGGAAAATTGACACTTGTCTAAACTTTTACATGTTGTACTTACTACCTTGAAAATACAGAGCTGACCAAGTGCAAGACATGTAAGCATTCTCGTTATAAACTCAGAACTAGTAAGGAAAAAACTCTTATCACACATAAAAAACTTAGATACTTCTCAATTACATCTATACTATAGAGATTATTCATATCATCAAAGATTGTTTAGCACATGACATGGCACCAATCACATGATGTAGTGGATGGAGTGATGATGCACTCTTTCAACAGTGAAGCATGAAAACACTTTAATAGTGTGCATCTTCAGTTTTCAGTAGAATGAAGGAACATGTGTCTTGGGTTACATATAGACGAATTCAATCCATTCGGGTCATTTATTGCTCTTTATTCTTGTTGGCAGGTTATAGTCACGATTTACAACTTGCGACCGGGAAGGTGTATAAGGCTAGAGTTCATGTTTTTATCTATGGTCATACCCAATCTTAATAGTCCAGGTTAGAATATAGATATTTTTCTTCAACCGTTGATTAATGAGTTGATGTATTTGTGGTCATCCAGGGCTTTGACTTATGGTGTATCGAGGAAATATAATTTTAAAATAAAGACAACTTTGATGTGAACTATCAATGATTTTCCAATTTATGGAATGGTTTCTAGTTAGAGCACGTATGGAAAACTAGCATGTCCATATTACATGAAAAATAACAAGGCGTTCATGCTAACAAACGACGGTAAAACGTCTATTTTGACTGCCACCAACAGTTCTTGCCAAAATATTACAAGTACATAAATGACTTCTTTATATGACATGGTGTCCTAGTACAGTGACATTGTGTTTGGTTTTCAATCCTGTAAGCAAAAATTTCCTGGTTTTGATTTGACCCACAATTGGATAAAACGAAGTATTTTCTAGAAACTTGCATATTAGAAGACCAATCTACTCCGCTATAACCTTGATGTCATGCACAAAGAAAAGAAATGTTTTTAGAACATTCTCAAAACAGATATGGATGTTAAACAAAGGACAAGATTAAAGCTAGAATGAATATAGCTTTGTTTTGTCATCGTAAAAATATGGAGTTAATTTATATTGGGTCACAAGTCATAAAGCCCAAAGCAAGCTTTGCTTTAGATAAAAATGCACAGTTACTTGCCTACCAATGGCTTAAGAGTCTGCGTTTTCCTGATGAACATGCCTTGAACATATCAAGGTTGGTTAATTTGAAGGATTGCAGATTGTATAGAATGAAGAGCCATGATTGTCACGTGTTTATGCAAATACTCATTCCATTAGCTTATTGAGATTTATTATCAAAGAGGATATGAGATGCACTTGTGTAGATTAATCATTTCTTTAGAGATATATGCTTCAACAAGTTGCAGACACAACTCATTGAAAGGTTTGAAATGAATATCATCTAGAAAATATGCAAACTTAAGATGATATTCCCTCTATAATATTTTAACTTGATGGAGCATCTATCCATACATTTACCATTTAAGGTAAAAGTTGGAGGTCCAGTCCAGTATAAATGGATGTATCCATTTGAGAGGTTAGAGATTACACATGTAATGTAATTAAAAATTTATTGTCATTTTTTTCTATAATTTGAAACATTCATTTAATTCCATGCAGGTACATGTTCAACCTTAAAACAAAAGTTAAAAATAAGACGCATGTTGACGCTTCAATTTGTGAGGCCTATATTGTTGGAGAGGTGTCAACATTTATCTTATACTATTTCGAGCCTTAATTAAGAACATAAATCAATCGCATTCCAAAGCATGACGATGGTGTGAAGTGCCTTCGAGTGGGAACTTATCAATATTCTACCATCTTGGACGATCCGCACCAAAAAATGTTGTCAGGTGAAGATATTTGTTTGAAATAGAATTAAGAAAAACACATAATTATATGCTATTTAACTATGATAAACTGAGACCTTTTATTCAGTAAGTATACTACTTAAACTATGTTATTAATGAATAATTTATCTCTTATAATATCGGCATTTAAATTGATACATTATTGAATACCTCATAGGCAACATCGTCAATATTTATTATCCCAAAACTCACAGCTGACCAAATCTCAAATCTTTTGATTACAAGATGAATAATTTTTGACATGGTTCAGTACATATGTAAGTACTGCTTAATTATTATTATCTATCAAAATACTTAATTGTATTGCACATTTCTCATTAACTGTTCATGGTTATACTTCATGTACTAGGTTTGTAAATTGGGAAGGAATGCTAGTGTTACTTTGTCTTTACTAAGTCTGGGTCCTAAAAAAAGTGATGTGCTACAATGAGTATTTCATCAATGGACACGTGTTTTATACAGAAGAATATAGGCAGGGTAGAAAGACATATAACAATGGGGTTTGTGTTAAGGGGTCGACTTCTACGGAGTATGAAGTTGTCTATTATGGGAAATTAGAAGAGATAATTGAATTGCAGTATCATAGCGAGCATATTAGAGTAGTTTTATTCAAATGATATTGGTATGACACCATTGATAAAGGAATCAAAGTAGATTCCCATCATGGTTTGGTTAAGATTAATTCAAAAGCTAAACTTTGCAACACCAATGATGTTTTTGTTTTTGCCAAGTAATGCCAGCAAGTTTATTACATATACACTTTTTTCTTTAGAAATGATTGTTCAAGAGTTGATTGGTTATCCATATTGAAAACCAAACCAAGAGTTCGTGTCGAGGTTGTTCAGAATGAGAACAATGAATCAAATATGGGAGATGATGTATTTCAAGTTGGTGAGTTAGTTGATCCAGATAGAGTTTCTCCTTCAATTGACTTAGAAGAAAATGCAAATTTTCACATTGCCAATAATATTTTAGTTGATGTTGATGTTGAGGAATTGAATGTTTTTTTTAGCTCCAGCGGATATACACAAGTCGATGAAGATGATGATAATGATGAAATCAACATAGAAGATTGTGATGGAACTGACGATGAGTCAATTAAAAAAGAAGAAGATAATTTTGACTAATTTGCAAAACACGAAAGTGTGATGCCATAAACTATAATGTAATATTTGTGGATGAAATTCACTACAAAGAAATATTTATTTTATTATTATGATGTGAACTAGTGTTATTGTGTTGAGTGTGCATCTATCAATTTAAGTATATACAAGATGAATAAATTGAGAATATAGATACAATCTGGCATTAGATATTATTTCACACCGATGGAAATACAAACGGTTGCTCAGTACACACGAGTATATCGGTGAGAATTGTTCCTCTTCACCATGACATTATTCATGATGTTCATTACACACAGGTATATCGACGGGCTATGGTCGTCGGTATATTCTAGTGGCGACAAGAACTCTTTTCCTTCACCATGACACTATTCATTGTATTCATTACACACGGGTATACCAGCAGACATAGCCCGTTGGTATATTCCAAAGGTGATGGGAATTGTTCCCCTTCACCCTAATATTATTCATAGTGTTCATTACACACAAGTATACAGACGGGCAGTGTCTATCGGTATATTCCAGAGGTGATGAGAGTTGTTTCCCTTTATAATGACACTATTCTTGGTGTTTATTACACACAGGTATACCGACGAGTTATGGTTCTTGGTATATTCTTGAGGCTATCAGAATTGTTCCCCTTCACCCTAACATTGTTTATAGTATTCATTATACACGAGTATACCAACGAGTAGTGTCCGTCAATATATTTAAAAGGCAATGAGAGTTGTTCCCTTTCACCCTGGTATTGTTCATTGTGTTCATTGCACACGGGTATACTGATGATCTGTGTCTGTCGGAATATTCTATAGGCGATGGGAATTGTTCCCCTTCTTAAGTTGGTGATGCTAATAAAAAGTTTTAATGTTTCCAACAAAATCACCGACGGAATATGAATTCCAACACAATGACACTTATTGTTTTACTAAGGTGCATGTTTTTACAGGTTTCCCAATGGAATCACCAACGAAATGCGAATTCCAACGCGCTAGTAATTAACGATTTTTCGATTGTTGACTATTTACTATTTTTCGATGGAATAATGGACGAAATTAAAAAATCTAGAGGAATTTTTAGTGCGAATCAAAAATTTCAATTTGACTTTACAGACGAAATCACCGACATAATATTTTAAAATAATAATATTTAATTGTTCGTCGATAATTTAATCCGTAAAATCTAATATAAAAGCTCCGTGAGCATACTAGACCTTCATTTTCTTGTCTTGGCTTAAAAACTTAGTTATTCTCTCGTATTCTCTCTAGTCTATTTTTCAATTCTGTCTCTCAAACATCAAGGCTAGAAATCAAGCTTTTTTTTTTCTCAATACAATCAACAGGTATTTGTCAGTAAATGTTTTGAAGTATTTTCTTCTTATTTTTCTTATTTCTTAAGGTTTTTTAACATGTATTTTTTTTTGTTTTCTTTACCACACCTAGTTTAACTCTGAAATTAAATACGCCATTAAGGTAAGAATGTTTTCTTCCTTATTTCTTATTTGTTTTTTGAATTTTTTTTATTTTTTTTCTTTGTTTTTGTTCAATTATTTGTTCTTTATAATTTTATGAAGTAATCGTTGTGTTGAATTTTAGTTGTTAGTGAAATATTGTTTTCATTATTTTTTTGATTTTTAGTTATTATTTTCAAATTTGTTGTTCAATTTTAATTAAATGTATAGGATTAAATTGAATTATTATTTTGTATTATATTCAATTTAGAGCATTGTTTTTGTGAATTTAGGATCACAAGTATTAGCACTTAGAAATAATTGTGTTGAATTATAGTTGTTATTAAAATATTTTTTTTTTATTATTTTGTTGAATTTTAGTTATTTTCTCTGTTTAATGTTTTTGTTAATATTTATTAAATGCATAGGATTAATTTTAATTATTATATTGTATGTATTCCATTTAAATAAATTTTAGTAAATTTATGATAAAAAATATTATCATGTAGAAAATGAGATTTTTGTACGAAATTAAATTATTCAACATTGTTGATAGAAATTGAATAAAATCAACTAGTTTGTGGCATATACGTCTAATTGCAGGATTAAAATTTTTGGGTAGGTTCTTATATAAGGGGGTACTGCCAAATGTTTGTTTTCAAAAAATATCAAAATTGTTTGTTTTGTTTTTGTAAATTTGTGTAAATGCCTAAGGGAAAATCAATTGCACGTCATGAGCAAGAGATCACTACTAGTTGTTTTGGCAATGATAATGACAACCACAAGTCATTTAATACCGACTAAGAAGAGGCACCTGAGGCATATACATCAACTCACGACGCTGCCTCGTCGAGTGCAACGCTGCAATATAGAAGGGGTACCTTCACAGCTAGATCCATTCACCCACAAGTACGAGGCGCAGTGAAAGGATGACCTTTCAATGTAAGTTTGTTTTGCTTTGACAATGACATGGTACTAATTTTTGAACAAATAATATTTCATTAAATTTATCCAATTTTAGGTTCATAAACATTCAGTCTGCCAAAATAATAACATCGACATTTAAATCATCGATAAAAATTCTATTATTTCAATAGAGTCAGGTTTCCAAACATCTTGAATGGAAACCGCAGGTCGATACATGATTTTCATGGTTTAAGGTTAGTATTAACTTAATTTTTTTATTATGTTAATTCGTTTACTTTATTGAAATTACTAACTTTTATATTTTTTTTACTGCAGGGGAAAACTTGAGTAGGATAAAACAAATGATAATGTTGTGAGAAGGGTTTGAGAGAATCACACTGCAACTAGGTAACATCGAAATCATGATAATTTTTTTATTCCAAATATTAAAATTTTATTTGTCATTTACTTATAGATAATTCGTTTGTACCATATAGGTTGTGTGATTTTTGGTACAAAGTGTAAAACAAATCTAAAAATATACAAAAGAAAACAATCTACCAGGCTGGAATGACGTGACGATTCAGAAGGATTTCAGGCCACCATACATCTCGGAGACTATATTAGGCGGAATACATTCAACACGTGATGTCCAAGCGTTTCATGTGACGATCACAATCCAGTATGGGAAACCAGAGATGGCAAATTCATGGTTCCGTTACCACTCACACCAGCGGCTCTGTTCCGTTGATTTCGCATGCAAAGTGGATGGTAAGATTTTTTTTTTTAATTACACCCATTTTTAATTTGTTGTTTTTTATAAATATATTTAACTAACAACATTTTTATCTTGCAAGCTATGGCTCTTCGACGTGAGCTAAGTTCAATGTAGCTTTTTGTAAAAACACACGTGCGAAGTGATGACTTCCAAAAAAGGGTGCAGCAGTTCATTGATAGTCGAGCTCAATATTTTGTGGTATATTAGTTTTCAACCGTTTTTCTTCTTAAGTTATTATTTACTTGAATTTGATGATTTTATTTTTTTATTTCCAGGAGACATATAACAGCCGGTTGAAGGAGAGATACATGGATGATCCTTTGACCCACCCGAATATCGATTCGAATTTGTGGTTGGAGGTAGGATCGTCCGGTGGACCCAATAAAAATTAGGTGCATGGGCTCTCTAATACTATGACTAAGAACTTGCGGACGACCCATACCCTTTCAACCGTTGAGTGCTTGCAATTGGTCCTGAGCACTTAGTCTCCAGAGTTCGCGGCCTTGTTAGATTAAGGAGTACAAGAACATATGACCCATCACAATGAAAAATATGAGTGACTCTTTGCGGATTATGAAGAACTTCACCGAATGGTCATAGATATGAGATACAGTTGTATGGTACATGGACACCCCCTTAAATGCTTCATGGTCTCGGGGACGACCAACCTTCTCCTTCTCGAACGCCGCCTCTGTTCTAGTTTTATTGTATTTGAACATATAAATTTGTAATAAATATTTGATTTTTATGTTAAGATAATTTACTTTTAAATATTTGAATTGTATATTAATTTATCTTTTTAATTTTTTTCTATTTTTATTTAATAGATTGTTTTAAAAATTATTTTTAAATTTTTACTGACCGGGTTACCGACGGACCGAGTCTATCGGTATATTCTAGAGACTTGGAAAAGAATTACAATAAATGCCATTGCAATTATTAGCTCACCGATAGAATAAGTCCGTTGGTATATTCTAGAGAGTTTGAAAAGAATTACTGCAAATGCCTCTGCAACTCATTGACTAAATTACATACGGTTATCCTATCGGTGATATGTTAAATAGCACAAAGGGAATTACCGATATATTGAAGTGAATAATTTTATTTTTAGCACGCATGATCCGTTTGTAAAACCATCAGTAAATTTATTAGCGACAGACTTACCAACATAGTAGAATTTACTGGCAAGCATTTTTCTAATTGATAGTTTTTGTTTGTGATTCTATCAGTAAAATAACTATAGATAAAATATTAATGTAAATATTTTAAAAACAATTATTGATAAAACTGTTAAATTTATTAGCTAGGAGCTTTGCAGATGAATTTATAATTCGCCCAAGACTGCCTCTACGTGAGGGAAAAGAAAAAAAAATCAATGCCATCCCATTTTTCAATCAACCTATTGAATCTATTATTATAATATATATATATATATATATATATATATATATATATAAAAGCGTCTTTCTGAAAATAAATACTCTCATCAACAACGGGATAAGGTCGTACACCAATCATAAGGGTTTTTCTATTTTTAAAGAAAAACTTATAGATTTTTCTTGTAATATTAATCAAGTTATATATCCTGATTCTGTACTATAGTACTTTCTCCACCCATCAACTCTTTGAGAGGTGTCTGTATATAAAATAGATATCCATGTGTGAACCAGATACGAAGAATAATTGCTCATATTTAAACAGAAAAAGAGAAGATAAAATCGATCGTGTTCACAACATAAGAAAGTTCCTTTCAAACTAGAGTAGTAGCCTTAAACACCACAGTAGGCTTTTATGGTAGACTCTTTTCCCCTACCTTCTTCCGTGAAGAAGTAACGCAATAATCCAAAATTCTCGAAAGGCTTGAATCGCAGAGGATTCTTTTCGTCAATTAGCTTTTCAGGAACTTTGATTATACCTTTGATGAATGAAAATAACCCAACAGAGTATCTTGGCTCGCTCTCGCTCATGACCACCCGATGGAAAGGAGCATTGATTCTGTCATTACTCCATCCCTTGCAAAACAGAACAAGATCATTAGATGTTGATGTATTTATCTGCTGAAACTGCCACTTACTAATCTAAGGTCTAAGCTATTGAAGTGTGAGCTTAGTCCAAGTGTTCTATGATCTTGACAAATGATTTTGTAAGAGAAAACAGAACAAGAGATGCAGTGAAGATGATGAAAAGCTCCAGTGCTAACTAATTTATAGAGACGGTGGTGGTGGTTTCGTGCGTAGGATTTGGCTGCTAGACGGGAGTGACCTACCAGGAGTGCATCTCCCGCCATTACAATGAAGGATGAAGGTGAGGGCTTAAAGCCCATCCATTGACCATCCTTTGATTTCACCTCCAAGCCACTAACTTGATTTTGGTGAAGCACTGTTATAAAGCTCTTGTCTGTATGAGCGTCACAGCCAACATTAGCTTCATTTTTCTCAGGTCCTCTATATTTCATCATCCGAAATAAGTAAGTGGTTGATTCTTTGTGAGAATCATGATGCTGATATACTCCATAGCTCTCAAACACCATTCTCACTACCATTTGCTCTAGTTCTGATACTAGCATGGAGTATGACAGCACAGTTTTACTAACCAAGAAAAACAAAGAAAACGCAAGTTAGTGATCAAAACCCAAAAAGCATAGCGGTTTCCGAGTTTAAAAGAAGTATAAAACCAGTAACTTATACCAAAAATGATCGTTTCCACCAGGCCACATGGTATCTGCAAAAACTTCAGTTCCTTCAAGGGTTATGGCATTATCAATGCCCATGCCTTCATAGAGAGATGGTATAAAGGGTTGATTTCCAACATAGCCATAGTAAGGCAAGTCAGAAACATTTTTCCTCTTGGTCTCTATGGGAAGATCGAACAAGTCTTCTAACGTACTAAAGAGATCATTATGCAGCGTGAGAGGAACTTTGTCATACACTACTACAAAACAGCCATATTCCTCAAGTGCATACATGACATCTTTGCATGTGGAGAGCCATGAACTTGTTCCCGGCTTCATGTTTTCCTTGGAAAAATCTATGACAGGAAGCTCGGGAGGTGACAGGGAACCCATATATATAATTTTAAGATTAGCAACTTGTTGCTTTAGAACTAGTGCACGGACACCAAATATTGTTTCACATGTATTTATAGGTTCCTTGATCCAAAGGTGCCATATTCAGAGGAGATAGGCAACAAGCGAAATTGATGTATCCAAAGACTTTGGCGTTGTGTTTCTTCAAGGATAAGAGTTCTATGAAGTAGAAAATGGTTAGCCAATTATATATAGATAATATTTTGATGCATCATTTAGCAATTTAATTTATTGAGTGAAAATAGTTTTTGATAAATTATAAGTGATTTATTGTTTGAGCAGTTATAAATTTAAATTTTATTGTTTTATTTTATTTAATAAAAATTAAATATAGAATAGTATAATTCTATGTAATTTTTAAACTTAAAGAATTTTATTTAAAAAAATACATTAAAGAATTATATAAATTATAATTTAAAATGTTAAATAATAATTTAAGTTATTGAATTGTAATAACTATTTTTTTATTATTAATGTAGATATGGGATTAACTTGTATATATCTTAATTAATTTTATGAGTCTTAAAATTAATAATTATATAAGTATTTAATAACTTTAAAATTTATAAAATTTAAATAATTTAAATTAATGATTTCTCTTGAAGCAAATCGATAACCTAATTTAATTAGTAAATTTACAAAGGCTACTAGATAAATTACGTGCTATTGCTATCAAATATATAATGTCATTGGACAATAATACTTTTGTTTCCTACTGCTCAGGCTCCATACCTGTACTGTTGCCATGTGGCTCTGAAGGCTCGTGATTGCAGCCGCATCTATCAGTCTAGAGCCGGCAAAGTCTAAAAGCAACCTTAAAATCTCAATTTAACAAAACAAAAAAATTAAAAATAAATAAAATATATTTATCAATTATATTTTATAAAATAAAAATTATTTTTTCATTTAATAAAAAATATCAAATACAGAATAAAAATTATTTAAGACTCTGCTTACCTAGATATACATAAAAAACAATTCTTAAATATTTTAAAATGTTTTATTTATGGTTCTCATTCAGCCCTATATCTTCTTGTTTGACAATATGGCCTGCGACAGCAACAGCATCAGCATCTATAAATCTATTGGAAATTCGACTCACCAGGAAAGTGACATGCACCGAAAAGAAATTAGGTTAATATTTTTTGTCATTGTAGCTTATTAAGTGAACCTACTTGCGTCCAATTAAGCTTTAATTTGTGCTAAAATGTCAGCAATTAGGAGTTTTTAGAATTTAAGAGAGAGAAGATAAGGTCGAAAGATTCCATTGTAGCAGAAAATACAACTGTCAAGTTGCTGTCATGGCACTAGCTTGCACCCTCGTCTCAATTTGTTCTTTCTAGACAATCGGTGATACCCTATTGCTACATCTGGCTTTTACCTCATCCAATTTGTCCTTGATAATTTCGAAGAAAGTAGATTACAATGATTGCATAATAAAACCTTGGCTTATTAGAGAAACATACATTCACACGAGATAATTAGATAAATATTGTTTGTTTTTTTTTAAAAAAATGTTTTTAAAAATATTTTATTTTTTTAAAATTAAGTTTTTTATATTTTTATATAGTTTTTTATGAGGCTAAAAAATCACAGAGAATGTCCTATAAGGAATTATTCCTCACGACCCATGTAGATCATGCATAATGAGTTCTACAACCTTCACTTCTAGACTACATTGACTTCTTCTTTAATGGTTTTCTTCAGAGATTGTAAATCTTTTCTTGAGTGAATACATGCACAATGTCCCTTAGAAACCCTTGAAGGTGCTGATGGGGGATCCTTCAAAGATCAAGTTAGTACAAGGTATTTTTATGTGGCAAAAAATATTAATTAAGGTATTAATGAGCTTTTATGAAGATAGAGAAAGTGGAGGAGAAGAAAATGTAGAAGTTAAGGAAGAAGAAGAAGGAATGTGTTTATGTATAAGAGTATAAGGTTTTGAACCTTTTTTTTCTGTGTACTCAAGCTTCCTTTTATATTACCTGTCTTGACTTGTTTTATATGATATGTAAGGGATATAGATGTAATCTCATAATACTATTATTCTACTATTTGTGCCATCATATCTCATTAATATAAACATGGACTACTTGTTCATAATTAATGAGATGTGATGGGTATCATAATTACTAGCATAGGCCTAGAGTAGGGGAGGCTTGGTGTGGGGTTACTTTTTAACTATAAGCTAAACCCGAGTGTGGTTAGCTGAACCCAAGAGGAGTTGGGATCACCTTGTACGCTGAACCCAAGGGGAGTTGGGTTCAAGTTGTGTACCGAACCCAAGTGTGGTCAGGCGCGGACGCATCCTAACTAACATAGAGTTGGACGTGGATGCATTATGGCCCAACTTAGAGTTGGGCATGGAGAAAACATAACCCCATTTTGGGTTATGACTTTCATGTGATGGCCTTTAAATGAGGGAAGGTTTTAGAAAACCATGACCCATTAGTAGCCCCTCTAAGTCTCATTTTTAGAAAGATGGGGAGATTTAGGACCAAATAAATTTTGGACTAACCTCAGCTGAGTCGTAATCCTGTTCAGGATGTCTTTTACACTCCCCCATCAAGGGCTTACTAGCAGGGATGATGTTCCCAAGGAGTCCATTGTTGAGTCTTCAAGGCGGTTCTCAGTCCTTCCTTAAAGGTCTTTTCTTTCAACTTCTCTTCCCTATCAGGGTGTGAAGGTTTTAGAGCTTTGCCCTTACAACACTTTTGGTGGAAACAATCCAGAGCTCCTCTAAAGTCCCTTCTCCCCTTGTTTCTGTCAAGATGGAGGTGTCTATGTATATGAGCAATCCTATCAGCGATGCAGGTAAGGCTCAGATGGCCAAATTGAATAAAAAGAGTGGAGCTGCTCAACAGACTCTTTCTAAACGAGCAGCTGAGATGAAGAGAGCTAAGGAGGAAAACACTCAGAGGATTCCTCTTAGGCAAGAAGCTAGAGAGGTATCCTTTGCTAACTTGGGAGCTGAAGAGGTCCAAAAAAAGGTGTTGTTGTAAGAGGGCTGTTTCTAGCGCTTCTTGATGTTGCAGAGGCTAGCGCCCGTGCTATCCAGGATAGATATAGGTCTCAGACCACACACAAGGTGTGTAACCCAAGTTAGATAGACGGGGTGAGCTTGATAAGGCTGCTCCAGCACTCTTGAATGCCATAGAGACTGGTCCCGTACTGTTTAGGAGAGATGTGGGTCCCAGACCGTATATATGGGTATGTAACCCATTTGGACAGACAGGATTAACCTGATAAGGTCGCTTTAGTGCTCTTACTTCTAACTGAAAAGGCTAGACAGAAGAAAAGAAGGGGGCGTTGAAAGCCGCCCTGAAGAGTGAAGTATTGATCCCCTATAATTTATTTAGAGAAGTGGGTCTTAGACGCCACAGAAGTGTGTAACCTTGATTGGTGACAGTAAAGGTTGATGCTCACTTAGGACTTCGCTACTGTATTGGAGAATGTCAAAGAACCATCCAAACACAATAGCTTAAACTGTTAGGTGATGTCCTAAGATATAATTTATATTATTCTTTAATACATCCCCTCAAGTGAAAGCCCTCTAGGCTTGAAACTTGCATAAGCCCACATTACCTTGTGCTTAATTTTTATCAAATAAATAGGGATGGTGAGATTCAAACTCGTGATCGCTTGGTTATCAAGGCTTTGATACCATGTGAAAGAACCATCTCAACCCAATAGCTTAAACTGTTAGGTGAGGTCTCAAGATATAATTTATATTATTCTCTAATAAAGAAATGAGCTCCGAATGCCACAGGGGTGTGTCACCCCGATTGAATCTATAGGAAGTAGTCTTGAGAAAGAAATATAGATTAAGTGAAAACACAAATGATAAAAATATGCGTTCTTTATTAATGAATTCACTAATAATACAACTTAAGGTGGTCTGAATGCCATGCATGGGAAGGCTAGAGCCTTGTGAATCATGTAAGTGATAGGTGTTAGTTCTGATCACCCGTGTCACTCTGAAAGGGCCATCCCGCTTTGGAGTTAGCTTTCCTTTACTTTCTATGTTGCATGTGGCTTCTAGCTTTCTCAGTACCAAGTCTCCTCGTTTAAAGGTTTTGTTTTTTACTCTAGTGTTGTGGTAATAAGTAGCCTTGTGTCTATAAGCTTCATTCCTTATTACAGCTATGAGTTTGGACTCTTCTAGTAAGTCCAGATTGACTTTGAGTCCTTGCTCATTGTTTTGAGGAGAGAAGTGCAGTATTCTAGTGCTAGAACATCCAATCTCTACTGAAATCATGACTTCAATTTCATATGTGAGGAGGAAAGGGGTTTCCCTTATTGAGGTCTTTGTTGTTGTCTTGTATGGCCATAAGATTTCATTCAAAAGCTCTACCCATTCTGACTTAACCTCTTTTATCTTTTTCTTCTTACCATTGAGTAGGACCCTGTTGGTAAGTTCAGCTTGACCATTATCTGGGGGTGTGATACTGTAGAGAACCTATGATCAATTTGCAGTCTTTCACACTATTTTCTCATATTCTAGTTGTCGAATTGGGTTCCATTGTTAGTGACCAGTATCTTAAGTATCCCAAGTTGACAAATTATGTTCTTCTAGAAGAAAGAGATGACCTTGTTGGTTGTTATATCTGCTAGTGCTTCAGCTTCCACCCACTTAGTGAAGTAGTTCACAACCACTAGAACAAACTGTCTTTTCCTTGTTGTTTTAGGGAAGGGTCCCAGAATATCCATTCTCCACTAATAGAAAGGCCAAGGAGAAGTGCTCGTTGTCATCTCAGTTAAGGGCTGCCTTGACACTAGGCAAATCTTTGACACTCATCACACTTCTTTACTAGGTCTTTTGAGTCTTGGAGTATGAAAAGCCAATAAAATCCTGCTCTTGTGGTCTAAATAGCCAAGACGATAAATCTTGTGTGCAACCCTTCAAACTCCTTCATGCATCTCCCTCAAAACATAAGTGCTTTCCTTTGAAGACATGCACTTGAGAAGTGGTGATGATATAGATCTTTGATATAAAACCTCGTCAATCAAGCAGTAACCTGAGGCTTTTTTGGTCAGCTTATGACTTCTATTCTGTTTGTAGGCAAGCTCCATGTGAGTAATATTCCCTGATTGACGCTCTCCAGTCCTCAGCTCTCATGACTAGAGTATTATGGCCTCGCTCTCTCCCACACTGGGTTGGTCCAAGACTTCAATCTATACATCAATAGGGAGCTCGATTAGGTTAGCACTGCTAGCTTAGAGAGGAAGTTTACTTGCGTATTGTCCTCTCAGGGCACCCTGGTAATGTTGATCACCCTGTCCTTCTGAGTTAGCATGGCTTGCACCTTTTTAAAATATTTGACCATGGTTAGTATCATAACCCAATTCTAGGTTATTCCCCAAAGTTCACTTTTTTTTCAAAATAAAAATAAAAAAATAAAATAAAGGCTGGCAATGTGGAGAAAGCAGATCAAGGAGGACTATAAAAATAGAGAAAAATCAAGCTACAATTTTTGGAGGAAATTCAAGGCCTAATTGTACCCTATTATGCCCAAAAATGGAGAAAAAAAATGCAAATTCAAGGTCAAATTAAATGATTATTGGACGAATTTGCTTAAAAATTAAGTCCACAGACATAATTTAATTTTTAATAGGCCAATTTGATTTAATCATGGGTCAAATTGAATTTTAATTATGTTTAAGAATTAATTTGGGTCCAATTGAAGGATTTAATTAAGTGCAAGACTTAATTATACTTTAAATGGGTCAAATTAATTTTATTTGGGGGTTAATTGGTGAAACATTAAGTTTGGGAGCCTAATTTAGGCTTAATTGAGAAAATTGAAATTTTAAGAGACCAAATTTATTTTTTTCCAAGTTAATTGATTGAAATCAGGGGCAAAATTCCAAAAACATTGAAGCTTTGGGGTCAATTAAGGGTTAAATTGAAGAAATCTGAGACCAAGGACTAATGTGCAAAAGGCGCGTAAATCCAGGGTTCCAATTGAAGTTCAGCAAGGATGTAATTGCATTAAATCGAAAATTTAGGTCAATTAGGGGTACAATTGCATAAAATTAAAAGTTGGAGGACTGCTTTGAACTTTGGAGAAATCCCTATTTAAAACCTAAAACGGCACCATTTTGAGTATAAAAAAAAAGAAGGACCAGACGACGCGTCATCTTGTCACTGTTCATTATCTTCTTCATTTTTTTCAAAAAAAGCTGGTCTGGTTACTTACTTTGCAGCCGCATTTAATGTACCTAACGTCCACCAAATTTGTCAAACTTTGCACAAAACTAATCACTAGACATCTTTCATTGGCAAATAAACAGACGTGGCACCACCTAAAAGAGGCCACCTCAGGCAGCCTGCAGCTGCAGATTTGACAGTGCACCATGCCTACTTTGAGCCAACAGTTAGGATCCTTCTCAACCGAATCAAGGGCTGAAAATTGTTCTCTTGTGAAGACAAGATTACCCTCTTCCACCCCTATAAATAGGAGCAGATTTCACGTTCGGGAGGAGGAAGAAAATTAAACTCAAAGTTGGCAAAAAACCAGCCTTCCCTGCTCATTTTTCCTGCAACTGGTCCTTTCTCTTCTTTCTCTCTCTGTCATGGCCTTCAGCCACCACCACCCTCATCGCCTATCTTCTCACCATCGTCCCCACCTTAAGTAGACATCAAACCATCTCACATGGTGGTTGCCACCGTGACCCTTGCAACAGTAGCAACAACCACCTTGCCCAGAAGCTTTTGTCCTTCCCAAAGACAGCCAGGGCAGCAACTCTCTCCTCAGCCACTCCAATAGTTCCAATCACGAGCTTCCCCTCTCCTCTGCAGGCCTCTGCTTCTTCTTCTTCCAACTGCGACCAGAGCCAGCCGCCGGCCTCACCACCTCCAGTCGCACCGTGCGCCACCAGTCAGGCCGCCAGCTCCCTCAACGCCAGGTAAGCCTCCCTCCTCTCTTCATCTTCTTCCTCCCTTCCCTGCTACCACTAGCTCCCTCTCAGTTATCAACAGTGCAACATGAATTATAATTCACGTTGCATTATTTCCTGTAACTTAGTCACTGGGTTGTGCTAGTGACTAAGTTACTTCGGGCTGGACCTGTTTTAGATCAGCCGAGTTGGCTGGGCCAGGTCCAGCCCATCCTTAAAATTAAAAAAAGAATATGTTGGGCCGAAAATTAAAAAAAAAAGAATATGTTGGGCCGAGTTCGGCCCAACCATTTTGGGCCGATATCTGTCCATCTGTTTCTAGGTCTGTGCTTGGCCCAGCCCACATGTTTTAATAATATTTAATTAATTAATATATATGTATTTATAATATTATATATAAAATAATAATATAAAAAACTGAAAATTTTCAAAAAAAAAATTCAAAATATCCTTTCAAAAAATTATGATTTTCTCAAATATTTTTCTACCAATTTTGCATAATATTGGGTTGTATATTTTCACTGTAAAATACAAATCTGGTATTAAAATACCTGATTTTCTTCCGAATATTTCAAAAAAAATCTCAAAAAATTTTAAATTAATTTCCCTTTTCAAAAGCAAAAAAAAAATATTTTGTTTTTATGGGTATGGCCAAATCCTAAAATTTTTCCAAGCATACTTTTCATAAAAAAAGGAAAAAAAAAACAAAAATTACATCTTTCTCATGTTTTACAAATAATAAAATGGATATCATAACGAGTTTATGGTCATTCATTAGGGTTTGGCCAAAATATAAAAAAACCTTTTTTCTATTTTTTTATGGTCCAGATGTAGACTTTAATATTTGTAGGGTGTAAAATTACATGATAAAGTACACCCTTAGATATTAAAGATACAAGGTGCAAATAAATGCAATGCTAAAATTCAGACTTTAGAACGGTTATGATTTAACCCAATAAGGTAGAGACTCCCTCATGAAGAAAGATCTGCCTTGAACCTTAGAAAAGACCAACGAATAGAAACCCAACCTAGAAAAATAATCAAACAACAATGCAGCTTACCTTAGGTAGGGTGCATTGGGGGTGATGCGTCTTCCCCTTGGACAACCAGTCCCTTACCCAGACTCTCGCAGACCATAGGTTCCTAGTGACCATAATACTAGGTGGCGACTCCTAGACATTAATCATAATTTTATGATTAAATCCAAAAAAAAACCTTCCCAACACACAACACCTCACACATGAGGCACGATAAAAGCCTTCATCGTCGCCAAACGACGTCGCGTCGGCTCGTGCCCCCGCGACAGTTGGACCCCAGGCTTCATATGTTCACTCACACTATCTTGTAATCAACTGAGAGTTGTAGTGCACTTGTAGTGGGTATGCTTTCAAAGCTTCTGTAGTCCTAAGCCTGCTATTAGAGCTTCATATTCGGCCATATTGTTGGTGGTTGGAAACCCAAACCTAAGCATATACTAGTAGACCTGCCCTTCCGGGCTAGGAAGGAGGATCCCTGCCCTACTTCCTTCTTCTGTAAAGCTACCGTCCATATAGAGTTGTACTATGTGGGGAGGTCTACTTTAGCGATTTAGTCTCTATGAGCTTTGGATCAGGGGGAGGATCTTCTGTAACAGCCTCTTCAAATTTGCATTCCGCTATGAAGTCAGTTAGGGCCTGCCCTTTGATTGCAAGTCTTAGTCTGTACTGTAACCTATATTCTCCCAATTCTATTGCCTATTTCAACAGTCATCCTGACATGTTTGGTTTGTGAAGGATTTTTCTAAAAGGTTGATCTGTCAGTACCATCACTTGGTGTGCTTGGAAGTAAGCCTTCAGTTTTCTAAAGGATGCCACCAATGCTAAGGCAACTTTTTCTACTCTTAATTAATGGGTTTCTACATTTAGGAGTGTTTTGCCTGCGTAATAAACTGGCGTTGTACTCCTCTTTCTTCCCTAACCAATATTGAACCTACTGCCTGGTCTACTACCCCTAGATACAAGAACAAAGTCTCTCCCTTGTTGGGCTGAGAATGGACGTTGAGAAAGGAGAGGTAAACCTTCAAAGGATCTTTGACATTCGGGTGTCCACTAGAAGTTGAGGGTGTTCCTCAGAATTTTAAAAAATGACAAGCTTCATTCCCCAATCTGGCTATGAATATGTTTAAAGCTGTTAGTCTTCCTGTGAGGCGTTGCACCTCTTTCACTATCCCGGGAGGGGTCATACTCAACAATGCCTAGATTTGTTTTGGGTTGGGTTCAATCCCTCTATTGTTGACCAAAAACCCAAGAACTTCCTCCTCGGTTGGCAAACACACATTTGAAGGGGTTTAGCTTTATACTATAACTTTCCAGTACTTGGAAGTCTTATCTGAGTTCCTGTAAATATTGTTTAAAAGTCATACTTTTCACCAACATGTCATACACATAACCTTCCATGATCCTGCCCGACTGGTTTTTGAACACTTTGTCCACCATCCTCTGATATGTTGCCTCTATATTCTTCAGACTGAAAGGCATAGTCCTGTAGCAGTAGGCACCTCTTTCGGTTATGAAGGACGTGTTCTCTTTGTTAGCTGGATGCATAAGGATTTGATGATATCCAAAGTATGCATCCAATGAATTGAGAAACTTATACCCCGCTGTTGAATCCACCAATTTATTTATCTTGGAAAGGGAGTAGCTATCCTTCGAGCAGGCCTTGTTCAAGTTTGTGAAGTCCACACACATTCGTTATTTGTTGTTGGCCTTCTTTACCATCATAACATTAACGAGCTATTCAGGGTATGTCACCTCATGTATAAACCCTATTGATATGAGTTTATCCACTTTTTTAGATATGGCCTTTTGCCTATCTCCCCCTACATTTCTCTTTTTCTATCATACTGGAGGAAAGCTGGGGTCTATATTGAACCAATGTGAAGCTACCTTAGGGCTGATCCCTGACATGTCTTCTAGACGAAAAGCAAAGTTGCTTCTCTATGACACTAGTAGCTCTATGAGAGCATGTTTTTGTTGACCGTCCAGGGTGCAACCAACTCTTGTGACTTCTTTCCCTGTAGGGCCTAAACAGACTTCAACTAGTTCTTTAGCCACCTTTATTCTAACCTCGGGCTTTTCACCGTAGGTTTCGGGGTGATCAACCAGCAAGGCCTTCTTGTCCTTTAGACATGTGTTTGCACACTCTCTTGAAGCTTCTTGGTTCTTCTTTACTGCAACTATCCATTTAATAGTTGGGAACTTCATGGTTAGATACTTGGTGCTGACCACTACACTGATCTGGTAGAGCAATGGCCTCCCGATTATGGCATTGTATGGGAGATAGGTGTCAATGACTGTCGCACGTCACCCGCGCGGCGATTCGGCGATTTTTTGTTAATTTTTCTGGATTGGTTCTTTGAGAGTCGCCACCTAGTATTGGATTGAGGATTACTAGGAAACCCGAATTTACTGATCGTCATCAGAGATCCAAGGGTAAGGGACTGGTTGTGGCTAGGGAAGGTATTAGCACCCCTAGTGCACCCTACCTGAGGTAAGCTGCTTTGCGGTTTGTTATGATTTGAAAATTTAAAATATTAATTAAATTCTAAGGTTTTAATAAATCAGTTATTAAATCCCAGAATATGTGTAGAAACATGTTCTTACACTTCCATGGAAAATATAACATGATTTTATTTGTCCTTAAGATATTTAACTATATTCAAATTAAACAATTAATTCTTTTTATTTTATTTTTAACAATAAAAGAAAACATTCATAAAAAAACAAAACACCCACTACCACTACTTTTTTACTATACTCATTCTGTTACATGTTTACAGAATAACATAAGATAAAAAAACATTTCACAAAAAATTAAATACATGTTCAAACATGTAACAATTACAAAAAGGTCCCTAAAATGTCCAGGAACTGCACAGGAGGTCCTCAGGCACTGTGGAGCAGTGGCGGCGCGTCTCCTCCACGCGCCGCCGCCACTGGCGGTGCGTGCTTTCACGCGCCGCCGCGAAGTCCGGGCAGCAGCGGAGATCCATAATGGCTTCCTCCCTTCTTCCTTTCTTCGCCGGCGGTGAGCACCACCGTTACCTGCAAAACAACCAAAAACACAACAAGCAAGTCTGTTGTAGCTTTTCTTTCTTTGTTTTCAGTCCCGCTTCTCTTCCTTCAGATCTGCCAAATCTGGAGCCGGGCGTTGCACGCGCCGCCAGTAGACCAGGCGTGTGGATGGCTGGATCGGAAACTTTCCTCCTCCCATTTCATTTCTGCAACGGCGGTGTTGTCCACCGCTGCCATGGTTGTGAGATCGGCGCCCACCCAAACTTCGGTTTTCTGCCCCTTCTTCACTGTTCTTCGGCCTCCCTTCTCATTTCCTCCTCGTCTCTGTAATGAGCTGCTGGAGAAGGGATGCTGCTGTTGGCCGGTCGATGGTGGTTGGCCTCGGCGATACTGGAGCTGACGGTGGCGCTGGGGTGTTGCTGTGGGGCTGAGAGAAGACTGGGAAGAGAACAATGAGGGCTGCTGCCGTGTTCGGTCTGAGATGAGAGGAGCAGCGGTTGACCTCTATTGGGTGGAGCTGGAGACCGTGAGAAGGAAATTGGAGGCTTCTGTGCAGAGGGCAGGTCTCGGCTGCCGCTGTTGGAGGTTGATGTGGGTGTGGGCGTGGCCTTGGCTAGCTTTTTTTTTGGCAGAGGTAGGGAGCAGTGTGGTGGTTTCTCTCCGGTTTGCTTTCTCCCAAAACCAAGGGAAGGGGAAAGCTTTGGTTTTCTCTTGTGCAGGGAGAGGGAAGAGCTGGGTGGAGAAGGGAGAGGTCGGGTCTGTTAGTTCAAGGGGAGGAAATGCCGAGGTCAGGGAAATAGGGGGGCAGCGCAGATGCGGCTGCTCTTTGTTTCTTTGGTTTTTTGGCCGGGGAAGGGAGAGTCTTGTGTGTAGGGAAATGGGGAGAAGACTTCAATGGCAGAGAGGGGGCTCTCTCGTTTCTCAAAGGGAGGGGTGCCCGAGAGATGGCTTTGGGAGCCAAAATCAAAGAAGATGGGGGCGGCGGCTCCGTGTCTTTAGGTCCCCAGGAAGGGGAAAACTTGGGGCGGCGGCTTTGGTGAGAGATAGGGATAATTTAGGTTTAGGGTTTTTTCTTTTGTTTTGCCCCCCTGTTAGTTTTCTCTGCCCCCTCTGAATAAATTTTTCTCCCCCTTTTATGTTCACTGTAGCTTAGTATTTATAGGAAAAGTTTTGCTAGGTTTTCAAATTACTCCCTTAACTTTTCCTTTCCTTTTCTTTTCTTTTTTTTTTTTGTATTTTTGAAAATGAGCAATATCAACATCAACTCAATAAGGAAAATCAGTGATCATAAAATTTACGCGTTAAAAATTGAACGCGTTCCAAATTCCAAAAGAAAATTTTAATTCTTTTGAGATGACGTTGAAAATGCTAAAAACAATGCAAATATATCAAAAATACATTTTTTGGGGTTTTCATTGTTTTTTTGCTATTTTTGGTTTTTATCTGAAAATTTATCAAAATATGGGTCAAAAATTGGGTAGCAACAATGACCATTAAGGTCTGTTGGAGACTCTCACAATGAGGTGCAGTCCCTATAGTGATTGTCAACCCCACTGCCCCCTTCACAGGTGCTGCTGATCCTTCCATCCCAATAAGGGGTGTTGGCACTATAGTCATCATGGAGGTATCTATGCATATCTTGGTCATGACCTCTGCTAATAAGATGTTTACTGAGTTACCATTATCCATTAGGATTATATGGACCCTATGACCTTCCATTACTGTGGAAATCATAAAGGTGTCGTCATGTGGGTGTTTAACCCCTTATCCATCAGCAGGGGTGAAGGTGATGGGTTCATGCCAAGAACTTTCTTGGCCCACTGTAACTAGAACTTGATCTCCCAGCCTTGTTCTCTTAATACTGGTGACGCCTACACTGGTTGATGAGCCCCTCAATATGACAAAAACCTCTGAAAGTGTTGGTCTATGTTGCCTCACTTCACCTCTCTCCCCTTTTTGAGGTGGATCTTTTTTTAGGAATTGTCTGAGGTATCCCTATGTTAGAAGTCTCTCCACTTCTTTCTTGAGAGCACAACAGTCCTCAGTATCGTGTCCCTTCTCTCCATTGAACTAGCAGTACTTCTTGGAGAACTTGAGACTGAGATTAGGCTTTAAGGGAGGAGGATATTGAACCAGGTATTGTTGTTACCCATTTTTAGGTTCCCCACAAAAAATGAAAAAAAATACAAAAAAATACATATAAAAAAATATATTCTGAAGGAAAAAAAATATAGGAGTGAGAAAAGGATGTTGGAACTCACATAAAATGGCTAGGAATTGGTTGAAGAGGTTCAGAAATACAAGAATTGAAATTTGACATTGTAAGAGCCCTATTGACAAAGAAAATTCAAGTTGAGAATAAAAAGTCTAAAATCAGATGTTTATGGACTCAATTAAATTTTATCTAAGGTTTAATTGAATTTATAGAGGGTTTGATTGCAAGAAAAATAGATTTTTAAGTCAATTTAGGCTTTTATTGGATGAAATTAAACTTCTGGGGTCCAATTATAATTATAAAAGAGTTGATTTGGCCAAATCAGGGGCTTAATTGCATAGTTATTAAAGTTTGATGGCCAATTAGAGACTTAATTGAAACAATCCGAGACCGAGGACCAAACTAGAAAAGGCGCTAAACATTAAAGGATCCAATTACAATTTTGTCGGGGATTTGATTACAAAACTGCAAAACATTCAATGGCTGAATCAAAAGAAACCCAAGTGGCGCCGTTTCCACCATTTCACCGTCTGCAACAGCTGGTATTCTGTGATAATAAAGGAAGGAGATGTTGGCAGCGATAATGGAGGCGTTTCCAAATCAAGAAGGGAGCGTGTCGCGGCTGACAACCCTCGCCACCGTGATGCACGCTGGCTTACCAAAAACACTCTCGTCCTCTGGCTATAAAAGCCAGAAGAAGAACCGAACGCAGGGGACAGAAAAAGAGGGAGGAGGAGAGGTTACAGTGAGGAGAAAGGAGGAGGAAAACCAGAACGACAAAGGAAAAAACAAAAGGAGAGCAGACAGAGAGGAGGAGAGGTTACAGTGAGGAGAAAGCAAGAGGAAAACATATTAAAAAGAACGTAAGAAATAAGAGAGAGCAGAGAAATATTGAGGAAGCAAACCGAACGGAAGCAGAGGACACAGGAAGCAGATAACACAGCGCCACTATCATCTTCGTCTTCTCAAAACCAGGTACGTTCGATGTCCATCTCATTTCCTGCATAATAAGATGATGTTTGTTAGTATGTAAAAGAAGAAAAGAAAACAAAAAGAAACCAACGCTGCAACACTCTGTTTTTCTCATTTTTTATGTTCTTGCATGGTAAGCAAGATGATGAACAGTGCGAAGGTAATTTAATTACCTTTCGCACTGTTCATGCACGCGTAAAGTATTACGCGTGCATGGAAAAGGAAGGCTGGTCACTAGCATGGGCCAGTGACCATGGCTGGGCTGGCTAGGCCCAGCCCAGCCACGCAGGCTGGCTCGGCCTAGCCCAGCCACATGGGCCGGGTTGGGCCGAGCCCAAAAAAATTCAAAAAAAATCTTTTTTAAAATTTGTCATTTTTGGCAAATATTTTACTGCATTTTGATCAATATTGGTTTGTATTTTTATACTGTAAAGATACAAATCCGGTATTAAATACTTAGTTTTCATCAAAAATAAAATAAAATAAAATAAAATGTTTTGTTTTCATGCATACGGCCAAGTCTCTCAAAAATAAATCATATTATATTTCTATATATATATATACACACACATATATATATACAAAAAATAAAAATTCAAAAATATGTATTAGCATGCATTTTGGCTTTAATAACCAGTTTATTAAAGTCATGAGAACTAGGCCAATATTTAAAAAAATTCAAAAAAATTATTTTGTTTTCTCTTAATATCTGGGTTTACGACCTTATACGCAAGACGTATCCAGGATATTAAAATTCTTTTGTTGATGCCAGAATTACTCGATAAGATAAGGATCTCCTTATCGAGGATGACTCTTTTTAAACCATAGACGGACCAACAACTAGAAAACACGACTCGACCTTAGATTTTATCAGACAATAAAACAATGCAGCTTACCTTAGGTAGGGCGTATTTGGGGTGCTAATACCTTCCCTTTACGCAACCAGTCCCTGTACCCGATCTCTGAGACCAGTTAGGGTTTCTAGTGACCAAAATACTAAGTGGCGACTCCCATTCTATTTTTCCACTAATAAAAGACAAGAATTCCTTATCTCCCCACATTTGATAAATTAATACAAGATTTTAAGGGTGGATGTTTTTGCCGCGACGCCGCACACGTGCGACAGGTACTAACCCCTTAAAATCATGTAAATCTCTGTGTAACTGGTGTTTACAGGAGTGTAAACCCTTTCAAGCCTACTAGGACGCTCCCTATAGATTCCTTTCTTCTTAACATCCTGTCATTTGACAAGGGAACGATTCTTGTTATGGGGTTCAACTTTGACCCTTCTCTATAGATCTAAGAGGAGCTTCTACAAGCAGCAGGGCTTCCTCCACTCTTACATGGCTCTTAATCATCTGCTTGACCCTTAGGAGAGTTCTGTCCTGTAGCGGGTGGAACTGTTTCCAAAACTCTTCACTTTTGACCCCCTTGATCAAAGCCTCATAGGTTATGGGTTCCAACAGGTCTTTCACCTAAAGCATTTCTTCATTAAATCTCTTTAGATATGCTTGGGTGGACTCTTTCTCACCTTGAGTAACCCCAACTAGTTATGTGGAGCTTTTCTTAATGGGAATGCTGGTGCTGAAGTATACTACTAGCTTAGCATATAAATCCTGGAAGCTTAGGATCGACCCTGACTTTAGGTTATTGTACCATATCCTCATATTCTCTATGAAGGTAGTGAGCAATATCTTACACATGATGTTATTATCATGGATGACCAGCTTAAGGCTCCCCCTCACATTCTGGATATGCTCTCGGGGGTCTATAAGTCCATCATAACTATCCAAGTTCATCTTCGTAGATCGATACCTTTTGGGACTTTGGCTTTGAGGACTCTCTTAGACATAGAAGAACCATCCTCATGATATTGATAGAGATAATGGTGATGCTGTAAGTTCTCCTCAGCCCTTCTTTTAAGCTGTTCTTGGTGTGAATCAGATGAATTGAAGGAATCTAGCCCAGAGCGGTAGGAGTGATGATTTCTTTCTCTCCCACGGTGGCTAATATGGGCTATATAAGACTATTCACTTTGTAGTGGTACCGTGGGATGATGTGAATGTTCTCATGTTGGGCTACAAGAATGACATCTCAGTGGTTTTTCCTTTTTCTGTTCATACTCCTTTACATAACTAAGGCGTCTCTGGGCGATAGGGGTCCTTTATGACTGAGGTGGTAAAATGTGTGTTGGGACATCATGAGCTGGTTGAGAATGAGTAGGGATTTGTCCTCTCAATCTGATGACTTCTTTAGAGAGCAAACGTATTTGCTCAGTCATCTTATTTATCTGAGGTTGGGAGGATGTACCAGCAATAACATTAGCATATACAATATGCATTGGTGTATATGGATATGTCATGTTGGTGTAATGGATGGAATGGTGTGTCAAAGTTTAGCTTCTTATTGGAGAAGTAAATAGCTTTTGTAAGATTTCCCACAGACGGTGCTAGTTGATGAGGCTAAAAAAATTATAGGGAATATTTGGAAGGAATTATTCCTCAAGACCCTTGTAGATCATGCACAGTGTGTTTTATGACCTTCACTTCTAGACTGCATTGACTTCTTTTTTAATGGATTTCTTCAGAGGTTGTAAGTCTTTCCTTGAGTGTTGATGGGGGACCCTCCAAAGATCAAGTCAGTACGAGGTATTTTTATGTGGCAAAAAGACATTAATGAAGGCATTAGTGAGCTTTTATGAAGATAGAAAAGAAAAAGAAGAAAAAGAAAAGGAAGAAGAAGAAGAAGAAAATATAGAAGTTAGGGAAGAAGGAGAAGGAATGTGTTTCTGTTTAAGAGTAGAAGGTTTCAAACATTTTTTTTGTGTGCTCAAGCTTCCTTTTATATTACTTATCTTGACTTGTTTCATATGATATGTGAGGGATAGAGATGTAATCTAGTAATAATATTATTCTACTGTTCGTGTCATTACATCTCATTAATATAAGCATGGACTACTTGTTCTTAATTAATGAGATGTGATGGGTATCATAATTATTAGCTCAGGCCCAGAATAGCAAAGATTTGGTGTGGGGTTACTTTTTAGCTATACATTGAACTCGAGTGTGGTTGGGTTCAACTGTATGCTAAACCCAAGAGGAGTTAGGATCAGCTTATACGCTGAACCCAAAGGGAGTTGGGTTCTGCTTGTTTGCCTAACCCAGGTGTGGTTGCCGTAGGCGGAACCCAAGAGGAGTTGGGATCAGCTTGTACGCTGAATCCAAGGGGAGTTAGGTTCTACTTGTGTGCCGAACCCAGGTGTGGTTGCCATAGGCGGAACCCAAGAGGAGTTGGGATCAGCTTGTACGTTGAACCCAAGAGGAGTTGGGTTCCGCTTATGTGTCGAACCCAAGTGTGGTCAGGTGCGGATGTGTCATTGCCCAACATAGAATCGGGCGTCGGTGCTTTATGTCCCAACTTGGAGTTAAGTGTCGACACGTGCTGACCTAATGTGGAGGTGCTGACGCGTCCCGATCCATCATGGAGTTGGGCGCGGATGTGTCATGGTCTAATTTAGAGTTGGACTTGGAGAAAACATAATCCCATTTTGGATTACGACTTTCGTTTGATGGCCTTTAAATGGAGAAAGTTTTTAGAAAATTATGACCCATCAATTTTGATATATGATGTAAAAATAAATTTTAAAAATAAAAAATTATTTAAATACAAAAACAATTACTTTTTAACGTGAAGATATACAGAATCTTTAAAAT
>Ga0325411_1000969_pt1 | contig 31147 bp, 15 predicted proteins | sample PopdelMetagenome_13_FD_206181 | JGI IMG/M metagenome (GOLD analysis project Ga0325411, IMG submission 206181) | Populus deltoides microbial communities from Bellville, Georgia, United States - Xylem-PdIQD-R4 | ecosystem: Host-associated > Plants > Phyllosphere > Stem > Wood/Secondary xylem...
TTAAAAGTCGAAACCAACGGCCCATTAGAAAAGTATATACCAACAAATCTCATCATAACAGTTACCCAGGCAACCAAAAACCGCAATAGCAAAAACAAATCAGACAGGAGAGCGAGAACGAGAGAGATAGAAAGCATGGAGAGGGAGAGAGAACAACAGGTATACTTGGCGAGACTTGCAGAGCAAGCTGAGAGATATGATGGTATGTGCTTTGTTCAATCGAGATCCACAAGCTGCGACTCTTTATTTCTTTCTGGCTTTCATTTTCCTTTTATCTTGTTAATTTATCACGCTTAATTCCTGCAGCTGCTCTATGTTCTCATTTTCCCCTATGACTTAGTGGATGCTTACAAGGGTGGATTTGTGTTTTAATACGCTGATTTAGTGGCTGTATTGACTGATACGCTCGCTTGTTAGAACCCTAATTACTACATTATTATAGTTGCTTAGAAATAAGAATGACCATAAAGGATTTTCTGGACTTTTAATAGAATTAAATCTGTTAATTGTTTTTTGGCATTTCGATTTGGTAGTACTGTGTTCCCTTGACCGCTCACTCTTTTCGGTATGTAGGTTGTGTATGGGTTAAAAAAAAGAGAGAGGGAAATAACATTTTTTTTTTTTGATATTCGAGGATTTGAATAACGCTAAGCTTTTCTAAGCAACCCATTGATGAATGAGTACGCACTCTTCTGTTGTGCTAAATTGAGAGAGGAGTGTAATAATTGAAGATTTTTTTATGGATGATTGTTGTGGTTCACATAGCAATTAAAATGAGACAACTGTGTTCTTTTCCCATTCTTAATATTTGATACAGAAGGTTCTAATTTTGATTCTATTAGTTTTATTTCACTTCCATTTGGCCTAGTTTATTCAGTTGAATTGCTGTTGTTCCTTTCCTTTTCTTTTTTCTTAAAAACAAAATGTAGGTAAATTATATTGAATATGAAAACATGACATTAAAAACCAATTGCTGCAGAGATGGTAGAAGCAATGAAGAAAGTTGCAAAGTTGGATGTGGAATTGACGGTGGAGGAAAGGAATCTGGTGTCCGTGGGTTACAAGAACGTCATTGGCGCTAGAAGGGCATCGTGGAGAATACTTTCTTCCATTGAACAGAAGGAGGAGGCCAAGGGGAATGAACAGAATGTGAAAAGGATAAAGGAGTACATGCAGAGTGTTGAAGATGAGCTTGCAAAGATCTGCAATGATATATTATCAGTCATTGATCAGCATCTCATCCCATCCTCTTCAACTGGGGAATCTACTGTCTTTTACTATAAGATGTAAGATTTATTGCACTATCCTTACTGTTGAGTTATTTTGAAAGGTGGGGCAAATAATCTCAGGATGGCTAACAAAATAAGGTTGTTGATGCCTTATAAACTCCTGAATGATAGACAAAAGGCTCTACAGATTAGGTTTATTTCTTATGGATCCATGCAACCAAATTCTTATATATAGAGCAAGAATAGGTAAACGACAAGAATTCTCTTGTTTATGAATTTATATGTGTTGAATTCATTTTATTCATTCCACAGGTTATATAACCTTCTTTTCTATTAACTATCATATCTGTGTTTGTATAGTAGCTTGCAATGCTCAAACTTCCTTTAATTGATTCTATTGCTTATGTTGGATCTTTTCTTTTTTTTTCCTTTTGTGTTTTCTTTTGAGGCAGGAAGGGAGACTATTATCGTTATTTGGCTGAGTTTAAAGGTGCTGATGAACGTAAAGAAGCTGCGGATCAGTCCCTCAAGGCTTATGAGGTAGTATTTGTTAATCATCTTTTTCTCCCAGAGTTTCTTTTATTCTCTCTTCTTTGTCACTTTAACTTTTTAATTATGAAGCTGATAGATAATTTAATCAAAGTACTAATGTCATTCTTTTGTGCTGCAGGCAGCAACCTCTACTGCGATCTCAGATTTGCTTCCAACTCATCCAATTAGACTTGGCCTGGCTCTAAACTTCTCCGTTTTCTACTATGAGATTTTGAACTCCCCTGAAAGGTTAACATGCATCTCTTTCTCGCGTAACATGCTGAAACACATTCAATATTTTTTGTTGTTGTAAATACATCATGCACACACCCATTTTGTTGAACTTGAGGACTTCAGATGGTGCTTTTGCTGTAAGCTCTGAATAATGCATCTTATTTTTAAACTACATCTGTATCATGCAGGGCCTGCCGCCTGGCTAAACAAGCATTTGATGATGCTATAGCAGAACTTGATAGCCTCAATGAGGACTCCTACAAGGACAGTACCCTTATCATGCAGCTACTTAGGGACAATCTCACTTTATGGACCTCAGATCTGCCAGAGGAAGGAGGTGATATTCGAAGTTGTAACTTGATAATGGAAGTAATATGAGTTTAATAACTGGACTATGAAGTAAAGAACTTCGATTGTAAATGGCCATTGACTAATGAAGGTGCTATTTAATTTGGCAGGTGAGCAATCTGCAGCTGATGAACCTAAGGCAGTGGTAAGCAAAACTGAGCTTTTATAATCTGTGTGTGGGTGTTATTCGAACTTGCACACCTGCACATTCATACGGGCACGCCTGCATACCTTTGATAAATACATACACAGAGCATGTAAAGCACTCATCATTTGATTGGATTGCCTTTTGGCATGTTGATGTTTTCCCAGGGCTTGTTATTAATGTTTCTTATTTTCTCCATTTACTGCTAATGAGAATTAATTTTGCAGAATTAGCCGGGATTGTGGAGAGCAATTCTTTAAGATTGGGTTAGTTGAAGAAGGGAGGAACATGCCAGAATGACTCTCAGTAGAAGTACAGGGAATGGTGGACCATAGGCATGTATCTATTTGCTGAACAAATGTTTTAAGACCCTTCGTTGTGTCTTCTTTTTCTCTTAGAACACTCTACTTGGATGATTGTGGTCTGCGTTAAAAATCTATAGCTTTAACGCCCCTTAAATTGCCATTGCAAATCAACAGATTCTTTTTCTCGCATTTGGTTGTGGCATTTTTACCTTTCAGATTTGTACATCTCGCGCTCACTTTTTTCCTGCTTGCTCACTGGTAGTGCTTCAGATTATTGGAATCAGTTCATTTCCTGGTTTGTCATTCATTTAGCTATGGATAAACTGATTGATGCAGGGGATCTAATGCATCTGAAACCTTCTGAAGTGTGACGTTGTGATGGCCTGTAAATGATTAGTTTTCTGTCGAGACTTGGTTGTGTGAAAGTGTATTGTAAGATTCAAATGTTTTCACTCAAAGCATGAAATGAGCCTTCGAGCACATGCATTGATTTTGTGAAGCAAAGTAGTCGGGCAAATGAAGAGAGATTATTAAAGTACACACGAGAATGCGTGATGAGATAATTAAATGGCCGATTCATGTGTGGAAATCAAGACTGAACATATTTAAGCTCGTAAAAGTGGGCAGTTGATGATGGCATTCAAACCATTGCCGTAGCCAAAGCTGCCTCGACGTGATGAAGAGCTCCAAGAAATTCTTGTAATCCTCTTTTATTTTTGATTTCCCTGCCACTCTTTTATTAGAACTCAATTGACTCTTTTGCCTATAACCATTGAGTGGCTAATTCACTTTGAACCAAACACGTTCAGAAAAGAATGACCAAACCTGTGTAATCTTTGTGAGCTTCCGGTCTTTAGCAACATCTCGAATCAAATCTCTCGTTTCTTCTACATATTCTCCACACATTGCCTCCTCAGGTGACGAAATTTTATTTTTACTCTTAACCGTTAACCATTTTAACCGGGCCATCTGATCATTAAAAGATGCCGGAGAAAACGCAGTGATGAGTAAAGGATTGTGTGGTTTGTTCTTAAAATCCAGAGATAAACAGCTACGCATGGTTGACAGTTTGGTGGGAATAGCTAACATTTGGAAGTTATTGATTTGGCCGTGAGACTGGTAGATGCTACAGAATTAGATCAAGCGATGAATATTCACATGGAATTCATTTGGACCACAAGTCCGGTGATGGTTGTCGAAGATATTACTTGTGTCATTGTGTGGTTTGTTCTTAAAATTCGGAGATAAACATTTAGGTTTGTATCAAACCTAAATAATTCTTTCAATTAAAAAATATAATATTTAAAGCTAAAATTGTAAGATTTAATTCTATTTCATGACAGACAATCAAAGCTGGTAATAATAATAATTAATTCTAGTAATTAATAGAATTAATTCTTTGTTAGTCTTGTTCCAAATACTCCGTAAAAGAGGGCTGGAGAATGCTTCCAGTTGATTTTTCTAGACAATTTCGGATAGAAATTCTACAGAATTTTGCGACTTTTCTTGCACTCTTTATTAGTTGACTTTTTTTCCAGCTAATTCCCTTCAATTTTAAAACTCTTGTTTTTCCTCTTTATTTTCCTCCTAGCCCAGAACTTAGAGCGGTCATCGCAGAGATATTCGAGTGAATATGCTTTTTAGTATATTAGACCTCGCTTAAAAACAATCATGAGTTTATTAAAATTAGTCTTTTTTCACAAAGTAATGACCATTAAAACTTTAAAATAAATAATTAATCTTAGCTTTATGCTTTTAGTATAAATATAATTTTAATATATGTTTAATCATGCATGCTGAAAGATAATTTCAGTTTCTTATACATGATTTAATATTTATCTAGTATATATGCTAGTCTTTTATTATGATTACAAGTTTTCAATTGTCTTATATTATTATATGCTTATAAACTAAATATTTTATACTCACTTATCTAATTATCTAATATATTTTGGACAGCAATTACACATCAAGTTTCCGTGGATTAAAACTATTTGATTAGTTGGTGCAGAGCTCTGCTAGCGAGTTCCATTTCAGTGGGCTATTAATGGGCTTCTGTAATGGATGAATTCTGTTCTCTATGAAAAAACATAATAATAAGAACAAGAACAAGAACCCTCCTAGAGAAAAACAAATCGAATACACCAGTGCCATTGAAAATTAATCCAATGGATAACTCCAAAACAATATAATTGCTTGTTTGAGCTCCCTTTCTTTTCCCTAAAAATGAAATTTAAGATAATTATCCTATTATTTTGAAAAATTATGTTTACTCGATTTAAAAAAAATATAAAGTTTTCTTGTGATAGAAAACTCTCGAGAAATGTACCAGAGAAGTGGGTGCCAGAGAAAAATACAATGCCCCCGCAAGAGCAAATAATAATCTGACAAACCCCAAGACTTTGGATCGAATAGTTTATGTATGCCTCTAGAACAAAGCCGTCAAGAAATTGATCCCTTGCAGCTGAAAGGAGAGGCAAATCTTATTACTCGAAACCCTTTCTTTTTTTAAAAAAACAAATCAATAACACCGACTACTCTACCATTACAATTGCAAGAATCAGGAGGGGAGGAGGGAGAGCAGAGGGATGGAGATTGCAGAAGTGGAAGCTCCATATGGACCAGTGGCTTCTTTCATCAATGGCGTGGGTGCGTCTATATATATATATAGCGAGGGTGGCTGCTAGAATGACTAAACCCTAAAATTGCCTCCACTTGCCGGCTGGGTCTGGGCTAAGCTGTAGGGTTTTTCTAGGATTCTATAGCGAAGTTGGGCTCTGGCCCATACACTGATAAGAGACCGAGCGTTCTTCTTTTTTCAGAGCAGCGAGGGAATGGCAGCGTCAAAGGTGGTTGTTGTCATGAATTAATTGTATTAATGCTATTTTTTATTGTATACTATAAAGTATAAAATACTAACACTAAAAGTATATACTAGCTTACGGTACACTATACACCATAAAGTGAAAACGTCAAAAAAACCTTCAAATAAATAATTGGCAAATAACTTTAAATTTTATATCCACAAATATGGGTGCTGTAAAGACACCCTGCAGTCAAAACGGCGTCACTACACTATTCAAACTTCCTTAAAATAATAATAATAATAATAATAATAATAATAATAATAGATTCCACTAACAACGACTTAAGAAGCCTGATTAAGACTTGGGAGCCAAGACAGCTGCGAAAGCAAATAGTGCAGACCCCTGAAGAACCTAAAAAACCAGGCAGGTTAAGCTTAAGCTTTAGCAGCAGTTTGGCCTAAAACATGAGCGGACATCAATATTGAACTTCGGATGGAAGATCTGCCGTATCAGACTGAAAAAATAATGAACCTCTGAAGAGCTCACAACAAAGGCAGACGGAGGGATGGTCTTGGTAGCAAAAGTTCACTGAATTGATCCGTGAAGTTCTTGCAACCGCAATCAAAACCACTTTCTTCATCAAAACAAAGATAAAATGGTCTTCTAGGCAGCTTAGAACACAATATACATCAGATGTTCTGATCCACTTCCATAAAGAAATCAAACAATATCAAACACCACAACATCAATAAAATAATTTTACAATGGGGGATCCTTTCTAATCTTCTCTTCCCTTCAGCAAATTGCAAACTACTGGAGATCCTGAGTACTACCCCAACCAAGTATGTATTTTCACCAATTGGCAACCCCTGTAAAGAAATTCTTCTTATAATACGTAATACTGGCACCTGGATAACAATGATCTTGCAAAGGGTTCTACCCCCTAAATCTAACAACAACACATGATATGTCATCTTTACTTTCTCTTTTTAATGCCTCTGTTGTCAGCTGCTTAGCTGCTTTCATGGGGTCTTTAATCCTCCTTGCAATATCAACAGCCTCTTGATTTGACATAACCTGTGTATATTCACATGGAAAAAGATAGATTTTATGGACTTCTTTCTAATGCAAGCACATTGCAGATTCTTTAGCCAGCCCAGGTGGTTAGCACTGACTCGACATGGAAAACAAAGTTAGTATGAAATGACTCACCTTCCAAAGGCCATCACTAGCGAGTACAAGAACTTCTGTTCTGTTATCTATGTCGATTTCTTGTATGTCAGGATCAGAACGCAGATGTGATTTAAGGCTCTTGTCCCCAAAAGCACGAGAAACTGCCAGCTGCCCATTAACTCTAGGGACATCTCCTGGAAAGAAGTTCAAAAGGAAGTGAGATCGACAGTATTGTTATTGGTATAGAACAGAGTGTTTGCTTGGTTGAGAAAACATTTGCAAAGAGATGGAAATACTTCATATTCTGATGACATTTTCTGTTCCCATAGAAATGGAAATCCTTAGCTAATCACTTAATGTCACATGTATCAAAGTGCCTTAAAAGACTTTGGTCATGGAAGCCTAAGTAGGGTACGAAATACAGGAAAAAGAAAAAAGAAAAAGAGAGGATCTCATAATAGAAGGAAGCGTTCAGTGCTCTTAAATGCAGAATGGATTTGAACACCCAAAAGCAAAACAATTTGAACAATATGCATGAAAGCTTCAACACCACCTCACCTGCAGAACACCACATAAGGAGCAAACTAAAATTCTTATGAAAAGATTCTTTGAATGATGAACAAATATGTATGCATTCACCCATCCAAAATGAATCCAGGTGATGATCAGGGGGGGAGTGCCACAGATCTTCTCTTCTAGAGAATACTTATTTCTTATTTTCAAAGATTGCTCTGATGCAGATCAAAGTTAACTGGAAGCCACCGAACTCTAAATTGTCTATTACTGTCTGAATGCTGCATAAATTTAATTTAAGGAGACCATTCATTGTTATGACATCTTATTTGGGTTCGGAAGATATTGGTTCACTTGCTTGAGAATTTCAAAAAGCTGACAAATGAGCATGTTCAGAAACTCAAAATTAGTCTTATTCTTTGAAATTCTAAGCCTTAAAACTATGCGTTAAAAAATTAGAAGCAGCTCCCCACTAAAAAGATTAGAATAACAGCCAATAATTTCCTCAGAAAGCCATTGGTGTATATTAAATTCAGAAGAGCAGATATTCAAAGAGAGAGATTACTAATAATGGCTACTGTGAAAAAGACCTGGCATGTTTGAGACAAAGCCACCTTTGTTCTCTATGCTGCCTCGTTCAGTGTTGGGTTCATGATCTGTGGTCATTTGCCTTGCCTGGCCTCCTCTTGAAAGAACTGCTCTTGAATCTCCAACATTAGCTACCCATAGTCTTTTACTATTTATCAAGATAGCAGTCACAGCTGTAGATCCTCCTCGCCCCAAGTCAGAACTATTAGAGAGAATTGCCTGGTCAGTCCTCTCATAGGCTTTTGAGATAGATCGGTTGGGATCAACCCAAAACTCTTCCTAGAAGGATCAAATAATAAAGTGTTAGAAAGCATTCTGAAGTTATTTAAGCAGACCAAAATGTTTGGCCATCAATAAAATGTTTGGAAGCAATGGTAAACCTCCTTCAGGATATTGGAAAACAAATGTTTCTGTAAGTATGCAGGCACACTGTCTCCCAAGTGGCCATCATAAATAGCAAAAAGCCCTAATTCATGCTCTTGAATCTGCACAAACTTGGCAACATGATAATCCTCCATTGGATGATTAGCTTTCCCTTTTACTAGGCTGAAACCATACTTGATCAAACCCTCATGATTCTTTCCCTTACCGGAGGTGGATGATGAACGCCCACCCACAAGCTACATGTAACAATAATCACAGTCTAAGTCACATGATTAGAAGACGAAGAGAAATACGAAAGCAAGCAAAAATGAGTTTCAATTCACTAAAGCACTCAGATTAGGAGGCGGGCAAGAATGGGACTAAGTGAAGCAATACATGAGAAATATAATTCTCCACTACAAGCAATTGAAGTATAGAAAGTTGCTCAATAACATTAATGAAAAACAATAGCGAAACTTGGAACTGTGTTTTCTTCTTGGGTTACATAGAAGACCTTAATACTGTAAACTCGTCAGTAAATCTAATCTTTTAGAACGGTTTACCGAGTAGCTTCACCTACTATGTAAATTCTAGATCCCCAAAGAACTCACAAAACAATTAGGTAAACATTGACCCTTGAGAGAACGGAAACCTAAAGTATTTCTGTGCAACCAAAAATTTTCAGCCATGGGTTATCCAATGTTTATCCACAATTTAATCCCAAACTGATACGAAAACTGAAAAATTCCCCCTTAGAAATAGCCTATCACACGTATAGCTCCATGTTCCACCACCCATTCTTACAACCAAATCATGAAACAAGGTTATGCGTCGAATAGAAATAAGAACAGAACAATTAAAGAATCACAAACACATACCAAAATAATAAAAACTAGGAAAAAAATAATCTTTTTACCTGAGAGTAGGAAGGAAAAAAACAGCATAACCAATCCATAGAAACAGAACTATGTAGAGAACCTCCAACTTGTTCAGTTAAATTCCCACCATCCACTTTCAATATTCAAGATTCCAAACCAAACCCACCTCCCAAATCCAGTATCTGCACCATCAAAATCCAAACTTGATCATAAAAATGAAACTAAAATGTAAAACCTATAAACACAAACCTAAAACCCCTTCCAAGAAACAAGTCAAAACAAACGAATTACCTCTAAACTATCCCCAATTAAAAGCTCGGAATGGGTGTAGCTTGTGGTTCCTGTTTGGTGAGGAAAGTGTGGTTTTTTTTTGCTGTTCCTTGTTTGTACTACTTACTAGTTTGCACACCCAATTGAATGGAAAAATGATGCTAAAAACAAAGAAAAGGCGAGATGAGAGAACAATCGAAACTCCTTTTCTAAGGACAAAAAAATAAAAGGAAATTACTAGTATAATTATATATAAAAAAAAGATTGTGAGAGAAAGAGAGAATCGAAGGATGCCTATATGATGATTTTCTAACCGCTCCAAGGGAGTCTTTTGCAATGAGGGGGGGGCGAGAAATAATAGTACAATAAAGAGAAGAAAAAGACTAATATATACCGCAGGAGCAGAGACTTCTTGCTTGTTGACTTTGCCCTGTTAATACTGTTTTGTTTTTGCTCCTCTCTCTGTTTTATAGCTGTACATGGGACACCACCTCCTGCTCCTGCGCAGAAAGACTCATGGGCCAGAAATCGAATTTCCTTTTTCTTTGTCCTCAGATAGTAAACAAGAGTTATTACAAGAACTCGAAGGGGTGTTTACTTTAAATCGTCCTGTGAAATCAGTAGTCAGCCACTACCTCTTACGGGGAACACTGCAGAGGTTTTTTTACTACACAACAGAAGAATAGTTCTCGGGGCGCATGAATGGATGGTCTGTGTGACTTTTTCTTATAGTATACATGTATTATATATTATATTGTAAAATTCATTTTAATAGGTTTTGTTCATTTCTTTTCCTGCCATTTTACGGTCAAATCGGGTTTCCTGTACAAATTGGTCAAAACTGCCATTAATTCACATAGTTTGTTGAAATTGGTAATAAAAGATTTGCAAGGGTCATAACTGTCATTTCACGATTGAAATAGCTTTCGGAAGCCAAAATTGATTTTCGATGGTCAAAACAAACAGGTCTTTATATATAATTACCTTCATGTGTCGACACGGTGGGATGGAATGGATTAATCACATCTCATGTGTCGACAGGTCTTTATATATAATTACCATTTACTCTTATTCTGGGAAAGGTTTAGTAAAAAAAAAGATCATTTTGCAATTCTCTAATCCCCTCTCCGCCACAAATTTCTTCTCTCTCAGATCCATCTCAGCCGCCCAAATAAATCTCAATCGCTAGATCAAAATATAGCATAAGCTCACCCTTACCAAATCAAAGACCCAAATTGATGTCAGCTATCAGATCAACTTTCATAATCATCACATCAAAACAATCTTATATAAATTCAAAACAATCTGATATAAATTTAACCACACCAGATCAAAGTCCAAATCAATCCCAATCTTCTGATCAAACTTCTAAACATATCAGTTGTTGGATTAAAAAGTCTTCATCTAAGCTCATCCAAACCAATCCTAGTTGTTAAGTCAAACTCATACACATCTTAGTCGTTGAGAGATTTCATCTAAGCTCTCCCATATATGATTACAACCCCCAATAAATTAGAGCCATTAGATTAATTTCAAATCAGATTGACCTGGATCGTTGGTTCAAATCAAAAGCGATCTGAGTTGTCTAAACCCATGTCAGCTGTAGATGCCTAGATGGTAATTCTAGCCACCTATCTCTACCATTCAACCCCTATTTTTTATGGGACCACCATAAAAAGGAGCTTTAGCCTCCCTCGATCAAAACCCGACTAGCCCTAAACACCAACACCACTAGAATCAATCAAAAAGAGGGAAAAGACTATTTTTAAAAACCAAACTTCATTGTCGTTGATCTCCTTTCTTGGTTGGCTGTGAGACACACGGCTATCATTAGTGGACGAATGAGATCCAGATCCTTTTGGGAGCTCATCGACACGCCAAAAACTCATCGAAACCAACACTAAAATATCTCCAAAGACAGTGCATGAATAGTGCAATGGCAAACCTATAATTTTGCCATTTGACCAGGTGCAAATGATAATTTCACCTAGATCAGAGCATTTTGGTAATTTCTTGAACCCAAGATTTTTTTTGTGTAATTATTTTATGTGTATTTGTAGATATTTGACTGAATGAATTGTCCACAGCACTCCTTAGCACGCCAAATCCAAAGGGTTTAAGACCTTGGGTGGTTTCAAGGAGGGACAAGGATGATATCAATGTTCTGTGATAGAACTGAGAGGATGAGATAGTGATTTGATTAGAAGAATTATTCGAGACGAGTATTAGTCCCAATGTTTGCCAAACAAGGCTTGAATAATTGATTGAACTTTAATTTGCATAATCGATTACCTGATTAACTGTTTCCAAGCGTGATTATATTATGATTTCTTGATTGACTATGCATGATGCATCTTCGTGAAGCGATTTGTCAAAATTAAATCTCGAATTTCATATTCTAATTTTGATTGTGCGACTTAATTTTTCAATGCGAAAGGACTCGATGAATATCGATTGCCTAATTATTTATGCGTCTTAATCATCGGTATGAGATGAGTTTTGAAGATTATCAAATTAATTTGAAAATCTTATATTTAATTGGTCCATCAATGAGTGATTCATTTTGATTAGTTAAATTTAAAATCTGTGTTTTTTCTAATTGGTTCACCCATGAACGATTTGTTTTAAGCAATTCTCCTTTAAGAATTTTATTTAATTGGTCTACCAATGAGCTGTTCATTTTGACTAGTTAAATCTAAAACCCATGTTTTTCTAATTGGTTCACCCATTAATGGTTCATTTTGATTGATATTTTTCAAAATGTTGTATTTATTTGATCCATCCATGAGCTATTCATCTTAACCAGTTAATTTTAAAACCTATTTTCTTCTAATTGATTCACCCATGAGCGATTTGTTTTCAATTGATTCCTTTTTCAAAATCCTGTGTTTAATTGATCCACTCATGAGTGATTTGTTTTGACTAATTGATTTCAAAATCCTATTTTACTAACCGGTTCACTTATAAGCGACTTGTTTTCAACTAATCCTTTTTCAAAATCTCATTTTCAATTGGTTTACCCATGAGTAGTTCATTCGACTGATCCTTATTAAAAAAATCTCTTTTTTAATTGCTCCATCCATTAGCAGTTTGTAATAACAAATTGATTTAAAAACTTGTGTTTTTTGATCGGCTCACTTATAAGCGGTTCATTTTTTACAAATCATTTTTAAAAATGTTATGTTTAATTGATCCACCCATGAGAGATTCATTTTGACCAGTTTATTTCAAAACTTGTGTTTTCTGATCGGTTCATCCATGAGTGGTTTGTTTTTTACTGATTCTTTTCAAAATCTTATGTTTAACTAGTCCACCTATAAGCGATTTGTTTTGATCAACCAATTCTAAAAAAATATGCTTCTTCGGTCGAGTCACCTATAAGTAATTTGTTTCTAACTTGTTCCTTTAAAAATTTGTGTTTTCTAATCGATTCACCCATGAGTGGTTTGTTTTTTACTGATTCTTTTCAAAATCTTATGTTAAACTAGTCCACCTATAAGCGATTTGTTTTGATCAACCAATTCTAAAAAATTATGCTTCTTCGATCGAGTCACCTATAAGTAATTTGTTTTTAATTTGTTCCTTTAAAATTTGTGTTTTCTAATCGGTTCACCCATGAGTGGTTTGTTTTTTACTGATTCTTTTCAAAATCTTATGTTTAACTAGTCCACCTATAAGCGATTTGTTTTGATCAACCAATTCTAAAAAAATATGCTTCTTCGATCGAATCACCTATAAATAATTTGTTTTTAACTTGTTCCTTTAAAAATTTGTGTTTTCTGATCGATTCACCCTTTGGCATTACTGATTGACCACTTGAAAACATAATTTCCTTATTGTATTTTCATATATGTATCTTTTTTTTTTCATAATGATGTTTTGTGAGGTATATATAACAACAACAACAACAACCCTTGAAGGATAGTTGGCCAATGATGATGATATTTTATGTGTAGTCTGTGTCCAGTTCCATTAGGTTTGGTGTTTTGCTTTACATTAAAAAGATGGTAAATTGAGAATTCCATCCTTTGTGTTGATAATTGAAATCTTATTTATATATGTGCTTATGAGTTTATTTTATTGCGTGTGCTATTGAGTCCTAAGGCCTCTATCTTTATAAGGGAGGGATTTTTATGTATTTTCTTGTTATTTATTTTACTTCACTCTTTTTTCCTATATGCACTACAACTAGACTTTTGTTTTTCTTATGACCGATGTGTGCTCTACAGTTGGCCATAGGACAAATGTTAGAGATGTATTATTGGTTGAGTTCATCTTCACTTCATGTAACCAACCCCTTACCTAGACTCTGATAGATTAGTTATTATGTTATTATGATCGTTAATTCTAGGTGGTGATTTCTTTATTTGATTGTGTGATGTGTGATCATCATTTTTTCTCATTTTATGAGGGGACCCCTATCCAAACATCTACCTCGTGAGGATGGGAGGACCGGAGTCCGATAGCGACCAACAACAACCATTATCAAAGAGGTGGCTACCCTTAAGTGGGAGGGGGGGCGGTAGCCTTAAATTTTATGTTATTTCTTGAAATTATAAAGACTTTTTAAGCGTGTGCTTATAAATTATAGATAGGCCACTCTTGACTCTCAAATATCTTATAAAATTAGAGTTTAAAAGAGCAAATGAAAGGTTTTAATGGAGTAGTAAATATTTCCTCGTGTGATCTAGCACATATAATTGCTTATTTTTATTTCATTTATTATATATTAAGATCATTTCTAAAAAAAGGTATAGTGAAATCATTTTTTATTTAAACAATATTGTGTACTAAAATTTTTTAAGCTACAATATACATTAAAAGTGAAATCACTTTATTAAGGTTTCACCTTGCCTTTTTAATTCAAATAAAACTCTTATTAGCCATAGAAATAACCTTTAATAATAGATGTTAATATCTTTTTTACATGTTTCCTTACTTTAAATTCACTAGAACCTATAACTAAATAGATTGTATTAGTTTACAAACTCATGCTATGTTGTAGTTCTATTAAAAAAAAATGAATGTAACAAAAAAATGTTTAGGCCCTAAAAGATCATTTGATATTATTATTAAATTCGGCCCAGTGGATCAAACTTGAAACCTCTCCATCTAATTTCTTGCCTAGTATGGATTAAAATTAAACCGTATGGGAGTTGTTTCAATGTGACCAAATCCACTTGGCCAGTCCAAAAACAACCCAAATAACTATTAAAAAAAGTTTAAAGATGAAGGACAATTGAAAGAAAAAAAACCTTTCGCCTTGATTTCTTGCCTAGCCCAGGTTTAAAATTAAATGTGTGGGATTTGCCCTGGCATGGCCAGTCAACTTGGACACTCAAAAGGTAACCCAAATGATCGATGAAAAAAGTCTAAGGATGAAATTGAAAGAAAAAAAACCTCTCAACCAATTACCTACCTAGCCTAGGTTCAAAATAAAATATATGGGATTTACGTTGTCAAGTAAACTTGGTAGGCTTAAAGGCAACCTAAAAGATTGGTAAGAAAAAGTTTTGAGGATAAAATTGAGAAAAAAAATTAAATAAAAAAGGTAAATGAACAAAAAAAACCCTTATTCATATAAAGAATGAATAAAGTGTGCATGACCTTAGTTTTTTTAGTTTGTACTAAATCTTTGGCCTGTGCTACGTTGTGGTTTGGATCAAAATTTTTTTTAACATAAGAAAAAAATGTCTAAGCATTGTTAATATTTTGTCTAGTAGAAAAAAAATCTAAACCTTGTGGGAAGTGATACGATGTGACCCGTTCGACTTGAAGGGTCAAAAGGCAACCCAGATAACCGATAAAAACTTGGTTTGACTCAAAATATATTTTCTAGATGAGATTTGTTTTATAAATATTGAGATGAAAACATATTGGATCGATTCGAATCAATCCGAGATAACTTGTCAATCCATATACTAAGTCATAAGAACATAACAATCCTGTAGAAAGTAAATTAAAACAAGTTATGAAGCTCAATTTCCAATAACCTCAATGTTAAAAGATAAAATTGAAAAAAATCAAATAATAGAGGGATAAAAAATTACTCAAGTCAACCTGAGTTAAATTATCAAACTCGTGATTTGAGTCATGAGACTAAGATAACTCAATAGAAAGCAAATTGAAATATATTACTAAGCTCGATTCCTAATAAACCTAGTGTTAAAAGATGAGATTGAAAGAAATTTGATAAAAAAGGATATAAAAAATGACTTAAGTCAACTCGGGTTATCTAGTCAAATTCATAACTCGAGTCATGAGATAGAGACAACCTCATATAAAGTACACCGAAACAAATCACAAAACTCAATTCTCAATCAATTTAATGTTGAAAATAAATTTGAGAAAAAATAATAAGAAAAAGGGATAAAAAAACTTGAGTCAACCCATTAAACCCGTGGTGCAAGTTATGAGACTGAAATAACCTCATAAAAAATAAATTGAAAAAAAATATGAACAAGAATTTCCAATAAACCTAATGTTGAAAATATAATTGAAATTAATAAAAAAATAAAAGCCAAAGAAAGAAATGAAAAAAAACCCAAAGAAAAGAAACAAAATACCATCCAAGTGAATAGTATTTTGTAAGGAGGAGTGAAATAAAATCCCTTCTCTTTTTATTTTTTTAGTTAATGTATAATGTTGTAGAAAATATTAGAATTTACATCAAGTATATGGTTATTTATTTATTTATTACAATGTGGTAGTTTAGTTTTGCCAGCCATACTTTAATTCAATAAAGATTGTTCAAAGGCTCGTTTGAAACAATAGAGGGCTAACGACTAAGTAATTAACCGGGTCAGGACAAGGTTTTTTTTTTTTTTTCCTTTTCAAAACAATAACAAAGCCAACCTTTATTGACCAATTAAAAAGATAATTATTAAGAATTCTTTTAAAATTTTTCAGTGAGATAAACGATATTTTATTTTTTTATGTAGTCAACATATAATTAGAGCCGACTATTATATCCATATATAGTATAAACTAGCCATGAACCTGGGCTACACTGTGAGGTTGGTTTTCCCCCCATAAAATTGATGTTCAATGCTGCAAGCACGTTTTAAAATAGAAAGAAAAATTTGGTCATAAACGTGATTAGGTTAAATAAATTGGTTCTATTTTAATCAGATGATATAAAAAATAAGCCATTGACAATAGATGAATCAAATTAAAAAGAAAAAAAAGATCACAATAACTTAAAAAAATATTTTTTTTTCTAATAAAGAAAAATGATGTAGCTGAATTGTCATTCCATGAAATACAGAAGGATGAGATTGAGTAAAAAAAAAAAAAACAAAAACAATTGGTTCGATTTAACTCAAGTTAACATGACAAACTTGTAACCCAAGTAATAAGGGTCGAGCCAACCAGGGTTGACCCGCTAAATCCGCAATCCAGATTATGAGATCGGGATAACCCGATAGAAAAGAAAACAAAGAAAATCTGAAAGTCTATTATATATATAAAACCTTTGTCGAACGATGAAAGTTGAAAAGAACATACATAAAAAAATATCAACCCAAGTTAACTTTTTAAACCCATGACCCGAATCATTATACTAGAAGCTCCCTATCTAGAAAAATAAAAAAGTTTAATTCTCAACCAATCAAATATTGAAGGATGAAATTAAAAAAAAAATTTAATTATACAAAAAATAGCAATTAAAAGAATGATGATCAAAATGAAAAAAAATTATGAGTTTTGATGGAATGGTGAAATTGTAAAGAAAAATCAAATAAATAAAACAACCCAAAAGAAAATAACAATAAAATAATGAGGATCAAAATTGAAATAAAAAATAAAATTTTAATTAAAGGGTGAAATTGAAAAAAAAAATCAATTTGACAAAAGAACCCAAAAAATCAAAAGAATAAGGACTACATTGAAAAAAGATAATATATCACAAATTGAGATTGAAGGATGTCATTGAAAGCAGATCAAAATTTTACAAAAAGGTCAAAAACAAAAACTAGAAATCAAAAGAATAAGGACCGTAGTTGAAATCTCAAAACATTAAGGGACAACTTTGAAATTTTGCATGGGAAACATGATATTCAAGGGGAGGAGAGAGAAAAGTGTGGAAAAAAAAGCTATTGGTGACAAACCGTACCACCTAGACCACACAAGATATCCTATAAGGAAGAGGACATGGTGATGAATCATAGTGGAAGATGGTTTTTGGCTGGCAGGAGGTGTTGTACACGTTGTTTAGTGCCTTACACACGTCAGCCACTTTTTTTATATTAAAATATCAAATTGTCTCTTAACCCATTTTATTATAAAAAAAACCAGTATGAAAAGATGGAAGTGCCCTAGGATATCAATTTTATTTTTTTAAGAGTTTTTTTGGTCGTTTCACTATGCTTTGAAAATGAGAAAAAAGACTTTCTTATCCCTAAACTATCTAATAATGACTAATGTCTCATGCGCAAAGACTGAACTACTCCCAATTGCTAGTTTAAAGAGTTGTGGTGGGAAAGGCATAACCATCATTACATTGTTTAGTGAATGGTGCTTTTGAGTCGCGTGAATAAAGTTTTTCTAAAGGGTTTTAGCTTTGTTAATGGTTTTGAATTTAGAAAAAAGAAAAATCAAGAAGAAATGCCCCCTCCTTCCTCTTAGAAATATGTACAGAAAAAGGAATAATAATAATGATAGAAGGGTATAAATAACCTTAATGTAGTTTTTTTCTTTAGAGGTTGACAACTCCTTAAATAAATCCAAAAACCTACCTAAACAAACTAGAAAACTTTAAAATAAAGAAAAAAAATAAAAATCCTAAACAAACTAGAAAAAAATAAAACTACCAACCTTAATATTTTATTTCCTAAACTAAATAATAAAAAACAAATACCATAAAGAAAAATATTTTCCTATTCTAAATAGGAAATAATAATAGCAAAGAAAAATATTTTTTCCCTAGAAATCCTCCTACATCAGTCTCTCTGAGTTAGAGAGAACTTGTCCTCGAGTTCTGGCCATCCATTCACCTATGTTGCTATTGTTTTCAATCAATAAAAACAATGCTAGCACCATTGCGCTCCACTGAGAATTGGACTTTGTAAGTTTTTCAATTTGCTTTATATGAGATTATCATGATTTTAATAATTTAGTTTTTTTATTGCAACTCTCAATATTGGATCTGGTGGAATTGGGTCTCATATATTTTTTTTAATGGAGTTATCTTGGTCTTATGATCCAAGTCGCAGGTTTGATAGGTTAACTCGGGCTGACTCATGTCATTTTCTTGCCCTCTTTTTAATTGATTTGTTTTTCAATTTCATCCTTCAATATTTGGTTGGTTGAGAATTAAGCTTTGTATTTTTTTTTAATTTAATTTTTATGAAATTATCTTAGTCTCATAACGTAAGTCATAGGTTTAATAGGTTGACTCCGATAATTTTTTTTTCAATTTCATCCTTACATTAAGTTGATTCAGAATTAAGTTTTATAATTTATCTTGATTTACTTTTTAAAAGATTATCACAATTTCATGACCTGAGTGATGGATTTGACAGATCAACTCACTGGATTGGTTCAATATGTTATCGTCTCAACATTTTTTTTAAAAGTATGTCTAATATGTCATTGTTTCAATATTTTTTAAAAAATATCATCTAATATGTATTAGATTTTGAGTTTATGAATAATATTTTTCCTAAAAAACACCTGGACAATTATTTTAAATTTTAAAAAAATATTTGATTTGATCCACAACATAACACATATCTAATTTCTATTAAACTATTTGTGAACGACTCCATTCATTAAAGGAATTCTTAAAAAAACATAGGGAGACAAAGAAAACCTTGCAATGTATTTTTTTAATAATTAGAATGGACTGTTATTGTCCTTCGAGTTTTTATAAACTAAACCAATGAACATTCATTTAATCAAACACAATGTAGCAAATGCATGCTAAGTTCTGCAAAGAAATGCAAAAAAAATAGTTCATAAACGGAGATCTATAAGGATAAAAGGGGTTTGACTGAACAAATTCAGTAGATCTTGTTGTCATTATCGGAACAAATAGGATATATGTAATGTAATTAATTTATTTAATGTTTGTGACTCGTATGCTCTGTTGGCTTCATAATGATAAAAAAAACATATTTTATTAGAGAAATAAAGAAAAATATAAAATAAATCTATTCTTAAAATAATTTTATAATAAATTCAAGTTATTTCAAAATAAAAAAAATAAAAAATATTTACTTTTTTATCTTCTATTCTATCTTTTCTATCATAAAATTAATCAAGAATAAAGTTAAAAGGTATGGAAAAAATTAATTAATGTTTCCTTACACCCAATAACACTATCATTACAATAGTAATTAATAATGTTGTTTTTTTCTGCATTTTGACCACTTTTTCTTCCTTTGCTTATTGATTTTTTTTAATTTAGTCCTTATATGATGTGTTTATGAGTATTTAGAATTAATAATTTATTTTAATTTGTTTTTATATGGTTATCGCGATTTCAAAAAATATTCTAAGATTGTGGTATGATCTATTTTTTAAAAGATTTAGTTAAATAAAAATGATTTTGAAAAAAATTAGGTTATTAAATTTTACTGAGTCAATGATCCAGTTTGTGAGTTTGACAAGATAACCCTGGTTGTCCCGGTTTATGGATTTAGCGGGGTACTTTTTTTTTAATTATTATTATTATTAACTATAAACTAAAAGAGGAAGAAGTTTTATTGTACCTCTCCTCACAAAATACTATTTATTTGAATAGTGCTTTGCTTTTCTTTTTTTCCCTTTTCTTTTCTTTTTTGATTTTCTTTCAATTAATATTTTTTTATTTCATCATTTATTATTATATTTGTTTTTTTTATTGAGTTATCATACTTCTATGACATAAATCATGAATTTGGTGAGTTAATCAAGTTGATTCATTTTTTTTCTTTTTCTAAATTAACTTTATTTATTGGATTGATTGAGAATTAGACTTTATGATTTGTTATGTTTACTTTCTATTATGTTATTTCAGCCTCATATCCTGGAAATAGTGCTTAATGGGTTAACCCGAACTGACTCGAGTTGTCTTTTGTGTCATTTTTTTCATTGTATTTTTTTTAATTTTGTTATTCAATACTGGGTCTCACAACCAAGATCACGAATTTTGATGTTTTAACCCTAGTTAAATAATGTTATGTTTTTGTTTTCTTTCTAAGAGATTATCTCAGTCTCATTATCTCGGTCACGGGTTCTTCAACATTGAATTTGCTTTTTATTAAGTCCCCATCTCATGACCCGAGTCACGGGTTTGACGAGTTAACTCAATTGACTCAATTATTTTTCTTTTTCTTAATTGACTTTTATTTTCTCAATTTCACCATTTAATATTGTATTTAACTGAGAATTAAGCTTCATGATATATTTTGACTTGCTTTTTATTAGGTTATTCCAACCTCATGACTCAGTAATAGTGCTTAACAAGTTAACTCGAATTGACTTAGCTCACTTTTTGTATCATTTTTTAATTAGAATTTTTATAAATTTTATCGTTTAATATTGGGTTCAACAAAAGCGATTGGAAACTAAGATTCATAATTTGTTTTTATTTGCTCTCTATAAGGTTATCTCGGTCTCGTAACCAAAGTTGTTAATTTGACAGGTTAGTCCAGGTTAAATCAAGTTATTTTTTTAAATTTTTTTTATAAGAGGTTATCTTGATCCAATGATCCGGGTCATGAGTTTGGCGGATTGACTTAAGTCATTTTTTTATGTTTTTTAATTGATTTTTTTAATCTCATCTTTTTATATTGGACTGATTGAGAATTGAAATTCATAATTTGATTAATTTGCTTTCTATGAGATTATTTCAATCTTATGACCCTGGTCGTGGGTTTGACAGGTTAACTTAGGTCATTTTTTAGGTTCTTTTTTTTAATTGATTTTTTTTATTTTCATCATTCAACATTGATTTGATTGAGAATTAGACTTCATAATTTATTTTAATTTGCTTTTTATGTCTCGTAACCTAAGTTGCGGATTTGACATGTTATCTCGGGACATGTTATCTCGGGTTGACCCAAGTTAATTTAATATATTGTTATCATAATATTAAAAAAAAATATCATCTTGAAATCTTTTGTAGTGGAACTATATTTTTACGGGTTATGGGTTGTTTTTGGACTCATAAATAGGGTTATATTGGGTCAACTCTCACACGATTTTTTTATTAGAAAAAAACATTAAAAACATCTGAATATTTTTTTTATATTTAAAAAAAATCAAACCAACCTATAACATAACGCGAGTAAATAATCTAATAATAACTAAATGCTATCAAAGTGTTGAACAATGAAGCATTAAGCTCATTTTCAGATGTATGGGCGTGACAAGTCTTGGGTTTGCGAAGTTGCATATCATTTTGTTATTAGATTGGTGTCCAGACTACGTTACAATGCAAATGAACGTATAACTATAATGTTTTACACTATTTAACATCCTCCATATATAATCTTGATTTAAAAAGGGTGGGTTCTAGGATGCTTTTGGTTTTTGAAAATAAATAAAAATAAAAATCAAAGGCAATGGTTTTAATATACCTAATGGCGGTGTTTTGAAATATGATTCCTGTTGTTTTTCAAAGTAATTTTTACTTAAAAATATATTAAAATAATATATATTTTTTATTTTTTTAAATTATTGTTGACCTCAACACATTAAAATAATTTGAAAACACAAAAAAAAAAATATTAATTTAAAGCAAAATTTTTTTTTTAAATTTTTTTTAAAAAATATTTTTGAAATGTAAATACAAATATGTCCTAAATATATTTAGTCGGTAGGATGAGAATATTGCATAATTTAATTGGCAATTTTTTTTATTTATTGAAATGAGTCATTTTTCAAAAACATCACTCTTATTTTAAGTTCTTCACCTTCTGGTTAAGTTATTTTTAAAAAAATAACATACCTGGTTTTGGAAAAATAAAAAAAATATATATCAGAAAAAAGAAAATTATTTTTTTAAAAAGGCACCGTAAACCCAATGGCATTATAAAAGTACCTTTAAAAAGATTTCGGTGGTACACAACGGTGTTCAACGACAATCATGATAATTAGTATTTCCTTCTTTTTTTTTTTTTCAATGGCCAAGCCATTCGTGGCTCGTGATCCGGTTAATATAAATATGAAATAAATCACTTACAAGTGTAAGAAGATTCATTAATCATCCATGACCAACAGCTACTAAAAGGTGGAAAAATAGATTATATTTGACTTTGCTATAACGAGCACGCATAAATAGACTATCAATTCAAAGATTACTAGCAAATGGGACAAATTGTTTTTATATATTTTGTAAGAACATAGCTGATTGACTGTCTGCGAGGACAAGTTCCAACAATTAAAATTTGAGAATTTTACCAGAACGGGTCGAGCTCTAAAGAACTAATTATAGAGATTCAAGAACTAAAGGTATATATGCAGCCCAAGACCAGGCAGTTTCTGGGAAAAAAGAAGCAGAATAATACAGCTTTCCCATAATGCATAATATTTATACTTTCACTCCAGCTTAATCCTCTCATGTTGAAAGGCACTTAACAGTTTAAATTATTAGGTTGAAATAGATTTTTAATATGATATCAGAGCCTTAATGATCAAACGGTCACGAGTTTGAATCTCACTATCCCCATTTATTTGATAAAAATTAAACATAAGGTAATATGAGTCTGTGCAAGTTTCAAATTTAAAAAGCTTTCAATTGAAGGGATGTGTTAGAGAATAATATAAATAATATTTTAGATCTCACCTAATAATTTAAAGTATTAGATTGAGATGATTCTATATGATAGTAATTATATTTTTCTTTTTAGGAACAGAAAAGGCTTCCTTACATGGGGTGCCCCCGCGCGCAAGCTTCATTATGGTGCTTTAAGGTCTTTTATCTGGCGTGAGATCGGAACTACAAGGAAGAACTTATGTGCCAATTGTCTATTGATGATCCCTAAAGAAACCAGAAAAGATGGTGTATTCGAGAATGAGGCATGAGGATCAATGCTGGACTTTCTTCAGCTGGATGCTGCTTCAATCAATAGAATAGAGAATAGATAGTTAAGTTGCGCAAAGTGAAGTCTGAATTAGTTGAGAGAATGAATTGTTAGTGGCACACATCATCTACTTCATTTATTAGATTATCTCTTGCCTGGCGTTGGAAAGCCAAGCTGTGTTGATTTAGTAATGACCAGACATGAATCACAAGCGCCTTTATGCAATGTCCATTACCAAAGCATAGGCTTTATAAACCAGTGGGGAATACCTGCTTCATTCCAATCGTCGAGCATTTTCATGCATGGTGTTTCTCAAATCATTTTGTACTCTCCTTTTGGTATAAAACGGGGTTGACTTAGCTGTCCTCAATAGAATCCAATGCCTTCGCCTGTCCTCAGAAATGCAGTAGTTTTGATGCTTTCTTTGCCGAAAAAGAAACACTAAAAGTGATCAAAATTTATGAGCTAGAAAAAGCCATGATTTCCAGTCTCAGCATCCCATGATTCCAACTCGCTTGCTTCTTAGTTTGGCACCAAAAGAGAACAAAAAAAAGTCTGGACTATCAATTATCAAGCATGTAATAAAGAAAGCCATGTCTCCATCCACGCATGGATACAAGGTTTCAAGGACTATGATAATTTCTTAGTATTCTAGAGTGAGATTTTATTACTCATCATCGGACAGTGTGCATACGATGGCCTATCATCAGTATCCCTTTTTTTCGACATTAGATTACTGTTCTTTACTTTCATTATTGGAAGAATCTAACATAAAATATCCAAGAAACGCTTCACAGCTGACGATGACACGTAAAAAACAAGTAGAATTGTTGAGTGTTTCTTGGTTTTTAGCACAATAAATATATTTGATTTGTAAAGTGCTGTTGAAAAACTAAACAACGTACCAATATAGACCATAGGAGAAGTAACAACTGGGATACCATCTGCCATAAAACGTGTGACTGAGGCAGTTGAAGAACCTGGAAGAAGGCTTTTTGTAGTAAACTCATCTAACCCTTTTGTTTCTCCTTGAAAGCCACATAAATGACCCTTCCACATTTCAACAGGATCTCTACCTACTGCAGGACTAGGACAGTTTGGCTTCCTATTTAATATGGTCAGGGCCATTTAACCTTTGAGAAAACTGTCGAGGCGTGAACTGTGAATTTGCAATATGTTTTGTTTTATAAGAAGGTTCCATGTCAACATCCAGATTCGCCATGGCATAACACTGAAATTTATAAAATGGAAGCCTAACCTTGCACTTTCCCTCGTACCAAAAATGGAAGCCTGGTGGGTTGTATTGGGATGGAAAGAATATAAGGTTACTTTCATATGTTCAATTTAACCTCCAATCCCCACTCTGAAGCAAAACAGCTCATGCAAGAGAGCAGATACTCTGGATAGGTTTATTTATTTATTTATTTCTTTTTATAGAAAATTATTATGCAGACAACAAAATCATGGGAGCAATCGTCTTTCTACGATCGTGCAGAGAAAACAATTTGTGCCAAAACTTTTATCCTGTGAGACTGATTCCAGTTGTCAATAGATGACGTGTTTCTTCCAGCTCTAATATTCAAAACCTGATCAAGTTCTTCAAACTACGACCATTCTTTTTAAAGAAAATGCCTATAGTCACAATAAACCAGCTTCAAAGAGATTAATTTATGCGTCTTAAAGTCTCATCTATAAGCTTCAAAACTATTTGATGTCATATGAACATGAAATTAGCATGCAAGAAAAACAAGCATTTACCATAAAGAATCTAGACCAAATTTCTGTTACCTCACCATAGTACATTGTCAATTTTAGACACCCTTTAAAATGCAATGAAAACAAATCTTTCATTTTTCAAAAAACAGGGAATTGTGTAATTTAAAGATATTTTTTAAATGCATAGCAAAATCACTTAATTTTTTAAAATAAAAAAATCAAAATTCTTACAATTGTATAAGATTAATCCCCAAGAATTATCAAGATAAATGAAGGCTTTTGAAAAATATCATGTACTTAAGTCACCGACATAAACACGTTTGAAAGGAGACAACTATTTTAAAGCATGAAATTGTTTTCTCAAATTTATAAGGTCAAAAACTCTCAAAAATCACTAAAGACATTGTGAGAATCGTGAAAAGACCTACACACTGGCTCAAGTAGCTTAGAAACCTAACAATCAGAACAATCGAAAAAGTTTTTCAAAACATAAACATGTAAAATACATAAATAAACATCATAAGTATATTTTTAGAAATTTTCAAGGAAGGTTCCTCGAAAGCAACCAAAAAGGTTCAACAAACTCACGCCAATAAACTACCTAACATGGTGTGCTCAGTTCAATGCCCTTCTCATTGGCTATGATCTTCTGCGATATGTAGATGGCTTTTATCAGGAACCACCCAAACGTTTGCATGATGCACCTAATCCTGCTCACATGTTTTGGGTTCGCCAAGATCAGCTATTGCTGCACTCCATCATCACTTCTATTTCAGAACAAATCATGCTATTCATTGCATTTGCAACAACCTCCCGTATGGCATAGGAGAAACTGAACACTCTCTATGCAAACCGTTCAAGATCACGTGTAATGAGTCTCAGGGAACGACTCACTACTACCACCTGTGGCTCCAACTCTGTGAGTGAATTTCTTAATACTATGCGAAGCATATCTGATGAACTATTAATCATTGGTAAGCCTCCTAGTGATATTGATTTGGTAGTTCATGTTCTCAATGGTCTTGGTCCTGCGTTCAAAGAAATTGCTGTAGCCATTCGTGCACGTGACAACCCCATCAGCTTTGAAAATCTTCATGATAAACTTATTGAATATGAAAACTTTCTCAAATGTGAAGAGGTGCGCTCTGTATCTCCTCCAATCATAGCTCATGTCACTCAATGATCTGGCCAATCCAGGACCTCCACTCCTAGGCACTATCACAACAACAAAGCCTCTTCCAATAGTCGTGGATATCAGTCATTCTCTAACTCCAATTATGGCTACCAAGGCGCATATCAGCCTCCACGAAAACGTCCAGGCGAAGGGTACAAAGGATTTTGTCAATCATGTGATCAACAAGGACACAGTGCCAAACGTTGTCCTCGAGTTCGCCCTATTACCTCTACAGCTCCTACTGCCAATTACACCACTACTGCCTCTCTGAAGTCACCAAACTGGCTTCTTGATTCTGCAGTGTCCCATCATGTCACCGATGATCTCACCAATCTCTCACTCACCTCGGCTTATGAAGGTTCAGATGCTATTATTATAGGTGACGGCACAGGTTTGAAAATTACTCATGCTGGTCATGCAACTCTCCCAACTCCATCCAAAAATTTTACCTTATCTAATGTTCTGTGTGTTCCTTCCATCAAGACAAATTTACTTTCAGTTTCCCAATTTTGCAAATCTAATAACACCTCAATTGAATTCTCTCTTGCTCATTTTTTGGTGAAGGATCTTCGCACGGGGGCGACTTTCATTCGAGGCTGGAATAAAAATGATGTGTACATGTGGCCTGAATCATTATCTCCTCTGACATCATTCCATGCTTTCGTTGGTGTTAAAGCCCTACTGATAGACTGGCATAGACGGCTTGGCCACCCCTCCTCTTGCATCCTGCATCACCTTATTACCTCCTGCACTCTTCCTCTATCTACATCCTCTAGTAATATTATTTGTGACTCCTGTCTCTATCATAAAAGTCAATGGCTTCCTTTTCATGTATCCTCTCTTAAAAGTCGTGGTCCATTAGATTTAATTTACACTGATGTTTGGGGCTCAGCTTCAATTACTTCCACCGAAGGTTATCGATTTTATGTCATTTTCGTTGATCATTTTACAAAATATATTTGGTTCTACCCTCTTTATCATAAATATGATGTTTCTCTCATTTTTCCCAAATTCAAATTCATTGTTGAAAAATATTTTAAAAAATCAATTGTTTCCATATACTTCGATAATGGGGGTGAGTACATCAAACTTAAAGACTATTTTGCTACTCAAGGCATTAATCATCTCACTACTCCTCCCCACACTCCTCAACATAATGGGACTGCTGTATAAGGAAAGTCATTACTCTTCCATAAATTACTCATCCAACAGCATCAGCTCCTCCATAAAATCCTCATCCACTAAAATCAATTCCTTACGTTTAATTTAAATGTTTGAATCATGTACAGCTCATAAAATCACATCTTATAGGCAATTATAGAAAAGCAGAACTTCAGGCTTAATAAGCTTTTCAATCCTATATTTATACATGTAAATGTAAATGACAAAGTGTGTGGAGTCATTACGTTAATCTGCTTCCTATCTTTCTCTTTATGGTATCAGAGCCTTCTTTTCTCCAACGAGTTTCCCTTTGATTTTTTTTTTCTCTTCTTCGCTTCTGCAATGGCCTCCTCAGCTCTTTTCCCTATTGCTATGAACGCTACTCAGCAGATCACTACCCGACTCACACCAACCAATTATCCCTCTTGGCATGCACAGTTTGAGTCTCTCTTTCTCGGCTACAATCTCTATGGCTATATCGATAGTACACTCACATGCCCCTCGTCAACAACCCTTGATGCAGCACCTACTGCTGCCTATACTCATTGGTTTCAACATGTCAAATTAATTTTGAATGCTATTCTTACTTCGGTGTCTGATTCTGTGATACCCTTCATAGTTGCTTCCAAAACATCTTCTCAAGCCTGGAACAAACTGACCAAGCTTTATGCCAGTCGTTCTAGAACATGAGTCATGCAACTCAAAGAGGATCTCACTCTTATTCAGCGTGGAACACGCACTGTCACAGACTTTCTTTATTCTGTCAAGTCTATTGCCGATGAGCTTGCTCTCATTGATGCCCCTCTCTCTGTTGATGACATCACTTTTTATGTTCTTAATGGCTTAGGTCCTGAATACAGAGAAATAGTAGCTCCCATTCGTACACGTGAATCTTCTTTATCATTTGAAGAACTTCATGATCTTCTTATTGGTCATGAGTCTTATCTCAAACGCTTGGACATTAATCCTCCTTCCCTGGTTGTCACAGCACACAATACTCAGCGCAAGGATCATCATTTTTCAAAAAAACAGCCATGGTCTTCTTTGCATGCAGCCACCCAGAAATATGATTCCAAATCTCAACCCCGTTATTTTAAGCAACAAAAATATACCCCCAAATGCCAATACTATGATCAACTTAGCCATGTTGCCAAATACTGTCCTCAGCTACATCCCAGAAAGACTACAGCTAATTGCACCACTGCTTCTCGCAGTCTAGAACAGCACTGGCTCATTGACTTTACTGCATCCCATAACATCACCTCTCAAGTATCCAATCTGCACTTACACTTTGAATACGATGGCACAGATGAAGTGCTTATTGGAGATGGTTCAGGTTTGAAAATAACCCACTCAGGTTCTCTTACTCTTCCTTTTCCTAAACGCAATTTCCAAGTTCAAGACACTCTTTGTGTTCCCACCAGCAATCAAAATTTGATTTCAGTACATCATTTTACCAAACACAACAATGTGTTTCTTGAATTTCATCCTTCTTGTTTCTTTATTAAGGATCAATGGACGAGAGAGATTCTTCTTCAAGGTCCGTGTCAGAATGGTGTTTATCCTCTACCTCATCCCCGTGCCTCCACTCTCATTGCAATGGTCCATGAACGCACATCCATAAATGGCTGGCATCAACGCCTCGGTCATCCTTCCTCCAAAGTTGTAGCCCGAATGATCACCTCCTTCTCTCTTCCAGATTCTAGCAATTCCTCTATATCTCATTTTTATGATTCCTGTTCTATCAATAAATCTCATTGCTTGCCTTTTCATAAACATGGCCTCACTAGCTCTACTCCTTTTGATTTAATATATACCGATGTTTGGGGACCATCACCACAAACCAGCATTCAAGATCATAAATATTACATGATCTTCATTGATCACTTCACAAAATATGTCTGGTTTTTCCACTCCGTAACAAATCTGATGTTAAAGTCATCTTTCCTCAATTTCATAAAATGATTCAAAATTGGTTTAATGCTAATATCAAAAGTCTCTAATCTGATAATGGCAGAGAATTTATCGCCCTTCAACCATTTCTTACTCTTCACGACATCAGTCATTACACCTCAACCCCCCACAATCCTCAACAGAATGGCGTTTCAGAGCGTCGCCATAGACACATAGTAGAAACAGGCAACACACTTCTCAGTCACGCCAATCTTCCTTCTCATTTTTGGTCTTATGCCTTTGCAGCAGCAACCTATCTAATCAATCGGTTGCCCTCCCCTATTCTTCATCACAGCTCCCCTTTTTAAACCTTGTTCACAGAAGCTCCAAATTATCTCAAACTCAGATCATTTGGTTGCTTGTGTTTTCCCTGGTTAAAACCTTACCACACAAATAAGCTTCAACCAAAATACGTTCCCTGTGTGTTTCTTGGTTATTCCACTACACAAAGTGCCTATCTTTGCTTACACTTACCTACTCAACGCTTATATGTCTCTTGCCATGTTACGTTTGATGAAAATATATATCCTCTAAAGAACATCAACAAACAGTCCTCTTCTGAGTCCTCCATACCTGTCGCTCCTACTCCTTCTGCACCACTGCTGCAGATTGTCATACCAGCCAACCCAGCTCCCTCTACACCAGTCTCCACTGCCTCTTAAGAAGAGCTCTCTCCCCCTACATCCAATTCAGACACTACAACAACAGTCTCTACGGTTCAGGTAAATATTCCAGCTCTTGTTGTCTCTCAAAGACAACATCACATGACCACTCGGTCTACGAATAACATCTTTATTCCCAAACAACTTCACAACACCATCACACATCCATTACCTGAATCACCTGAGCCAACATGTGTCTGTCAAGCACTTTAAAATCCACTCTGGCATTGTGCCATGTCAGAAGAAATCACTGCACTACTTAATCATATAACTTGGGAACTTGTCCTTCCTGTAGATAACCGAAATCTTATAGGGTGCAAATTCATTTTTCGAACGAAAAGAAACTCTGATGGAACCATTAGTAAATACAAAGCTCGTCTAGTTGCTAAAAGCTTCCACAAAAGACCAGGTCTTGATTATTCCCAGACATTTAGTCCAGTTGTCAAACCAGCTATAATTCATTTAATCCTCTCTATTGCTGTCATGAATGGTTGGTCCGTTCGGCAACTTGACATCAATAATGCCTTTCTTCATGGCAATCTTGAAGAAACCGTGTTCATGCATCAACCTCCAGGGTTCAAAGATATATCCAAGCCTGACTATGTTTGCAAACTGAAGAAAAGTATTTATGGACTGAAACAGGCACCCCGCCAGTGGTACAAAGCTCTCCGGGATGCTCTTCTGCAGTTTGGTTTTGTTCACTCAGCTACGGACAATTCCTTATTCTTCTATGCCTCTAACAGTGTTCTATACTATTGTCTTGTGTATGTTGATGACATTATTATCATAGGAAGCGTCTCATCATTTGTAGTTGATACCATTAATAAACTCAATCACACCTTCTCTGTCAAAGACATGGGACGTCTCCATTTCTTTCTTGGCATTGAAGCTATTCCTACAGCCAAGGGTTTTTTCCTCTCACAACATAAATACATATGAGATTTACTCTCTAAAACTTCCATGGATATAGCCAAAGACATTCACACTCCAATGTCAACCAGCACACCACTGATTCTAATAGATGGTTCAGCCCCTGCAGACAGCACATAATATAGAAGAGTTATTGGAGCACTGTAATATCTTGGCCT
>Ga0325411_1000970_pt1 | contig 31145 bp, 20 predicted proteins | sample PopdelMetagenome_13_FD_206181 | JGI IMG/M metagenome (GOLD analysis project Ga0325411, IMG submission 206181) | Populus deltoides microbial communities from Bellville, Georgia, United States - Xylem-PdIQD-R4 | ecosystem: Host-associated > Plants > Phyllosphere > Stem > Wood/Secondary xylem...
GGTTGGGGAGCTATCTCATGTTCATGTCTCTAGTTGAACTTTGGCGTCGCAACAATGCTTGCAAAAAGGCCATTCGAACATGAACCTGCAAGGAACTAGGAAAAAGGAACAAAAGCTCTGATATGTGCTAACTCCACACGTGGAGAATAAAAGGCGTCTCATTCACCAAGCTACGGATTGTACTAGTTGTGTACCCGGCATAAGAAATGCCCATGATACGAGAATGAGAGGCGCGAAATGATATATGCCCAATCACAAGTCAACAGTCTATCTTGGTTACGTGCGCCGCACACGCCATAGTATCATAAAAAAAAAACTCTCCAGGTGAATATGCAATCGATAGGAGTCTTATGTCATGTCCTTTCTACAGTGAGCAAATATCCCACAAGACCACGACAATCCCTATCATAGATTCTCAGTGGCTTGTCGTTATCAATTATAACTAGCAAAAGCTAAAAGGAGAATCTAGTCAATGAGCCTACCAATCAAGGCGCAGTATTCACAGCATGATGCAAACCAACACAAAGTTTAAAGCAGCTGTAAATGCATCTTTCACAAAACTGACAAAACATAAGCTCTATAATAAGATGGCTTTTTTTTCACTAGCATAATAATTCAAGCAAGTATGAGGATAATTAAAGCCTAAACGATGTTCAAAAAAGAAAAAGAAAAAAAAACAACAAAAAGCTACCGAACCTATTTTGTTTTAATACAAGCATGAAGCATTCCTCCCAGGGCCATTAGCAATAGGGCGATGATAGGCTGTACTATTTTCACAAAACAAAGGTGAAAATCTACAAATGCTAAGTGAAAGAATAAATGACAGGGTTACAGATCAGCAGCTCTTCAAACTCCCAACTCACATGCTCCGAGGAGCATCGCTTCCGGCAGCGGGCTTGCGATTCAAATATCGAATTACAGCATCTTCAACCCTGTTCAATGACCAAATAAGTACAGATAAGTGGATGTTTCTTTTTAATTTTGTCATGTGCCAAAATTTTCATAAATTGAATTAGATGCCCAAATTTGTCTCTTTTTGACTAAGCATTAGAATCCTCAAAACATTTCCCTTTGTTAATCTTCATAATTTTGTCTAGGCATCCTCGTGATGATATTGCAAATTCTGTGACTAAATAACAAAAACAAGCCCGATCATGTGATCAATTAACAGTTCTTGCATCAGAACTAAAAAGAAAAAAGTGAATAACAATTTGGCAAGTTGCAGGTTAAGCAATTGCTTAATATAACCCATATTTATCATCTTTCAAGTGACATTGTTTTGAGCAGGTAACAACATATTTGATATACATCTACAAGTCAAATTCTAAGATTATTCATCAAGTCAACCGTGGCATTCATATAATGTGTACATGGACAGTGGACCTAAAATAGAATCTACGGATCAAATAGATGAAATGAAAGAGGTTCAAACAAGGAGAAATAGAAAATTAAACTCACCATGGCTGGTTAAAGAAATCTGAGCGGCGCTCTTTCTCGGCATTTCTACTAGCTTCTCCAGCTACCAGCTTCAAATCCTTGCTTTGAGATTCAATGAGAGCATTGACAAATTCGACAGGTGATTGACTAAATCCAAGGAAGAATGCGCGTCTCCGACGATGTTCATGAATTTTCCTTATAGCAGTACATATCGCCTCATCACAAGTATCAATCTCTTTATTCTTCTCAGCATTTGCCAACAAAGCAGACAACTCCCTCTGTATTGGGAATGGCACGTCAACCACCACATCATAGCAGACAGTTCCAGCTGGACTATTCCCCGATAGCTTAATTTTATGCTCCAAATGTATCGGCTGTGGAGGAGATAAATGCTGAGATATCCTCTGTGAAACCATCGTGAACTTCATCTTTGATTCCCCAAATACTTTCTGAAGAGGTGCATCGCAATTGAAAAATGAAGGGTCCTCAGGGTTCTGCAGTTTCCTAGCCTTCACATAATGCCAAATTGCAGCTATTATTCTAGGACGGGTTTCAACCTCTATACCAAGAACTTCCATCAAAGCTGGAGAGAGCTTAAATTTCTCAGGCACATAATTCATTTCCAAACGTATATTCACAGAGAACTCTTTGTCCCCTTTTCTCTTGACTTCAAAACCCTCGTGAGGTGCAGGTGATCGAGCATGCTCCCATATAATGATATGATTATCAGGATATAGTCTCTGATCCAGCTGAATTGACACTCTCTTGAAAAAAGATGAGAACTTTGGGTACAATGGGTTTGATTTCTGGACTGCTCCAGGCTGGTCAGGGTCTACCCCATCTTCCAAGATTCTCCCGATAACTTTGAGAGTCCAAGTCGGAGGGTCAGCATTTGGCTTCTTGGGGATTGTTCTTATCTGATTGGCAAATGTATTGAAGACATAAATTCGAAGGGTTTTCTGAACACAAGGAGGGCTTTTAAGCGCCTCCTGGATGTCGACCTTCTTTCTAGCTAAAGCAGCATCAACACGGGTTTCAAACTCAAGAAGCTGGGTGTACAGAGCAGACTCTGGCAGAATTGCTGCTACTCTATCTTGTAGCTGCTTCTCTGGTAGCTTCTGCTTCTTCCTACGTGCAGCAGAAGAAAGATCCATGGGTTTCAATGGTGAAACCATGCTCGACATGGGAACACCAGGAGGTCTACCCAGAGGTTTCTGAGGGAGCCGTTTTGCACTAGCATTGCCAGGAGTCGAGAACGATGGTGAAGATGAACCCAAATTGCCTATTCCAGCACTCTGATTTTGGTTAAGAGAAACCCCTTGCGCTTGTAATTGCGCTTGGAATTGTGCATGAGCTGCTTGAACTTGAGCAGCGTGAGCTGCTTGTGCCTGAGCATGAGCCTGCTGCGCTTTCAAATGGGCTTGCAAAGTAGCCTGTGCTTGGGACAGCTGGAACTGACCACCCTGAAAGCCAGCACCCATCTGCGCTTGCGCTTGTGGGAATGTTGGGTTCGCGCCCATCGATGGATTGACCATCCCTGAATTACCAAATGGTGACGAAGATTGCCCCAAACTCTTTGGCGGGTTATTGTTGTTGTTGTTGTTGTTGTTCATAGACATAGCTAATCACTATATAAATTACCCACTAAATTAGCCTAAAAACAAGCTAAAACTACCAATCCCCAATTAGCTTCGAACACCCAAAGCATCTAAAACGCTGCCATAATTAAAACCTTAAAGAAACAAAAACCCACCAAAAATATGCAAATCTAAACAAATTTCCCCCCTTAGAAATCAAGAATCAAAATTGAATGGAAATAAAGAGCTATAAGCCCTAGAGAAGCCCCAATATTTAGTAGGAACGAACAGCGACTGAGCTTCAAGAGGCAGAAATGAAAAACCCTAATTTCACAAAAGATGTTAATTCAACCCCACTTTAACACAAATCATTTTGTTCTAGATAAGGAAGATAAAGACAGGAAATAAAAATCATGGGTATCTATCTAAAAGGGAACCTTAAAAAAAAACATGAAGAAAAGGTTTTGAGTTTGGATTTGTCAAAAGGAATTCAAATGAAAAAACCAGATGAGATGAAATCTTACAGAAGTGCCGTTAAGGTAAAAGTCTACTGCTTCTGGTTTTTTTTTGGTAGTTGCTCTCTTCTGCTTCTTAGTGAGCTAAGGCTAAAGAGTTTGCAAATAGAGGAGAGAGAAGACTGGCTTTCCTTTCCTTTGCTTCGCTTTGTTTCTCTCTCTCTCTCTCTCTCTTTCTGTATGCCTTTGTTTTCTTTTCCGTACGGAAAGGGAAAAGAGAGTGAGAGATAGAGTTTAACGTAGAGGACGACTTGTAGTTTAGGGGTGAATGACGTGTCGTTCCTAAAGAGAGTTGTTTTAGAGAAGGTTTGTGTGAAGGGATAATGGGCTGAACCCCATGAGTATAGAAAGGCCTAAGACTTCCAAGCAAGCTTAGATTACAAGTCCGAAAACCTAAATCCAGCCTACCAATCAGAAAAATTCTAGATGAGAAATGAGGGATTTAAGTTTACATGAAATAAATGGTGAAAATCTTACATTCATTTATGGATTATGGTCATGACGTTGTTTATTCTCGTAGTAGGATTTCATTACTATATTTGATACAATAAAGCCAAATCTTGTAATGTAACGGACCAGCTATAATAACTAGCATTAAAATATTTTTTTCTGTCTTTTATGTTGTTTCAAGTTTGAACCCTGTGGTTGCTAATATGATGACCACCAGAGGCTTACATGGTCATTAACTTGAAAGCCCGCGGGATTAGTCGAGATACTCGCAAACTGACCCGGAGACCCATGTTAATAAAAAAAATCTTTTTCCAGGATTTATTAGTTATTATTAAATTAACAAGCGATAAATAAGTTTTTTTCAATCTTAATTACATTATAAAATGATTAAAATATTTATGAAAGCAAAAAAATTTAAAATTAATATCAAGAGGCATTTTTATATCTTCATAGTGGTTTTTTTATTATTAAACTTTTAATTCAGATTATGAGATTAATATAATTTTATAAAATATAAAATATAAAATTAATTTTTAATTAACATAATATTAAAAACGATGGAGTAGTTTTACTCTCTCTCTCTCTTTTTTTCCCACGCAACATCTAGAGAAGGTGAGAGAGTTCAAGGCAGAGGAGCTTGGAAGATACTGGAAGTAATTAAGGAATCTACAATTATAATTAGTTGTGAGATATCGTATAAGTAATGTATTGGAGGGATTCCGAAGCTTCCGAGAGAAGATTAATGGTTACTGATGCTTTGATAAATTTATCAGGACGCGTCATCATGCTCGAGCAACACAAGGCAACCATTGCAATCAAGGGGTCATGGATATCTTTTTAAATATCCGTGATGACAAGAAATAATTATAGGTAAATACATCTCTTCGTGGAGACATTTCAACTAGTTGTTTGAGTGAAAGATGACAAACTTTGCCCTGGCTTTAGTTTAACTGTGTCGATTTATGAATTTTTATAGACCTTTTCATTATAATTAGTTCTGAGATAAAGTATAAGTAATGTTTCAAATCATTTTGAATATCAAGAAAAGAAATTAATGTTAAAATTAGTTTTTTAAAATACTTATTTACCCTTTTTTTTTTTTCCAGAAATCTTTGATGGAATAAGATAAAAGTAATGATATGAAAAATAAAACAAATTGAATTTTATGATTTTTTATATTAGCGTATATATTCCATAACCAATCAATTGGTTACACGACATGTTAACTTTGTTGATATACATACATACATATATAATTTATTAATAAAAACTTATTTATCTTTAATATTCATCAAATATTTTACTAATAAATCTAGAGTGAAGATAGTCATTAAAACAAAAATGTTTTGCAAAAAAAATTATAAAGTTATTATAATTATGAATTCCTATTACATCAAAGTATTATTTCTAAATTTCATGCTCAATACTCTATTAAGACTAGGGGTGATCATTTTCGGTTCGGTTTGGTTTTTATAAAAAAAAAGTAACCAAAACGAATTTTTTTTTTAAAAAAACTGAAACCGAACTGAAACCGGTTCAAACCGACCGGTTTCGGTTCAGTTCAGTTTTTTAGGACAAAAACCAGTTCAAACCGGTTTGACTCAATTTTGGCTCGGTTTTTTTCGTTTTGGCTCGGTTTTTCAGGTTTTTTTCGGTTTAGCTTGGTTTTTTTTCCGGTTTTTTTTGATTTGGGTTCGGTTTGATTTTTTTGGTTTCAGGCTTATAAAACTGAAACCGAACTGAACCGGTCGGTTTTTTAATTTTAATCGATTCTTTTTTCACGGTTTGGTTTTTTTGATTATTTTTTATTTTTTTTCCAGTTTTCTCGGTTTAATCGGTTTTTTGTTTTTTTTCTCACCCCTAATTAAGACTGGACATGACTTAGAGTTGTTGACATTGATATATATTATGTTCTTTTATTTATGGAAGGAAATAGTTGTTCTTATAAATTGAGAAATGAAAGACATTTAGAACTAATATGTAGGTGCTTGTCAGATAACACATGATAGTTATGTAAGTGATCTTTAGACTTGAGATCACTAAGTTATCTTACATAAAGAGTGTTATATTTTTATCCTGCTACACGTTATACTAATCAAGAGTAACAAATGGACAAATATTGGGTATAATATGAATTATATAAAGATATTTAAGTAATTAAAAGAAGATTCATCATCCTAAGTAAATTAAAGAAAATATTTTATCTGCTCTCAAATAATATTGATTATAAATCTCTGCGCAAGGTGGAATGAGATTTGAAAAGAGTTTCAAGTCTTATTCAAATAATCAATGACCATGGTATTAAGAACAAACATGATTTAAAACAGTAGACACACTCTATGCTATAATGTCTAAATGAAACATTGTTGATGAAGGGATAATAATTACATTAATATACTAGTCACTAAAAGATTAAGTTAAATCACTTATGACTTTCTTAATATTTAAGAGATCATGACATGTTGCTAGACATTGCACTTGATCTTCAAATATAAGTTAATCAATTGTTGAATTGATAATAAATAAATTTATTTAAATTTAATCATATTTATTTAGGATTGTGATTTATATCTGGAACAACTTATTAGGGAACCTAATGGGTCAAAAACATAAGAACCATTAATCAGAAATTAAAATGGGATGATTAATCAATTATGACTTGATTGTAAATAAATTTTATAAATTGAGGACAAAAATATAATTAATAGAGGGATTACAATTCTAAACTTAGAAACAATTAAGGGAGGACTTGATTGAAAAACTTCTAAAATTAGCTTAAAATAATATATATGATGTTATTTAAAGGGAAAATTGATATTTTACTATTTATAAAATTTTTATATTTCTTTGTAAATAGAATGCTATGCTTCTTATTTCCTATGATGAAAAAGGTGAGTAAAGTACACTACTTCAAAATCTAAAACACAAAAGAAAATAGCTAGTACTCTATAGCATTACAATCTCTCACTCTTAAAAGGATTTAAGAGATTTCTCACTAATAGTTCATGTGGTTTATCGTTAGAGACCGAATAATTGAATGGTTTGTGGTTTGCGACAACCTAACCTTGAAGCAAACATTCAAAGTCGAAAAGAAAATCTGATCTTTAAATTTTTAAATTTATCATTTCTGATGCATCTATGTGTTTTAGAAAACCCAACATTTTAAACATGTAAACTTAACTTATTTATTAATTGAATTCAAATTAAACAATATAATTGAATATAGAATTGATTCTAATGAGTCTGTTAAAGTTTAAACCTTGGAAATCAAAGAAGTGAGCAAAACCTCTTTAATCACTAGGTAAATCCTTTGGATTTATAGCTAATCTTCAATGTTATATAATACATCCACTTTTATTGGACAATAGTTATTAGAGTAGAATTTCTTATCATTTTGAGAAAATAGAAAGTTTTTATATATTAGTTATAGGTATTTTAAAATTCTTTAACAATGTATTTTTTTTTCAAGAAAATCATTTTATTTGTTTTGAGATACACTTAAAAAACAATCCTTAACAAAGTTATATTTATGTCGAAAAAATAAACTTAAAATAAACATTTCCAATCAAATAAAATAACCATTTTTTCCATTATATTACAATATTTAAGGGTTGAAATAAAAAATAATAATAATGTAAGGGTGTCAATCAAAATATTCTATAATTTCAGACAGTGTTTGTAGCATGATTGTTGCATGTGTTTAGTACGCTTAACAGGACATGATTAATAAGACCAAACAAGTTATTTAATGTTTGATGCACCACATTAGATAAAACAAAGACAAGGATCTGTTCTATCTGAAATGGTTATAAAAAATATTATTTTTCAAGATTATTCATTATCTACTTATCACTTATTTATTTTTTTAATTTGGTGGGACTAAAGCTTGACCAAGTTTACTTATATTTTACTAAAATGAAATTTGGCAAAAGTGGGCAGTGGCACTGAAAACCTCTGATCCTGGTCCTGGTCCTGGTTGATGCATTTTGTATTTACAAACTCACTTAATGCATTTTGAATTTACAAAGTTGAAGTTTGCATGTTGTCAAGTAATGGGGTGCTTGATTTTGTCTTGTTTTGAAACCTGATGAAAAAAAGTAGGGGATTGTTGCCTTGTGAACAAGTCTCGTAAACTTCAGGGAATAGGATACATCAAAATTCAACGAACACAAAATGTAGATGAAAAGAAATATCCCTTTTCATTTTATGCTATTTAGCAGTTTTTAGTGTTGTATTTGTATATACCATGTAAGATGGATCTATTTGCCCCCGAAAGTCATGGGAAAGTCACTTCAGTTGTCTTAGGGTTGCCTTGAAAGGAAATGGCAATAAGATGACTACTATAAACGGATCCTGATATTACAAAGATTTTTATCATTGTATAAAGTTGAAGTTTGAATGTTATGAAGTAATGGGGTGCTTAATTTTGTGTTCCATTGATGTTAAAACCTGATTAAAACGCAAGGGCTTGTTGCCTATGTGAACAAGTCTCTCGTGAATGCTAGGGGAACTAATTGCATTATTCTTGGGTGAGTCTTTAAAGGCAGTGTCAATGACTAAAGGTTCAGTGAATGATGCTACATGGCAATCTTGCTATTGTTTTGTTTGCACATGCTATATGAGAGGGGCTTGTTTTTTGTAGGAATTTATATGGTTGGATCTGTGTAACTATATATTGCAAAAGGTTGGATATCCTATTCTTAGTGATTCTATGTATATACTTGAAAGTATTGTGGAAAATCACATTTGTTTCTGTTTTTTTTTTAAGATTAATTGTGTGGTTTACTATGACATGTCGATCGGATGGCACTTGACTTGAATTTTTTCAACGGGTTATTTACAGTTGCATTTGTCTTGGTGATTCTCAAAACAAGAGAGACTGCCTGTGTATTCAGGAAATATAAGACTAAAAGGTATTTAGAAGATGTCCTGGCCTACATACAAGCCCCTCCCTTCATGCAAATCTGTGGTGGTGGTGGCCGAACTGCTCAAGCAAAGAATCAACATTCAAATGGCCTCTTAAATCTGCCAGATTTATCCTTGATTTGCTTTTACTTGGTTACTCTTAAGTATGATATTCAATTCATAACGATGTGCAGTCCTTGTTGATCGACCTACGTGTCGTGTATAGAGACACAACACAACAGTTGTTTCAATAAGTAATTCACCTCATCTTATTGATAATTATTGTATGCAATATATACAGCAGCGTGTAATCAGTTTTGGAAACAAATAAATGGTAATGCTAAAACTATGTCATTACAATATACAGCTGCAGATTTTACGTTTCAAATATAGCGTTGATGGCAGAGTCTGTGCCATGATTTTCTGCTATTTCTTCTTTATGTTAATTTGAGCATATTCTCTGCATGTTTCCCTGATATACCCCTGCAAGATTGAGCTTCCATCGGCAAGACCAATCTTGTTACGTAACACAGTCGTTCGTTGTTTGGACAGTGGCTTGGTTAACAGATCAGCGAGTTGGTCTTGTGTGTGTACATGTCTAACCTAAAGACTTCCTTGTTGCACCAAATCTCGTACAAAGTGGAGATCAATTTGAATATGTTTCATGCGTGAATGGTTCACTGGATTGAAGCTGAGGTGCGTGGCTCCTAGATTATCACATAACAGCAGAGGAGAGTCTTGGATTGGAAATGCAAGTTCTTTGAAGAGAGTGGACAACCAAATTGTTTCTGAGGCCGCATTAGCTAGTGCCCGGTATTCAGCTTCCGTTGAGGAGCGTGCAACTACACTTTGTTTCTTGGATGTCCATGAAATGGGATTAGGTCCTAAGAAACAGATGTATGCAGACGTTGACGTGCGGTCATCCACATTCCCAGCCTAATCGGCATTAGAATATGTGTGTAACATTGAAGGTCCAGCTCTGTGAACCTGAATACCATAGAAAATGGTTTGTTTTAAGTATCGTAGAAGCCGTTTGGTTGCTGTCCAGTGAGTTGTAGTGGGCTTGTGCATAAATTGAGAGAGTTTGTTAACTGCAAATGAAATATCTGGTCACGTCAAAGAGAGGTATTGAAGGTTGCCCATAATGCGGCGAAATTCTGAGCTGTCCACAGCAGCGGTGCCATCAACCAGTTGAAGTGACTGTGATGTGGACAGAGGCGTGGAGATATCTTTGGCACCACTCATGTTGCTATTAGCTAGAAGCTCACGAATATATTTATGTTATGTGAGGAATAAGCCGGCCTTGGTAGGAATGTCTTCAACACCCAGGAAGAAGTGAAGAGGTCCCATGTCCTTGAGAGAAAACATATCTCATAGCTGCTGAATGAAGGTGGTCATAAGTGTGGGATTGTTCCCTGTTATGACAAGATCATCAACATAAATCAGTAAGTAGCAGAGATTGGATTCATTGCTGTAAATGAATAGAGAGGAGTCTGCCTTGGAGGTGTGGAATACCATCTGAAGAATAGCAGTTCTGAGTGCTGTATACCAAGTTCTAGGTGCTTGTTTAAGTCCATAGATGGCCTTGTTCAACCTGCAGACATGGTTAGGTTTGGACAAATCTCTAAACCCTGGAGGCTGCACCATGAAGACAATTTCAGTTAATGCACCATTAAGAAATGCATTGTTGACATCCATTTGACGTAATTCCCAGCCACGCATGTCTGCAATAGATAATACAGCTTTTATAGTTGCTGGTTTTACTACAGGGCTGAACGTTTCCGTATAATCAAACCCTGGACGTTGATGAAAACCCTTAGCAACTAGGCGGGCTTTGAATCTATCGATAGAGCCATCTGCATTCATTTTTACCCGAAAGATCCACTTGTAACCCACGGGTGCACAGTGGGGAGGTAATGACATTAGGTCTTATGTTCAATGTTTTATTAGAGCAGTGAATTCATTTGACATAGCCTCATGCCAGTGAAGTTGAGTAATGGTTTGGCTCACACAAGTTGGTTCTAGGGTCTGGGGAAGAGGGTGTTTGGTTACTATGTGAAGTCGTTTAGGTTTGAAGATTTGGTTCACGGAGCGTGTGGTCATGGTGTGGGTGCGAGGAGGAGGATTAGCGGGTGGAATAGGACTGGAAACAATGGAATGTGGAAGAGGAGAAATTGGACTATAGTCCAGTTCAGTAGGATGAAGAGGGGGGTGTTGTTCCAAATTTAACGAAGATGCAGGGGTATTGAAATTACCTGGGGAGGATGCAACAATGGCAGGGGAGTCTTTCGGAGACAGTGATGAGGTTGGTGCTGTGGAGACCATTGGTGGTGGCACAACGATCTGCGGGAAACCAAAATGCAGTGGAGTGACTTGATGACTGACTGGACTAACCGGTTTGGACAGGACTTTGCAACGTGACCAAAATGATCACATATTTGGCATTTGGGTTGATAGCGTCGATTGAAATTGTTGGCTCTGCCAGAATTAAAGTGACGTCCATCACGTTGAGTGCCATTAAAACTTCTGCCTGTGCTGGAACCATGATACCCCCGGGAGTTGTCATTTGGTTTGGGGGACCACTGTTGACTCCCTTTATAATTAGAAGGCTTCGTCTTTGTGTAGTTGGCGGAAACTACTAGGTGCTGCGTTGCTGTTTCCAAGCGCCTCAGATATGCTTTATGTCCCACCAGCAGATCATGCAGCTCCTCAAATGTCAGTGGTGATTCTCGAGCTCGAATAGGCGCTACAATCTCCCAAAATTCTGAACCTAAATCATTCAATACATAAAGCGCTAGGTCATCATCTGAAATTGAGTGATCAATAATGGCTATTTCATCAGCCAAGGTTTTCACAGCATGGAGATATTCTGTATTGACTGGTGTCCACGCTGGATTAAGGTGAGTTCCTCCTTTAACTGCATAGCACGAGTTCTTGATCGGCTAGCATATAGATTTTTCAGCTTTTTCCAAGCTTCATGAGATGTTATTGCCGTAGCAATGAGTGGTGTGATTGAGGATGATGTGGAGGCTAGAATAGCACTCAGAATAAGTTTGTCTTGCCGGACTCGATAGAGCTTGTAGAGCTCATTAGTGGCGGTGCCAGAGGAGGAGGGACACATAAGTGTGCCTTCAACATAGTCGAGTAGATCGTAACCAATAAGAAGTGCTTCAAATTGAGCACGCCATTGAGAGAAGGTGGAGGGGGTTAATTTTTCATTGATTTGTGCTGTGATATTGAAAGCACTAAGTGGTTTGTTTGCTGTGGAAGAGGGTTAGGTATTGAGGGTGAAATTTGGGTTTTGATCGGAGGATGATGACATTGTCGTGTTTTGGATCGGTGATTCATTAGAATTTGAGTGCTCTGATACCATATAGAGACACAACACATCAACTGTTTCAATAAGTAATTCACTTCATCTTATTGATAATTATCGTGTGCAATATATATAGTAGCGTGGAATCAGTTTTGGAAACAAATAAATGGTAATGCTAAAACTGTGCTATTACAATATACAGCTGCAAATTTTACGTTCCAAATATAGCGTTGATGGCAGAGTCTGTGCCATGATTTTCTGCTATTCCTTCTTTGTGTTGATTTGAGCAGATTCTCTGCAAGATATAGAGACACAACACAACAGCTGTTTCAATAAGTAATTCACCTCATCTTATTGATAATTATTGTGTGCAATATATATAGCAACATGGAATCAGTTTTGAAAACAAATAAATGGTAATGCTAAAACTGTGCTGTTACAATATATAGTTGCAGATTTTACATTCCAAATATAGCTTTGATGGCAGAGTCTGTGCCATAATTTTCTGCTATTCCTTCTTTATGTTGATTTGAGCAGATTCTCTGCATGTTTCCCTGATACAGTGAAGGGTCTGGATATGGATTCTATGTGCATATCTCATATTTGAGCATAGAAACAGAGGCAACTAGCCCACAGTGCTTTTGGCAGAATTAACTCTAAGTTTGATCTTTCTTTTCCTTTTGCCTTTCTCCTCTCCAAGCTACAGCCTAGTGCATTTTCCTAACAGCATGTTATTGTTCCTTCTGCAGCATATTTGTCATAGCAAGTCCGTATTGAGTTCGATTTTGTCCAAAAAGGGAGGACCAATCAAGGAGGAGGTAACTTGCTAAACCATTGGTGGCATCTTAAAGCAGTGTCAATCAAGTTTCAGATGATTGCAAGCACAACATTTATTCAATGGATACACAACAAGAAGGAGATTCTTTGTAATTTAGAATAGCATTTTGAATTTATATAGCAAAGAGGCTTCAAGAGAAATCAAGTCAAGTTTCTACACCGCATTTGAACTCAGATGTGGATTTTGTATGATCCACAATATATGGTAATGTATTTTTTTGCGTAATTAAACTCTATGGGAATATTGAACCACAATCTAAGTGTACAACATAAAAGACTGCTTGAAGTTCTTGTTGACATCTGGGTGCCTTTGAAACATTACACTCATACACTGGAAAAAAGAACAGAAGATGCAAAGGATGGTCTAAATTTTACTTCACGTGCTATGTGGACCTCAGAAACGCAACGACTTGCTTCGCGGTGACGGATCCTGTTAATGCAGCTGAAGGTCGTACTCCCAGATTATGCTAAACAACTGAAATTTGCTTTATAAGATCCCTTACATATGATTTTTCCCTCAACATCTTTGTTTATGGAAATTACAAATTGGGGTAGAGATATTGTGGTATAATTTGTTGGATTTGCAGCCTGAAACTCAGCTGGCGTCGAGAAAAATCAAGATAGCACAAGCTATATAATATGATATATTACATCTCAATATTGACATAAAATATATGCATATGTGTGTATATATATATTATTTATCATTTAATATGCATATATATACTTCAAATATATATATTAACTATTTTACTTTTTATTGAATAATAAATAATAGTAAATAATGGATACCCAAAACCCTCTAGATAATTTATAAGAATCTAAATTTTTTCCTCAATAAATAATGAATGAATAGAGTAGAGGAACAGATATAAAAAAAATCCAAGCCTTGCCATTTCCATCCCTACCTGGAAGCAAATTTGTTCATCTCACTTCTCAGAAGTTTTTCTTCCTGCAAGACATGTATTTGCATCAAGAACCCTATTGTGGGGGATGCGTTTACGAAACTTGAAATGCATATCATCTCATGGTGGTAGATCATCTGTCAGTATCTTCTATCACGTAAAATCTAATGCAGAAAAAGTTGAAAAGACAAAACAATATAGTTGCTCTTAGAAATGATGGTTGACTGTATCTAGGGTTATATCAGCAGTCAGCAACTACGAAGCAATCTTTATTGCTGATTTTGAAGAATGTATGTTCACTTTGCATTCCTGCAGCAACTTTGCAAGAACCTTCAAAGCTATCCAGGCTACATTCTCGTGGTTAGTGGAAAATTCATTCTCACGAATTAACTGTGGAGTCGAACCAGCAAAGTGCTCCAAATTAAGAATCAGTGACGGCAGTGGAATATGACAATTCTCCATGGGATTTGCTTGGGCAACAACTCAGCTTATTTGGGGGTGGCAGTGCTTTATACGCTCCCCACTTCTTTTCTTCTTTTCTGGACAATTTTGGTGACAATACCCTATTGGAACGTGATAAACTGCACTTCATAATGGTAATAGAAATCAAGTAGATGGAACAGGAAAAAGGAATAATAAAAATGTTTTGACAAACAGAGTTAAGAGTATCAAATATCCCAATTCAGTAACAGGCAATGCTCCTTTGCTGTACCGATCTTTCAAGAGTTCCAACAAATCTAACCTAGACTCGTTGGTATCAAGGTCATAATTATTGCCATATGTTCCTTGATCTGAATATGACATCAAACAAAATGACATGCTGTGTTATCAGAAGATAACATCAATGCCAGAACACAGTTCAACATGTAAAGATCCGAAGTCATTGAGAATAAAAGTACATACAAGACACTCGACCGCTATAATTCAGCTAGGTTTCTTAAATACCCACATCCACACAATCTGGAGAGACACCTAACGAAATACCTGAGGATGTATTGAAAATATATATTGAAGCATCTAGTGTGCCAAATCCTAATTTCAAATGTAGCTATTATTCGATACTCATATAACAACTCTATAGAGTTACTGCCTAGGAGTGTCAAAATTCAAGCTACCATAACAGAGCAGTTCAATATAAAGTTACTCAGCCTGTTTTTGCCACACTCAAGAGGCCTCCATTGCAATTCTTCAGCTTCAGAATCAGGTCTGCAGGTGTATATAGCCATGCCATCCCCGGAATAAGAAACTGTGGATGTAGATGCACCTATTACAAGTAGTTCATTGCCCAGAGACTTGAAGGCTACACCCCATCCTTTGTTAGAATCTGCTCTTACCGGCACTGCTCCTAATTTCTTCCATGTTCTGCTCTTTTTCAAGTATACCTTCAACTGGTTTGATGAAGGCTCAAGGGAGTAAAGCTCATTGTTCACAACAGCAATGAGGGGTGGAGATTGGAAAGTAGCGATCGGTGTATCCTCGAGCATGTCTGGGATCAGGTCCCATGCCTTTTTATCCTCATCATAGGCTTCAGCACAAGTCAGAACATTTCCCTCCTCGTTCCGTCCTCCAATCACAAAAAACTTGTTATCCATGAAACAACCAGAGCAAAGCTTTCTTCTTTGCCGCATCCTTGGAAGGTCTTCCCATGATTTAGTATCTGGATTATATTTCTCTGCAGAATTTAGAACATCAACACCAGTGCCGGTCACTCCACCAGCTACAAAAGCAAAGGCACCACAGGATGCAGACGCAAACAAACACCTAGGATTGATCATGGAAGGACCCTTATTCCAGCTGTTTGTTTCCAATTCATATCTCCAAACAACGACACCCTCTATCTCCCTGCCTGAAATAATCAGATGGGTCCCTGCACAAAGGGATTCCTTATCTCCAAAAGAGAAACAACAGTCTGCTGGTAGATCTGGAAGTTTCCTGCGAGAACAGAATTGTCTATCAAATGCCCACCAACTTTTGTCCCCGGTTGCAAAAATAAAAACAGATGATTCTCTAACACCAATTTCCCTCCTAATCTTAAACAGCTCACCACTCTTTACTAGAGAAAGTATCCGCTTGTTCACGTTTGGAAACTTCCAGTACTCTGATCTTGGAACTCTTGCCAAAATCAGATTCTCTAGCTCATCACTTAGTTGTGGAGCATACGAGTAATCTGCATCCTGAGGTTTTACATTTGACGAATCACCAACTCTACCATTGCTGCAAGAGAAATTATAACACCCCGATCCTCCTCTACTAATTTCACAAACACCAATCTTTTTCATCGGGGGGCTATTAGAAGCAATCCAAGAGCTATTGCCAGAGTGCTCTGCCAGCATCCTTTTCTTACTAAGATCAGGATCATTTCTGCTCACATCCCCTCTTCCATCTTCACTCCCCGACTCTTTTCCTTTGGACATGGATCAAAGACCTTTTCAAAGCCTGAAATTCTCTGTCATCGAAAGAACAGAACAAATAAAAAAATGCCAGATTATCATCAACAATCAAAATACCAATATGCAGAATTCATAATATTTGAAAAACATAAAGCAAACAATTTTGTTTTCAACAGCTAAACAGATGAGTGAATATGGATACACCTTGCTAAAAAACTAATCCCCTGAGAGTCAGAACCCAACAACAAATATTTTCATACTATAGGAAATGATTAGATATACGTTAAAGATCTAGAAGCAGCAGTTTCTACCCAGATGATAAATTAAATCAATTAACCATTCGGAGACACGAAACTAATAAAAACTAACAAAAAGAAAATCTACGGACCCAAGAGATTAAAGAGGATATGAACCCAGAAACATGGCTTGGATTTAGATTCCAAAAATGGGTTAACGAGAAAACCAACTACATAGACAAAGCAAACCCAGATGAAAACTTAGCAGCTCTATGCCATGAATCAAACTTGATCAAGATTCCATTAATGAATTAATAAGAACATGATTCAAATCCAAGCAAGAAACAGTGTACATATCCACCAACCTCAAACGATATATTGAAGTTCGAAATCAAAGAACACTGCTGTATCACCAGTTGATCAAAACAACAGAGTGAATCAACCCCAACAACAAAAAAACAAGTTAACAAGATGAGAGCTTTAACCAAATTAGCCAAAAGGAAGGAGAAAGTGCAGTGACATGGATTAGATTGGTAAGTAATCCAAAAGTCAAAAGAACACAAAATGGATACACACCCAACAAAGCAAGGCCAAAAAAGTACCAAGAAATGTTCTTCAGACAAAACATATATACACACAAACAGAGAGAGGGAGGCGTACCAGTTAAGGTAATTCCCAGTCAAGTCAAGTCAAAGGAAGTGAAGTAAATGAAGGGACGGTTATAAAGAGAGATAGGGAAAAGAAATCATCAAAGAAACGAGGGTTTTAAGGGTTAGAATTAAGAGAAAAAAGATGAGAGAAAATATTTAAAAATCAAGAAGGGAGGAGAGAGGAAGAGCAGAAGGAGGAGATAGAGAGAGGTTTATAATAAGTGTATGGATGATGGTGAAAGAGTTCAACTTGAAGACAACCCATTTGTTAGAGAGGATTTCTTTTCTTTTTTTCTAAAAAACATGCTTTATTAATTTAGCTTGAGTTATTGTTTGTGGGATCACAATACAATTAATTTAATTATTCATTTTCAGTTGTTGTTGTTGTTGTTCTTGGCTGTTACTGCCATCATCACCTCCAACAACACAACAAAGCATTAACTATCTATCTTTTCTTTTTCTTTTTCTTTTTCTTTTTCCTTTTTTTTTTGTATGGTAATTTATAATTTCCTTTTCAAGAACAGAGGATTCATTATGCAATATTGTTTTCTTTTTTTATTTGATTTGATAGATTCAAAGTAAATTTATTTCTCCAATCGATTAAATTTTTAAAATTCATTTAAGAATTTGTTTTCCAACTATCAATAATTTGAAAAATGATTCATAGAACTTAAATCTAAAACCGAAAATTCATAGATTAATTATTCTTAAACAAGTTATTCACGAAATAAGTGTTGATTACAAATATTCACCAATGAAGTGTAGGCTTACAATATTTATAAAACCAAAAACAAATTAATTATTCTAAAAATAATATTTCACACGCGAGGAAAAGGAATCAAGGAAAGCTTGATCTAATATATGAATGTTCTCGGAAACAATTGATTCTGTTAAGAAAGTATATCCTTTCATGGTTTGATTAATCAACTTCCTTGCATGTTTGAAATTCCATCCAATGCTTTGCAGCATGTGGGTCAAAACGATGAACATGTCTTAATCCCTTAATCCTAGTCGCTGAAATTTTGATTTTTGGTTATTAAATGAATTTAATATATATATAAATTGGTTTTAAGGCGAAGAACACTTGTAAGATTCGGTAAAACATGGTTTTTCTCATCTCTTTCTTGTGCTGTGTAGAGCAAGAAAAAAAAAAGAGATCAAGGAGAGCCATAATGAGATGTTTTTTGTTTGATTAGGAAAGTGTCAAAAGTCCATTTTGATGGGTGAGCTTAGAGCTAGCGTGGAAGAAATCAAGGCTTTTGAAAACGATTTTATGCTGTTTTGTTGAGTCCCGGTGTCATGGGCATAATTATCACATCCCCTCTCAGTTTTGGTTACGGATTGGATGAGTAAACTTAAATCTATTTTAAAACAAAAATATTTTAAAAAATTAAAATTAAAATTAAAAGCATTTTAATCAAAATAATAAAAGATATATATATATATATATTTGAAGTTGATCTAATTACATCTCATCCAAGTTTAATCAGTCAACTTTTTAAACAAGTCAAAAGCAAATCTAATCCAATTTAAACTTGAATTTCAAATCAAGGGATCACAAAATTTATCCATGGAGCTAGAACAAATCTGATAGCCACGATGGTGAGTAGTTGCTAGTTTGGATTGTAATTTTTAATTTTAATTTCTATATTATTAATATAGGTAAATATTTTTATTCACAAAAAAATAAATTAAGAATTTTGAAACCACCTTAATTTATGTAATTTTCTTTCAATGAGAATTGGCTTGTCTTTTATCAGATCTTGCAAGATGAGCACCCTACACGATTACACTAATTTAGACCGTATTTTGGGATGCAGAGAGGAACAAAACTATAGTTTCTGGTGAAAGAAAAGGTTGTGTCGACTAATTTGAACCTCTTCTTTTATCAGATCTTGTAAGATGAGCTTTGCGGAAGCAATTCGAATCACGTTGTTGTATAATTTTGACCTAAACAAATCCTTTGATTTTGTAGTGGAAACGAGGCTAGAAATTAAAAACCTTTTCATGTAGCACTTGTACTTAGTTTTAGTTAATCAAATTACTTATTTGTCAGTGTTTCAACAAGACTGGTAATCATAATTAAAGTGAACCGTTCTTGTTCTAATGTGTAATGCCACGCATATAAAGGAAGCATTAAAAAAAAAAAAAGAACGGCCGAGTATTTATTTTTAAAAAAACTAGATCATTTTAATGAAAAAAAAAGCTGAAAGTAGGGTTTTATTCTAGATAAACTTGAAAACAATTTATTTTTTGTATTGTAGTCGATGGAGTTGGGATGAGCCTCGGGAAGAGTATTTTTTTTAGCTAATTTTTATTGTTATATTTTTATTTTTATCTATTTAAGTTATTAGTATTTTATTTAATTATATATTGTCAATTCAATATATTAAGGCTTTCAAGGATATGATGTGATGGCAAATAGCTTGAGTTCTGCACAGCAGGTCTCGAGTTCGAGTTAGAATGTGCATTTCTTGTAAGAGCCTGAGATAACAAGGGTTTTCCTCGCTCACCTATATTTACAAAATGTACTTTTCGAGAAGTGAGGTTTTCTCGAATTCAAAAACAAAAAAATACCTCTTGGTACATATACGATAAAAAATGAGTTACAATGAAGAAAATATCAAAATAAATTACATTTAGTGTCCACCTTTTTATTATTTTTATGTTTTAGACACTTCATATTTTCAAACTCTAAATAAATTAAAAAATTAAATTTGAAAAAAAAAACTGTATATATATATATATATATATATCTTCCCATTATACCCGAAAGCTAGTTGAGCTTTAACCTCTCGTTGAAAACCCAAAAGAAGAAAGAAAAGCAAAGAATCCAAGCAGCTCAATCATGGCTATCAAGACACAAGTACTTTTATAAATGTTGATTGGTACCGACTAATATATATAATCCGATTAGGCCAATTACTACCTACCTTTTTTGTTTGGGTTTTTAGCTGTAACGCTAAGGTAATTAGCTCAAACTAGCTCTCGCAGAAATTAATTACGTGTTAGTGACGTTTGATCATGCCTTGAGTTCTTGTAGAAATTTTACATCAAAATTATTCAGCAGATTTCTCTCTTAATTAATATATATCGTGTAATTAAAGCGATTAGGAAAGAGGATTATATATTGAGCTTGTAGCCCTTAATTAAAATAAATAAATAAATAAATAAATAGTGAGATCTCTTGTTTGAATATCACCTTATTCACAAATCAAAACACAAGAGAAAATAAAAGGAGTTTAAAATAACTTAAAAATAACCTAAAATATTATGGCTCTTGTTTGTCAGAGAAAAAGAAATAAGAAAAAAAGGGTATGGCTCTTCAGTGGAAATTAAGAACATTTATTGTAATCATCATAGCTAATAAAATCATTAATTTAATAATTAAGAGAATTCTTAAGCAAAAAACATAATGATAGTAATTCCCGATTACTTTCAAAATTGACCCCATTTATTCAAATAAAAAAGAAAAAAAAAAGAAGAAAAATCAGGGTCAAGATTACATTTATCTAAAATAATGGATAGCTATAATTAATTCGTTTCCAGCACGAAATTTAGCGATTTAATTCATTTTTAGATCGTTTATGAGAAAATAAATTCCAATTGAGTCCCACATCCATTGAAAACTATCCAATTAACTCTCCTCTTAAAATTCTTACTTTTAAAAAAGAGTGAAAAGGACTCATCTTCTTAAGATAATATATGCACCACTTCTAGACTGGTGGGTAATGCATGATAGATGGAGGATTCAATTGATAATTGCGACAAATTTGTCCTTTTCTTGTAAGAAATAATAATAATAATAATAATAATAACATTTTCTTGTAAGAAATAATAGTAATAAAAGTCCTCCTGCGTGTTGTGGCCAGGATTTTTCCTTCATGAACTGGCTTTAGATGTTTCTTGTTAGCAGCACTTAGCACTAAAAATAGAAAAAAAAAAAGAAAAAAGAAAAAAAGAAGCTTGGGAGGAGTTAATCCACGAGGACTTCAGAGGGTTCATCCTTAATTAATCAAAGTTTCTGAGTGAACAATTTGGAATTGAGAGAATTGGCAAAGCTGACTCTTTTGTCGTTTCCCTTTACGAATTTGGAATTTTCTTCTTTCATTTATCCTTTCCCTCTTTGAACAACCAGACAACGAGCAACCCAGAAACCTGACAGCAATTATCACTCATTCAATTATGCACGCTAGATATAATTTAATTATGCTTTTTTTTCCTTAAAAAAAACGTTTTAAGATGATTTTATGGATATATTTTCCCCATCGATTTAGTGTATTTACAAAAAATAAAACCCTTCTAAAAATTAATGGGAGATTTAGGTTGAATAACTGAATTAATTTAATAAAAGAATAAAAAGAGAGACCATAAGATTATTTATATCCAAAAAACATAATATAAAAAGAGATCATTACCGTTTTTTCTTTGCGCCAAAACTAATAGTCTTTCTTCCAAAAAAAAAAAATAATAATATTTTTGTCAAACAATTAGATGCTTTAAGAATCCTGGAGCTTACCTATTCAATTTGAAGTCTAATTAAGTGTTCATCTTTCTTTCTTTTCGGCTGTATGGTGAAGATATTCTTCGACCAGTTGATTGAAACTAAATTTATTATTGGATGATCATAAGAACATGCCTCTCGCATTGATTTAATTCATTGAAATAAATAAATCATTTATAATACATGGTCCTGGATAGTGGCAATAGGGTTTGAATCTATAAAGTCAGAATAAAGCAAACGCCCTCAGCCACCATACCACCTCCTCCTTAGAGTCAATCAGAATAAATATAACAAGTGAGTTTTAACGAGGATGATCTAGTTAATATCACAACTGATGATCCTTAGCCATTAGATCTGTTAATTTGTTGTAAGATTTGATAGTTTTATCCCATGAAATTAACTAGACCCGCTTGCAAAAATACTTTAAACTCTAAAATATGGAAGGAGGCCCCCTGATTTGATCAGAAGCTTACATGCAGCGATCTCATGAAGTGGCCAAGGGGGTCACTGGAGGCCTCCTGAGGCATTGCTATCTCACAAGAATCTAAGCATAAAGCGTGGACAATCACGTTTGATGGGATTCTTGAATAAACAAGGTGGAGAGAAGAAACAAAAAAGGAACCGAGAACTTGAAATCTGCCTTGGAAATTAATTCAATGAACAAGCTTTAACATAAGGTAATTAATCTGGTCCGTGAGACATCCCATGAGCTGTCCATAATCAACTTTTTCAGGGAAAAAAGAGAGAGGTTGTTTAATAAGCATATGCAGATATGATATAGGGGAAACTTTTGAAGAAAGCAAAGCACAACAAGTGGCAGCTGGTCTAGAAGCATGAGCTTGCTATGGTAACACTTGCAAATTAATAAACAATGGACTAGTTATAAGGCATCACGTCTGTCCTATTCAGATTGTTCTAATCAAGATTATAATAGAGATAATTAACAATGTGGGATTCATTAGTTTAATGCAGCCAATTGCATAGAAAGTGGATGTCCATTGGATGAGGCTTTCTTTTATTAACATTAAGCATATTTTAAGGAAAGTTTATGTGTTGGCTCTCCACTGATTAGTGTGGTGGATTTACCTTTGCTCTTTATATATTTATAATCAAAAGCTGATCAAGGCTTCACTGTCATTGCATATATAGGTTTAGCATTTTTGCCAACACAGGTGCATGTAATCTCTTGAGCTGAGGGTGGGATTGGCTAGAGGACAAAGGCCTAATCAGCCTCAAGGACACAGATTTGAAAAAAAAAAAAAAAAAACCCTAGAACATAAAGAAAGAAAGAAGGAATGAAACCCACTAATCTTGTTTTAGATGGCAAGAGATTGAAGCAGCACTTGTATTAAACCTTTTTCATGGAGATAAACAATCCTTAAAAAGGACTCGTTTACCTAAACCAGTCACTTTTTGGGATGCTCACGAGCCATGTGATGCTTCAAAAATGGGGTATAAGAGGACAAGTGCCTTGCTTTTAAAAGGGGTTTAAGCCTATAATAGATTAACGATCGATCATTCCTAATGCTAATGCAATGGCCCTCAAGCCTCGCACATACTTAAGTACCTTCTTGAATGTTTCTTTGTAATGCGACCATTTCACAGATGCCCACCTTCGTTTGTTTTTCCCAACTACTGTACTGACAAGTCACTAGCTAGCTAGGCTAATAACGAGAGAGAAGGCAACCATCAACATCAAATAGTTGAGCAAATGTCATTTCAGACGTGGAACATATTCATTTAGCTGTTGCTGTGCTTAGAGCATATGCCATTCGTTGATGCAAGCCATTTCAGGGCTAGGAGCTCTCGTCAAATCAAGCATCTAGGTAAACTGTTCGGACAGTAAAAATTAAGCACAAGACGCTTTCCTTCACACCTCTATCATTGTTGACACGAATGCTCATGGACTTGGATTTGAGCAGGTATTTAGTAAAGTTATTACAACTCAAAAGGAACCCATCCGAACCCATCTAACGTTGCCTGATTGCTAGGTTATACACAGCTAATTAAGTTTTATAATTAGTTTGGATTTTATAGATTAAAACTACATATAAGGGGTGTTGTTTTCGCGTATTCCCACTTTTATTTATTAACTGAACAAATTGTTCAAGTTCTTAATGAAAATAGAATATTCAATAGAACTGGACCTATATTTTTGTTCTTGTTTGCCGATTCCTACCGGCTTATGGCCTAATTTACGATGCATATTATGCTTGACTACTGCTACACTCGTTTTTACTACTGAAATAGCTAGTAACTAGCTAGCTAGATGAACAACTAACAGTTACCAAATCGCCTACCTGCTGAATTAAATAAAAAAATTGCTCAAAGCCAATATAATGATTATAGATGTTAACCAGCTTATTTAGTAAAGTTTATTTCATTTTCACCAACTAACGTGGAATCAAATCTAACTTAAAGCAACGATCGATAGTGATATTTTTTTTTATAATGGACTTTTCGTAATTTGGTTGATAAATAAATACATTCTTAATATTATGTTCTAGAGTTTCTTTTTTAAATCTTATGGGTGAATGCATTAATTAATTTGAATATAAAGAGTCTTTTATTTTTGACGATATTAATATGAGATAAATATCATCTACATATCAATAAGGTAATAAGTATAATATGTCTTTAAAAAGATTTTGTATAAACTAGTATATACACACACCGATTTATCATGTTTTTAATATTTTTATTATAAAAAATCATTCATGATTAGATATATAACCTTAGAACTTGATAATAACTATGTTTTTTTATTTGATATGTTCATTAGATCTATGTTATTTTAGAATTAGTTGGGAATCGAGTCAAATATTTTAAATCTAACATATTAATGAAACCCATTTTATTTAATATTATTTTGATTTATAAAAATCTTAATAAAAAAGTTAAGTCATCACCTTCTATCTTCGTTTTAGACGGTTTAGAGGTTAATGTGGACGGGGGAGAGTTCCATGGAAAGACTTTATGACTTATCTGTGTGCAAGTGAACGTGTTTTAATGTCCTCTAATCGGGAATTAATAAGATTTATTAAGAGAAAAGTGTCCCAATGGCATGATGGTGGCGGTGCATGCGGCAATAGACATACATGCATATGGACGGCAGAGCCAAGTGTCGACATCTATGGTGGAAAATTCATCTTCAAAGGGGTCAACCGTCCTATCCTAATCATATACAAAGATTCCGATGACCAAGTGCCCAAAACAAGATAATATTTGACAGACACATTTGGCAGATGATTTAGAAAAAGTCCATTCAATTTTGTGAAACTCTGGAACCGTGTAAAACTAAAATTAGGGCTCCTGATTTCGGCCAACGAGGAACATGACATTTCCATTTTCACAACAAATGATGTGACAGACATGGCTTATTGATGACAGCACAGCTACAGCTGCCTGAAAGAGAGAAAACCATTTGATGCAATGCAGTGTTGCCATGATTGAGTTCTTCTTAAAAATATATTTTTAAAATGTAAAAACAAACACAGACAGTATTTCTTTCTTTTTCAACCGCAATGAGGCATCAAACTTCAGTCTTGCATTGCTGCTGGCACTTGAATTCGAGCACGCACATTAATGGGGCTGCTACTGTTTAATCATTTGACTAAAGAAATTTCATCATGAATTATCACGGGGGCTTAGCTATTGTAATCAAAGCAACTAGTTTTCCTCACCACAGTACATCTATGAGTGGAAACTTCAAAGCAATCCCCCCCATCTTTTGTGGTATTGTTTAGTAAAACAGTGCAAAGTTAAGCCCACCATACCAATACTGTTGATCAGGCCAATCGACAATTCTGTTAGTTGGGCTCATACTTTGAAGGACAATGCTTGGAATCATGGCCCAATGTACCACTAAAGGCTATAAGAAAAGGGAAACCCAATTCAAACTTGTCAGCCCAACACCCTGATCCAAAAGAGAGCCACCCAAACCAGAAAGAGAACCAACAAAACTCAACCACACCATAACCAAAGGACTCCCTCAGTCATTCACTGTCCTTTTATCCATGGCTACCTCTTTATCTCTCCCAAACTTCCTCTCCTTCTTCTCACCTTCAAACCCACCTCCCAAAGCCCCGGTGCCACCACCCCAACTCTCCTTTTCCACCCCGCAAGCTCAAAAGTACAAGTCTTTATTGTTTTCCCAAGAGAGTGATGGTGGTCACCGTGGTTCTTTATCGACTGAATTGTCATCAGTTGTGTGCCCTTCACTTGCTTATTCAAATACCCTTTTCTTTAAATCAGCATATAATGTGCAGGTCGTTGTGGAAGATAATGAGCCTGAAGAGAGGTTGCTGAATAGGTTCAGAAGAGAAGTCATGAGAGCTGGTGTTATTCAAGAGTGTAAGAGAAGGAGGTTTCATGAGAACAAACAAGAAGAGAAGAAACGTAAGGTCCGTGAAGCTCATAAGCGTAATCGAAGAAGGTCTGTTTTGTTGTTGTTCTTTACTAATTTGATTCTTTTGTTTTTATTGCTTCTTTTGTTTGGTTGATGAGAAAATTTGAAAAGGAGGGATTTTGATGGAAGGATTTATTTAACTTGAGAGGATTAGTTGTTCATGGGTCTCATTGTAGTGTGAATTTTTCTTTTTTATGTTTGTTTAGTTGATTGGCGATTGGATTTAGGGTTGGATGAGATTTTTTTTTAATTAACATAATTTTGTAGTTCATAAGGTTCGGTGAAGAGTAAATTGTCCAGTCTTTAGAGTTTGGATGATGACAGATTGAGGAGTTCAAAACATAGAGATGGGAGTTTCGAGAGTTACCGTGTTTCTTATGATGCATTGGTATTCATGTGAATTCATCTTAATTAAGATAAATATTTATGAGTGCTAGGTGAAGCTGAGGAAAGAAATGCAGAACTTTGAATGCTTTGTTTCGTGTTGTTTTGGGTGGCCAGCCCAAATTTGAGGGGTAGAGTTTTACTTTACCTAAGCAATATAAAGTTTAATCACTGCTGATGGGCTTATTTTGTTTCTAAGCAATCTAGCTTCACGCTCTGATTTCAATGGGGTTTCTCAGTGTGTCACTTCCTTGTGCTTGATTTTTTTTATTCTTTTCCCACTGCAATTATATTGGATTACTTTATAAGTTCCTTTTCATCTTCTAAATGAATGGGAATTCAGATTTTCATCATTTTGTGTGTTGTGGTGCCATTTTCTGTGCTCACTGCTTACCCTCCGTGACAAAACACAACTGCTTATTTTACACACAGGGGCACTTTAGTTTTTCTCAGTGATCTATTTATTGTCTGAATTCCTTTTATAACTATTTTGCTATTGAAGCGCAACTCCACAAGCTTCTGTATCTGATGAACTAGAGATAGGTTTGGTAGTTCTTGATTCTCAAGGAGGTGATGTTTAGTTTCATCCTTCATATTATAGATTCTCTATCATGTCGTTTGTTTGTTGTATTGCAATTTTTGTGAGTTGTCTCTAGTCCCTTTTACTGGAAACTGTGTTGTTTGCATCAGCGCCTAGTTGAATGGCAGGAATGAACAATGTTTTTTGTTGGATCTTTCATGACAATTGGTATTTACTGCTAAAATTGTCTCACCTCCATGACAGGCGCCCCCAGATGAGAGGCCCATTCCAAAACAAGCCAGAAGCATCTCCAAGCAAGAAGAATGATGATGATGACGATAACTGGGAAATGCCTGAAGGAGACGCTTCTTTTTGAAGCATTCTCCCTGCTTTCTGACTGTATAATTTCTTTAAGATGTGAATGTAAGAGGCTATTTTTCCAATTAAGGTTTCTCAAGTAAATCATGTTATTTGTTTTGACTCCATACGTTTCCTTTTTGTTGCTTTTTGTATCCAATGTAATGATATTCCACCGTTGAATCAATTGAAGGACCCTTAATCTTGTGTGACCTGAATTATTTCTCAGATGACATAATATTTTAATTATGAAATAGGTAAACAGACGTTTATTATTCATGCATTTCATTCAGTCGAGAGGTTCACACTTTAGTAAGAACATACCTGTGTAATCAGATATATGGTCAACGCTTTGGTTGATTTTTTTTTTAATCAAACACTTTTGTTGATTGGATGAGAAATAAATTCTTACTTGTCGAGCACTTCATTTGAGCTCTTCCTGAAGAAATCTGCGAGGCCGAACTATTGTCCTTCACCAACAGAGCATTGAACATTTCTTGACTCTTCATGAACAAGGTTATCAAGAACAAGGTTCAGGCCATGAACCTTGCTGTCCAGATCACTAACAGCAGGTAGCATGTAAGGCATATATCTCGCTCATATCTTTGCCTGGCTCACATAATCCACCGCAATAACTCGGTTCTATATGCGTAGTGCGCAATCCAACCATTTCAACAAACCCCTCGTCCATTATTCGCTGGCACACGGATGCAGTTGCCATGCTGGGATAAAGAAACCTACCCAGATTCCACACTTCGAGGAACTCGAGGGATGCGAAGTCTGATTTTATGAAAAAGAATCCCCCACGTGAGTATTTGTTAATGCTGCTTTGGTTGCTTGATTTTGAATCACATCCGTTTGTTATTTCAGACTCGGCAACCAAAATTGGAAACGGATTCCTGAGTTGTCTCAATTGTATAGGAAGTTAGCATATGATCTCAGCCCAGTGGCTTTATGATGGAAGCAATGGGGATGAACGAACTGGCAGTATTGAAAAGCTTGGAAATCTAAGCCAACAATAACCAAGTGGTTCAAGAGGTGTTCAGTCCCCTCTCCGATTTGAAAACTCTCTAGGAAGAGATCAAGAACAGAACCAGGCCTTGCCCATGACTTTTCAAGGACAGTCAATATGACTATTGTACCTGGCGCTGATGCTGCTCTTGACAACTTCTGCAACTTTCTCCTATCTGTATTCTAGTAACAAAATCACCAAAAAGAAAACAAGGAAATAGAACACTCAATGCCTTGAGCATTACGTTTGAAAGTAAGGTACAGTAAATTCTGAAAACATATCAGGATGCGCGCCTCCGGGTTAAAAGATCATTCAAGGCCCCAAAACTGGCCGACAGCAGCATGGATGATTACTTCTACTATTTATTTCGCAAAAAAAAAGGGTTCATATGTCCCATAACTTGTAAAGTTATCTTCGAATACTCAAATTTTCTTACTTCGGCGAACTCCAAAAGCCTAAACCTTAATACCTAACCATGTAGAATGAGAGGGGTTGAGAGGGGGGGAGAGTTATTTCAAATTGCGAAATACTTTTCTTCGTCTCATCATATATAGAAAACATGGCAGTCCACAAGGCAAAAACATATAAACATATATTAAAAATGTCTAAACTGGCACCTGCGCCACCCTCCCCTCAAGTGGTCTCTATGTGTCTAAACAATAAATGTACAAAACAAAATTAGATGAATTATTGGAGGAAAATATATCTTTCAGATTGCTATGTGAACTTTGTTGTTCTTGTTCTGTAACCCCCAGCTGTTGGATAAAAAAGGAGAACGAAAATCAAACATAAAAGGACCATTATCGAGGGAAGTATAAAAGTTGGTGACTAGATAAATGACTCACGCTACGTCGCAGACTATATATTTTTTTTTTCAATGTAAAAAAGATACCAAGACAATATAAACATTCCAAAAAAAAGAAAAAAAAAGATTCTAGTCATTGACTTGAATTGGTCCAATAAGGTCATCTAATTTAATAATATAATTACAAAATAAGATATCGGTAACAAATAAAACAAACAAAATAAACGATTTAATAAAAAAGATAATACCACTAACATATCTCAATGATATTATTTGTTAACAAATTAAAAATTAAATAAGGATGAGAATGAGATAATTGCATTGAAAAAAATAAAAAAAAATGAATCTCGACTCCTAGCAAATAAAATGAAAAATAACGAAATTGAAAAGAAAAAAATTTTAAAAAATCAAAAAAGAAATTGACTCGAGTTTGTCTAAGTTAGCACATAGATGAATTCTTAAAAATACATCTTCTGAAGGAACTGAAAATGATATTTTTTTATCATCCGGCTTGAGCAAAAATCACCAAATCTATAACCTAGTCGTGAGACCTGAATAACCCTACAAAAAACAGATTAAATAAAATCACAAAGATCAATTCTAAAACTAATATAATATTGAAAGGAAAAATTAAAAAAATAAAAAATAATGAAATAAAGGCTCGCGTCAACTTTGGTGAACTTACTAAATGCATGACCTGGGATATAATATTGAGATAACTCCATAGAAAGGAAACTAAAAAAAAAATTAACGAATACCAATTTCCAATGAACCCAATGATAAGGGATGAAATTTAATTTTTTAAAAGGATATAAAAACTACTAAAGTCAACTTGGTCTAATCTTCAAAACTTATAACACCGATCAGGAGGCCAAATTACAAGATAAAAGGCAAATCTAAAAAAATAATAATGTCAAATTCCCAACCAACCAAAATAATTAGGGATAATTTTTTTTTAAAAAAAAAGGGATTAAAAATATAGACTTCAAAAGAATGAGAACCAAACATGACACAAAAATCAAGTCAAATCAAATCATAAGGGATGAAATTAAAAAATAATTTCAATTAAAAAAAAGGATAAAAAAAACAATCAAAAAAAGAAGAACTAAATTTGATATAAAAATCAAATATTAAGGGATGAAATTGAAAAAAAATTAATTCAATAAAAGATCTAATACCAAATATATTGCAATCAAAAAAATAAGATCTAATTTGATTCAATAAACAAATAACCAAACTTTTTTTTTCTTTGCAATGGGCATGATGTTTTTCTAGGAGGGAAGATAAGAAAGAGAGAGGGAAAAAAACACGTGGGCGGAGCTCAACCGCCAATCTTCTAGTGGCATGAACCCCACCACCGTGATAGGGGCAATGCGGTATATCAAACGCTGCTATAGAAGGTGTCGTTTAGAATTTTTACGGCGCTACACACTTTATTTATAGGGCACGAGCGATATCCACTTGCTAGTGTGTATCCCTACATGAGAATAATAAAAAAAACGTCATAATAAAATGATGAAAATACTCTTTTTATTTTAATTTTGAAGGACATTAAAGTCATTATAGTATAAAAAATTCAAAAAACCTGAAAAGCTCTTTGCTCGAAGAATATTTTTTTTTTTTTAAGAATAATTTAGTAAGACCTATTAACCCGTTCATGTGTGAGTTATCATTTGTAACTTCTCGCTCTTAAAGAAATTATTTGGAAATTTAAGGATGAGGATGGGATTTAGAAATTGAGAATAAATGTAATTTTCCAGTGGGTACGGCTGTGGTGGTGTTTTGGTCAACATGGAGGAAGGGAGTTTACGGTATTCAATGGTTGTTCCCCGTAATTAAACCATGTGCAAGAAAATTTTGGGAGAAGTCATATAAAATCTCCAGCAATTCAAGAGAAAAGGAAGGAGAAAAAGGTAAGGGCGGTGGGTTTTTTTTTT
>Ga0325411_1000973_pt1 | contig 31120 bp, 12 predicted proteins | sample PopdelMetagenome_13_FD_206181 | JGI IMG/M metagenome (GOLD analysis project Ga0325411, IMG submission 206181) | Populus deltoides microbial communities from Bellville, Georgia, United States - Xylem-PdIQD-R4 | ecosystem: Host-associated > Plants > Phyllosphere > Stem > Wood/Secondary xylem...
CCTTTTGGAAAAAGGGTTGTGTTGTCCTTGGTTGAAACCACTTTCTTGGAAAGTGGTTTCTCAAAGTTTACCAAACATAGAAAAGATGGGGAAATTGTTTCCAGGAAAATGGTTTCCATGAAACAAACAAGGCCACTTTAGTTTTTTAATGCTCCCTTCTTTGCTTTCTTAACTTTCTTCTTGTTCTGGCTATTGCATCTGGAAATATGATAAAGCTAAAGGACATCGTAGGAAGAGAAGAAGTGAGATCCTGAAATGCATTTTGCTTTGTCAGTGTTTTAAGCAAGTGAAAGCTAATGATATCAGGTTTTCTAGTTTTCTGTACATCACTTTTGGAACATCAGAGACCTGGTCTGAGCGTAATCAAATGACTTTAATCAAGCATTGTGACATATGCTGGACGTCTAAGATTAGAGCATTCAGAAGGGGGTTGAAAATTAGAAGCCATCATACATGTGGAGATGAATTGTTATGTGGAATCTCGAGACTGCTTTGATTCATTTGCTCAACCGGGTGGTCATCCATTTCAAGTGGGGAGTGCTGTCGACAGAATGTTATGTTCACAGGATCAATACTCTCAGTTACTGAAGCTTTAGATCAAGCAAATTCTCTAAGTGCTCACAAGCTTATATACAATCAGTGAAATAAATTTGAATTGATATTTGTGTTGTAATGTATCCCATTTGATATAAAATATTTTTGGATATTTGTGTTGTAAATTTGAATTGATCATATGTAAAAATCAAGTAATAATGTAATACACAAGGGAAGTAAAAACTCATGAAATTGAAAAGCCCCTGCCATGTAAAAGCCCACAAAACAGAATAAAATTGTATAAATTAATACAACATCGCTTGAACATGCCTTTAAACTTGTTTAAATCTTTAAACTAGAATACACAACGATGCACTAAGTCTTAGTACCATCAAGGCTGTGAAAATCCAAACTTGGATAAAATAGGAAGATTGTCCACCAGAAAATAATAGCAATTGTTGATACTCACCTCGATAAAGTGAAACCAAGCTTGTCGCCCATATGGATGGTAATAGCAGCACCATGATGTATGCAACCCCAAAGGTCACATAGAAAACCTCCATATCTATGAAGCCATCATTATCTTCATTGTTTGTTGAAGGTGAAGTTGGTGATGGTGGCATAACTGCACCACATATTTTAGGTAACGGTTCTCCACAAAGAAAAGGGTTGTCCTTGTAGCTACTCTCCTCAAACGTGGCAAACTGTGCAACTCTCGCAGGAGTCTTGCCGGACAGATTATTGTGTGCTACACTGAAAAACTCTAGAGAAAATAGTTCAGTAAGTTGAGGTGGGATTTCTCCATCCAATTTGTTGTAGGAAAGATCCAAGCTCTCTATTTCCTTTAAGTTTGAAGATGTTGGTGGAATTAGTCCAGTCAAACTGTTATGCGAAAGGTTCAGTACCTTGATCATGACGAGGTTTCCAATTTCAGGAGGAATCTCTCCTGTGAAATTGTTGCATGAGAAATCAAGTCCTGAGAAGTACCGGAGAATGCTGCCTCTATAAGAAAGGGATACATTCTTCGTTGTAAACTCAAAAGATTGTTGTGATGAGAACACATCATCATAATAATAGGGATACAGAACAAAGTAATGATGAGTAAACATCATCCAAAAGAGGATGTTACCAGAAAGGTGATTGTGAGAAAGATCAATCAAGGTTAATTGGTCCAACCTAGATAATTGAATTGGGATTTCACCTTCAAGATTGTTATAACTCAAGAGTAGAAATCTCAAGTTAGATAGCCCGCCAATCCATTCTGGAATTCTACCAGTTAAATTATTATGGGAAAGATCTAATGCCAATATCTGAGAGGAGCCATTAAATGTCATTTCGATCGGCCATTGCAACTTATTTCTAGACAAATAAATATATCTCAAATTTGAAGAAGTGATGATTGTAGGTGGTAAAGGACCAAAAAAATTGTTCCCTGATAGGTCCAAGAACTCAAGAGAAGACATATCCCATATCCATATAAGGATTTGCCCTTGCAAACTGTTGTTCGAAAGTATTCTTCCAGTCAAAACATTGTTGGACAGGTCTAACCCTCGCAGCGAGCTAATGTTACCAAACGAGAAAGGAATGCTTCCATTGAAACCATTATCAGACATCAATAAAAGTTCTAACCCTGGCAAACGAGCTCCGATTTCTAAAGGGATTTGGCCTTGGAAGTGATTCATGGATATACTTAGGATTGACAAATTCACATGAGAATTCTTTGGCAACAAGAATGGACCCGAAAGAGAACAGTTTTCTAAATAAAGTTCTTGTAGGTATGTGTTGTTCTCAATCAACCAATTTGGAAACTCTCCCTTTATATGGATGTTTGTAAGATCCATATATTGTAGGTTCACTTGGTGGTAAAGGAACTTGGGAAATGCTCCCGCAGCTTGTCCATGACCACTCAAATAAAGAAACTCTAACTGGAACTTTGGGCTCAGATTATGATCATCTTCTTTTGTGAATATTTCATTACCTGATCCACCAAAATACTTGAGTTTTGAAAGGTTGTATAATGGACTTAGTGACATAGGGATCTTCAAGTGATTGGAAGAGAGATATAATCGTTGAAGGGAAGTCATATTTGCCAGACACGGAGGCAAGAAACCACTGAGATCATTGTCATACATATCTAGCTCTTGAAGATGATTTAAGTCACAAAGGCCTGATCATATTATAATTTAGAGAAAATTAAAATTCTGAGTGTCTATTGAAAAATATATAACCTCAAGAGAAAGAGAGAGTAAGAGTCGCCAACCTAACCTTACCTTGGGTTGTAGGTAATTGGCCATTTAAATTACAACTCTGCAACCTTAAAGTTTTAAGAGAGGTCATCGTTTCGATGGCTTGGAAGATGCTATTATTGAGAGTACTGTAACTCAAATCCAAGTATTCCAAGTTCTTGAGATCAAGGAAGCCTGCCACAATCAATTAAACAAGAAATTATATTAGCGTAGAAGGAATTAAAATTAGAAATAATTCATTACTTATTAATCATGGCTAAAAAAACTAAAAACATAAGGTAAGTGTAGAAATTGTACTGTCCATTTAAGAGACGGATTTTTTATACATCTGACCCAAAAAATAAAAATACACCATTGTTAATTTATTCTCCTCCTAAAAATAGCACTCTTTATGTATGAAGTTACCTTTTCATTAAAGAAATTATTGTTATTTATGTTATCATCTTATTTACATTACACTAAAATGGTGTTGAGAGAGGGGCAAAATTAAAGTGAGATATTATTCATATTAAATGGATGGTAGAATTTTAAAATAATAAAGATTTCAATTGAGTTAATTTCTAAATTTGAGATTTAATTGTCTTTCCAAGACTTGTTTAGTCGGTTGTGAAAACATAAAAGAGAAATTTTATACATATATAGCTCTTCAAGATGATTTAAGTTACATAAGCTTAATCACATTATAATTTAGAAAAAAATAAAACTTTGAGTGTCTAATAGAAAATATATAACCTAGAGAGAGAGAGAGAATAAGAGTCATCAACCTAACCTTACCTTGTGTTGTAGGTATTTGGCCATTTAGACTGCAACCCTCCAATTTCAATGTTTTAAGAGAGGTCATCGTTCCGATGGCTTGGAAGATACTATTATTGAGAGTATTGTAACTCACATCCAAGTATTCCAAGTTCTTGAGATCAAGGAAGCCTTCCAGATCAATTAAACAAGAAATTATATTAGCGTAGAAGGAATTAAAATTATAAATAATTCATTACTTATTAATCATGGCTAAAAAAAACTAAAAATATAAGTTAAGTGTAGAAATTGTACTGTCCATTTAAGAGAATGAATTTTTATGCATCTAACCCAAAAAATAAAAATACACCATTGTTAATTTATTCTTCTCCTAAAAATAGCACTCTCTATGTATGAAGTTACCTTTTCATTAAAGAAATTATTTTTTTATGTTATCATTTTATTTACATTGCACTGAAATAGTGTTGAGAAAGAGAGAGGAGGGGCAAAATTAAATTGAAATATTATTTATATTAAATGGATGATAGAATTTTAAAATAATAAAGATTTGAATTGAGTTAATTTCTAAATTTGAGATTTAATTTGTCTCTCCAAGACTTGTTTAGTAGGTTGCTAAAACATAAAAAAAAAAATCTATACAGACATCTAATTATAGCTAAGCTGGTATAGAGAGAAATAAAATGATCAATGATAAGTAATAGTGGAGTTGGAATTTGTTAATTTACCTCCAGAAGGTACAATGCCATTAAGTTCTTGCAATGACAGATTTTTTAGAGAAGGCAGCGCTCCAAGGCTTTGAAGGGAGTGTTCATCTAGAGAACAATAGTCCAGATACAACATTTCCAAGGAGCTTAAATTTTGAAACTCTGTTTCTTCAAAAGTAGCAAATTGAATTTTTCAATTAAACCCAAATATATAAACAGCACTATATATGTGATATAACTTACCGTCACCTAATATTCTTCCTCTAAAATCATTATAGTTCAAATAAAGTGTCGTGAGGTTTGGGAATGCTCCTAATGATTGCAGTAACTGGAAGCTACTTCCATAGGTTGTGATATTAAATAGGGATAGAGTCCTCAATTTGCTTAGACCTGCAAGTTAGTTAGGGAAGAAACAATAATAATTAATATTATCTTCATGATGCTACCAGCCAGCTAGGTAATGTGAGTGTGTTACTAATTATTACCTCTTGAGGCTACCAACTTGCTAATATTGTTGCCGCCCAGACCCAAGCGCTCCAAGCTGCTCAAAGATTCTTGATATTTATATATAAAAAATAAATTAATACAATACTCATTAATTGTGTTTTTCAAAATTAAATTTAATAGATAATTGTGTTAATTAAATTTAATATTTATAAAAATAATAGTATATAAAAAAACTAACCTTTCAAATCTATTAACCCCTCCAGTCTATTATAACTTAAATATAGTGATTTAAGTGACGGAAGCCCCTTTAAATATGATAGAATACTGTTATCCAAACGATTAGATCCCAAGTAAAGGAACTCCAAATTGCTCAATTTCTGTAACTCATAACCACCTATATAAACAAATAAAAAATAAATTAATTAAGACTTCATGTAAAGAATAAAAAAAAGATATTATTGGAGTAACTTAATTATTATTGATGAAGAGGCATGTAATTGGTAGGATGAATTCATGTAAAGAGGTTGAAAGAAAGATTATAATTAACTACGAGCTTGTCCATTGCTTCCATCATCACTGGCTTAGTGTTCGTTATGAATATGCATTTACAGGTAAAGCTGCATTTCACCCTCAAAATGATTATATTAATAATGTAAGGAATTAAACAAATTACTCCTTTTTACTAATTAAATATGCTTTCTATTTTCTTCCAAAATGATAGTACTAATTAAACAACACCTTATTTGATTAATTCTAAAAAAATAAAACTAATATAAATATTTTGTAATACTTAAGAGAGCAAACCTTTGTTCTCAACCCAACCAGCTATACTATTATCGTACAAGGAGAGATAGTTGAGTTGTTGGAAAGGAAGAAACAAGGAGGCATTTAAGTACCAATCTCCCAGCTCCTCATTCCTTACGCTGCCAAGATAGAGTTCGGTGACTCGACCTGTACTGCTGTTGCACCGAATACGTTCCCAATCACAACAGTTGGCGTGGGCTTTGATCCAGGAGGGAAGGGAGGTGCCGTTGGGATAGTTAAGAGAATCTTTGAGGTGCAACAGAGCGATCCTCTCTTCCTCCAAGCAACCAAGAGGCAGCCATCCTTGCAGCGAAACCGTTATCACTAACACCGTCAACACCTGAAGGAACAGCCCCATCTTAATTAATATCAACTATTACAATATTAATTGTTGCAAATGGCAGCGAGGAGGTTTAGGCTTTTATAGAGGACTTCACGGACCCATGCCGTGCAAAAAACACTGCATGATGGAAATGTTCTCTCATGATGGAAATTTAATATTTATCTTTAATATATATAATCCCTTTGTTTTTTTTTATAATACTTTTAATCTGAATATCTTTTAGAAAAAAAATGCATGATGGAAATGTTCTCTCAGACCCAAAACATGAAAAAATGCGTGATGGCACCATCCACCGGACCCATCTTGAAGAAAAATGGATGATGGAAATGGTCTAACGGACCCAACTCATGGAAGAAATGCATGATGGCATAGGACGGCAGTGTCCTCTTCATCACATTTGTTTTCATTTTGATATTACTTTGATTATTTTTTACATTTTAAAAGTATTTTTTTAAAAAAATAAATTTCATTTTATTTTTTTATTTTAAATTAATATTTTTTTGGTGTTTTTATATTATTTTAATATATAGATGTTAAAAATAATTTTTAAAAAATAAAAAATATATTATTTAAACGCATTTCCAAACAAAAAACACTTTGAAAACCAACTATTACCGCACTCCTAAATATTGCTCACATTGAAAAAAAAATTATCCTTGTCAAGACTTTACTGTTCATCCTTTTGTATATTATTGTAGATGAACTGTTTAAAAATTTATTTATTTTTAATTTGTTCTTCAATTTGTTTTTGACGATTTAATTCTAATTAAACTCCAGTTGATTTTGATATTTTATGAAAAGATAAGATTAAAAGAAGAGGGACTGAAATAAAAAAGACACCAAATATAAGTGTCATGCTATAAGTTTTGCAAATGATATATTTTGGTTCTTAAACTTTAAAAATCACGCAAATCATATAATTTCAGTACCTCAATATTTTTATAATTTGATTTTAATACAAAAGTTTATTTTTGTTATTTTTTGTTTGGGAGGCCGGAAAAAACAACTACGTTTTACGTACAGAGCACTTCTCCATTTATATCTTCTAGATTTATAAAGTAAATTTGAACATGATGTTTTTTTTTTGGCAAGGTGGTTTAATTTATTTTTTATTAAAATTTAATTTTTTTTATTTAAAATAATATTTTAATATATTTTCAAACCGATATGCTAATATTAAAATTATTTTTGTTTTGATATAAAACATTTATTTCTTGCACTAATGATATAAAACATTTATTTCTTAATTGTATAAATATTGAAGTTTGATGGTCAATTAGGGACTTGAATGAAGAAATCCAAAACCAAGGACCAAACTAGAAAATACATGTAAATAGAGGAACTAAAATTGAAAAAATTAAAAGTTTATTGATCAAATAAGGGTCAAATTGTATAAATTCAAGATCAAAAACTAAAATGAAAAAGACAGCAAGCATTAGAGCTAACATTGAAATTTGACAGGGGTATAATTGAATTTATTTTTTAAAATTAAAATTACAATTAAAAAGATTGAATAAATAAAAAATTAAAAACAGATTCAAAAATTAATATATTTTGAAGTCATTTTCTTTTAAATCGAACGACAAGTCTCAAATAAAACAACGATAGAGTTCATAAAAAAAAAATGCCCGAAACGGTATGTAAGAATTTGGAAAAATAATCATATTTGTATCAACATTTCCTTAAGGGCAGTGATAGGTGGTTCAGGGAAGAAATTGTGAAAAAAAAATTGTGTTGTTGTGACCAATTTAAATCATATTTGTATCAAAAGATTTTATTTGATGATAGAAGCTTATATTAAATATTTTTTTTTATCTTTAAAATTCATAAAAAAAACAAATATGATTTTTAGATGATTTTTTACCTTTAAAGAAATATGATAAGTATTTTTTTTTCTTAACACCACTGGTCACTTCTTTAAATATACATTCGTGTTGATGAATGAAAATTTAAGTGGACGGAATTTTAGGATTTCTAGAATTTTAGGGCCCATGCCGTGGAAAAAACTGCATGATGGAGATGTTTTCTCGGACCCAACTCGTGGAAAAAATGCATGATGGCACCCATCCAACAGACCCATCTCGTGGAAAAAAGAAGCAGGACGGCAGTGTCCTCTTCATCCTCTCGTATTAAGTATTGCTCGCGTGGATTTTTTTACTCGACAAGGCTTTATTCTTCAACCTCTCGTATAATACAGACGAGCTGTGTAAAATTTATATTTTTTTAATTTCATGATGAGATTTCATATTAAATATTTTTTTCCTTTAAATTCATGAAAAAATAAATTATTGTTTTTTTACCTTAAAAAAAGCATGATAAGTATTTTTTTTTTATTTTTCAACACCATTGATCACTTCTTTGAATATACGTTATTGTTGATGAATGAGAATTTAAGTGGATAGAATTTTAGTATTTCTAGAAAAAATTAATTATCTTAAATTTTGTCATATTTTCTGTTTTTATTTTTATTAATTTGGCTTTTCTTTCCTACTTTTTAATATTTTTTGGATTGGGATGAGAATGAAATATTTTATATAAACTTTAAAAACAACTCTGAGATTTATTCATATATATTATGTGTTATTATTACTTGTATAAATGGATGAAGCATGAAAATTATAGAAGGCGATTGTTACAAACTAAACTCTGAAGATGAAATTGAGAAATCTCAAGGAGCAAACTAAAATTCTAACAAAATCTGACCAAGTCGTTTCCGAAGCCAAGAAAAAACATAAAAATAGATGGAATCACATCAACATCACTAGTAGTATATAACCCTTTCTTAAATATTAATTCATGACTTTCTTAAGCTAGTTTTATTACATAATTCACAATATCTGAATTGATACATTTAACATTTATCTTTATTATATATAATCTTTTTTTTTATATAATACTTTTGATACATTTAACATTTATCTTTATTATATATAATCTTTTTTTTTATATAATACTTTTAATTTGAATATCTTTTATGAAAAAATGCATGATGGCATCCATCGAACGGCCCATCTCGTGGAAGAAAAAAATAGATGATGGCAATGGGCCCATCTCGTGGAAAAATGGATGATGGCAATGGGTCTATCAGACCCATCTCGGATGGCAAAGGACGGCAGTACTGTCCTCTTCATCACAATCCTTTTCGTTTTGATCTTAAATACTTAATTAGATCATTCGACCAAATTACAGGAAATTAATCATAGTAATAATTAAATAAGAATATATATAAATTATCATTCGTAAATGAGAAATTACTTAGTCAATTCAGGTTCAACTCCAAAAATTGATCATGAGAGTGTTTTTTTTTTTTTTTTCATGCCATACTGTTTCGAATAATTGCCAACAACATTAACACGTTGACCAAGTTAACTCCCACATTAGCATTTCAGTAAGAATAAGCTATGAAGGATCAGATAGAAAATTTAAAGGATATCACATTGACAAAGAATTTAAGGATTTCTATAAAAACTAATTCTCTTAAATTTCGTCATTTTGTTTTTACAAACTAAAATTTCAAGATGCAATTGAGAAATCTCAAGGAGCAAACTAAGAATCTACCAAAATCTGACCAAGTCGTTTCACAGTTGGTTTCAAGATAAAATAAAAGGAATCACATCAACATCACTAGTGGTTTCAATTAAAAGGCAATTTCCCACAAACCCTCTTGGACCCATTAAAGAAATAATGAAAAATGACGGGCAATTTTATCAGTCATGCTTGACTGATAAAAGCCCAAAAGTTAGAAGTTGAGCGGCAATTTCCCACAGCCATAATTAATGAGAAACTGCTTTTTATATTTTAATGAAATACCTTTGATTAAGAAGATAGAGAAACTGCTTTCTACTTCCTCAGCACGGTTGTTCTTCCTCTATTTGTATTTTCAAAAAATAAAAACATATCTGATTAAAAATACAGAGAAATTATTTCTAAAATTATATATTTTAAAAAAAATTACATAAAAATATGTCTTTTTTTTATCTTTACTATTTTTGTATTTTATATCACGATAATCAAATGTTGCCTAATTAAAAGAGCACCAAATCATAATAAAAATTGCTCCCTTTTAATCTAGTTTTTTCTTTTGTTAAATTGATAATAAAAATCATCTCAATCTAATAACTTAAGTTATTAAATAAGGTCTCAAGATATGATTTATATTATTTTCTAACACATCCTCTTTTAAAATATAATTTATATTATTCTCTAACACATCCTTTTAAATAAAAAAATATTTAGATTTGAGGTGAAATAGAGCAATTCTCTCTTCCTCCCAGCAACCAAGAGGCAGCCATCCTTGCAGCGAAACCGTTATCACTAACACCTGGCTGTTGTTGTAGTCAATTTTTCCATCTAAACTGCGGTAAAGGTTGATCATCACAAATGTTGATGTTTCGACACCAAATTCTTTTCCAACTCAAATTCAAGCCCTCCTGCCTGACCAAATATTTGTGCTTTTATATACCACGGTTATAACTCTAACTTTTTAATATAGTTTTCCTACTAATCACTAATTCTTTTTTTTTTTTAATTTACTAAAAGGTTGTTTGAGAATAAGTTTGAAACCGTATTTTAAAAAAAAAATTATTTAAAATTAGTTTTTATATTTTTTTATCGTTATGATACGTTGATGTTAAAAATAATTTTTTAAAAAAATATTGTTTTTTAATATATTTCTAAGTTACAGAATTGACTTTTCAAGCTTACAGGGCAATATAATCTCACGGCGCAATATAATCTCACGGATTCATCTCTTCTCGTAGAAAAAACTCTTGATAGCAATGGTCTCACGGACCCATCTCACACTGCACATTCATATCCGTTACTTGTTCAATTGTGATTCATTCAATGTTATTAAAATCCAATTCAATATAAAAATATTTTTGATAACAACATCAAAAAATAAAATAAAAATTTTCAATAAAAAAAATTAAATTAATATTTATTTTTATTTGGAACACAGTATCAACTGGGGCATATCCAGAAAAAGTCTACCAAAAATTGAAGATATTCGGAGAATGACTGAAAATAAATCAAACCAAAACCGTGGAATTAGAAACCAAAAGATGGATCAAATTTGTCTCTACGGTGAGCATTTTAGTGGTGGGGCAAAAACTTGATGGAGAGATCATTATTTATTCATCAAAACAATTATTTATTCTGGAGGAAAACTCAAACTCAATTTCATTTGATCAAAGTTGGTATACATTAAATATAAGAAAAATAAAAATCTACTAAAATAGATGGTACTTAAATAACTTCGAAATGTTCATATACCTTATCTTCTAAGTAAGAAGAGATAATAAAAGCTTTTTTTCTAAGGTTGTAAATGAAGAGATATATCCATACTAAAAACATGGATAAAAATTAATTTGTATACAAAAAAAGTTGGTATAATGATATGAGAAAATAAAAGTTTATATACTAAAATCAATCTTAGTATATAAACTTTTTTGTTTCTTTTTATAACACTTTTAATCTGAATATCTTTTAGAAAAAAATGCATGATGGAAATGTTCTCTCAGACCCAATTGATGGAAAAAATGCATGATGGCGCCATCCAACGGACCCATGCATCTCGTGGAAAGAAGAAGAAGAAGCAGGAATGGAGGATGGCATAGGATGACAGTGTCCTCTTCATCACATTCCTTTTCGTTTTGATATTATTAAGTATTGCTCGCGTTGGTTTTTTTTTTAACCGGCAAGAATTTACTGTTAATCCTCTTGTATATTAGTGTAGATCAACTGTTTAAAAATTTATATATTTTTAATTTGTTTTTGATAATTTAATTTTAATTAAAAACTAATTGATTTTAATTTCTTATAAAAAGGTAGAATTAAAAAAAGATGAATTGAAATGAAAAGGATATCAAACATGGATGTCATGTTATAAGTTTCGCAAAGGATGCACCTTGGTCTTTAAACTTTAAAAATCACACAAATCATACAATATCAGTACCTTGATATTTTTTCAATTTGATTTTAATACAAAAATTTATTTTTGTTATTTTTTAATCATTAGATGAACGAGGAGAGAAAGAGGTCAGATTCAGTAGAGAGAGAAAAGTGTCGTTGACATCAATTTAGACCAATTTCTAAAACAATTAATTATCTCAAATTTTGTCATATTTTGGGTTTTTATTTTTATTAATTTGGATTTTCTTTCTTACTTTTTAATATTTTTTGGATTTGGATGAGAATGAAATATTTTATATAAACTTAAAAAGCAACAGTACTGAGATTTATTCATATATATTATGTGTTACAATTACTTATATAAATGGATGAAGCATGAAAATTATAGAAGGGGATTGTCACAAACTAAACTCTGAAGATGAAATTGAGAAATCTCAAGGAGCAAACTAAAAATCTAACAAAATCTGACCAAGTCGTTTCCGAAGCCAAGAAAAAACATAAAAACAATGGAATCACATCAACATCTCTAGCAGTATAACGTTCCCTTTCAATTAGAAAGCTTAGAAACCAGGCAGGCATCCTTGACCGATAAAAGCCCAAAAATTAGAATCGATGATAAGACGGTGTTTGGGAGGGCGAACAAAAAAACTGCTTTCTACGTACACAGCACTTCTCCATTTATATCTTCTCCATTATAAAGTAATTTTATACAGGGTGTTTTCGGTTGGACGATTTAACCAATTTTTTTTTATTAAAATTTAATTTTATTCAAAGTCACATCATCGGGAAAACATGAAAACCGATGGACTTTTTATAAAAATATATGATAGATATGATACAAAAAATGGGTACAATGATATGAGAAAATAAAAGTTATATACTAAAATTAATAAAAAGTGAAAGTATATCAAAATATTTATATGATTAATAATATCATTATATCAAAACAAATTTAAAAATAATTTTAAATAAAAAAATCAAATTTTATTCTATTTTTATTTTGGAACATAGTACCAACCAGACCATATTCAGGAAAAGTCTATCAATGAAGAAGATATTTGGATAATAACAGAAAATAAATCAAACCAAAGCCACGAAATTAGAAACCAAAAGATGGACCAAATTTGTCTCTCCGTACAGGGAGCCATCTTAATGGTGGAGCAAAAACTTGATGGAGAGATAATTATTTATTCATCAAAACAATTATTTATTCTGGAGGAAAACCCAAATTCAATTTCATTTTATCAAAGTCACACCATTAAATAAAACAAGAAAACAATATTTAATTGATATAATAAAAAACAATTGGTATTCTAATATAAGAAAAATAAAAATCTACTAAAATGGATGACACTCAAACAGCTTTGTATATTCGCATTCCTTATCTTCCAGGTAAGAAGAGACAATAAAAGCAAGTGACATTTCTTTTCTCCGATTGTAAATAGATAGAGACATCAATACCAAAATAAATATGAATTAGTTAGAATAATTATAACTAACTAATATAATAGGTTTTATTGTTAAGCTCTCTCTCTCTCTCTCTATCTATCTATATATATATATATATATAATATGTACATATTTTGATTTTAATATTAGTAATTATAAAGTTTATTTAGTAATAAAAATTGCTCCATTTTTGTTCTCTCATCTGTCTCTCACTATTATTTTTTTCTTCTAAACTATCTTGTCTCCTTTTCTTTTCTGTCTCTCATCTCTCACTCTTTCAAGATTAAAAAAAACATAGCAATTTATGTTAGGAATATTAATTAAAAAAATAAATATAACCAAAAAACAAATAAAAAAAATGATATTGAAGAAAGAGAGTATCTAATTCTAGTAAAGCATTTAAATTTCCATTGAAAGATGCATCCTATATTAATCTAAGGTCGATTTTCCATTAACTAATCGGCGATTGCATTCTAACGCTTGAGATTTATTTTTTATGCTTAAGCATTTAATTCTTTTTTATACACTAAATTGAAATTAAAGCATATTACCCCTAATTCTCAAGCTTATGGGGCAATGGTCTCATGGACCCGTCTCGTAGAAAAAACAAAAAACGCTTGATAGTAATGGTCTCATGGACCATCCCACTGGTCTATATTGTGGAAAAAATACAGATGAAGATGATCTTACAAACCATTCCACTAACCTACATCGTGGAAAAAATGTAGATAGCAATGGTCTCACAGACCCATCTCACACTGCATTCATTTTTTACTTGTTGATTGTATTACAAAAACTACTGATAAGTACTTAATAACAAAAAAAAAAAGACTTGTTGACATAACAATAACAAGAAGTATTTTCGAAATATTACCATTTGTGGTTCATTTTATCAACGATACTGTTTGATTTTGCCATCGCCATCAAAGTTAAGGCATGATTTTCCACACGTTATTTCCGTAAAGAAAGTAGCAAGTCTTATGTATCCATCATGCAAAGTGAGCTTCCTATCGTTAACCTTTTATTCATGTTTTTCCATTAAAAAAAAACTGATTGGGCAATGATTGGGCATCAGTCTTGAAACCACAATGATCCGATGGACGAGAGCCGCTAGTGGAGAAGGATTCTTGCATCTCTGTTTTTGTGTATTTCTCATGCCCCCTTTTCACTGTACAACTGAACTTTTGCCTCTTCAGTTTTTACTTTTAGACGCTCTTCAATCAATGGAAAGAGGAAACACCACAGAAAGGTGTAAACTGACAAGAAATTCAATGCTCACACTTTGAATATTAATTTGCATGTTTCAGGTCAAATTACAGAGTAAAATATCATTTATCAAGATTGTCTTGTTCGTTATTGATGATGATTAGTGATTCGAAATGGATGCTGGAAATTGGAACAAAGTGTTGGTGTAATTTGCTCCCGCTTTGGGGGACTTGATTTTCTTTTCTTCGAGTTATGTCGTGAATTCAAGTTACGCAGGATTTAAGACTTCTTCAAGACATACAGCCATCTTAATTGGGGATCAAAAACTTGATGGACGAGTTGTTAGATAGGTTGTGAGAACATCAAGGCCCAAAGAAGAAGAGGAATTCTTTATGGGGCACAGTCACAGACATATCTAGAGAAGATACAGAGCCCCTGACTTAAGGCAAAGACAAATATTGTAGAGAAGGTGGTGCTCAAGGGTTTTAAGGGAGTTTTCTCCGGAAAACAAAAGTCCATAAACAACTTTTCCAATGAGCTCAAATTCTCAATTAATTAATTAACTTTCACACTATCTAAGTTTTTTTTCTAATAAAAAACATATTACTAACATCTATATATATGTTTTTTACATTGAAAATATGTGACTTGTAGCGGAGCGTGGGCTACAAATCTATATATTCTCACTATTAGAGACAAGTAATAACTTGTTAAATCTTTTAAAATAGAATAGATGGAGGTGCATCTTTAAAGTTGTTAAAATAAGAAATTTACTTTCGATTAATATACAATCTAACCAATTGATACAATAGATTATAATAAATTTAGAGTAGAAGTTCTAAATAAGATGACTGTAAATTAGCGGCACAAGTCGTTCTTCCAATATGCTACTTCCCTTCAACCAAGGATATTCATTAACTTAATTATTATAATTCAAAGTAGATTGTTTCCTTCCAAACATGTTCTTGCTTCATCCTTTATTAATTTTAGAATAAAATTGCCAACATATTAGTTAATTTTTTGTTTTTATGATCACTTAATACCTTAATTCAAATTAGTTTTCAAGTTTTGAGATTAAGTTCATGGATCTATTCTTACCACGAGATTAAAAATGATTTTATATTTAATTAAAATAAATAAATAAATTAGTAATATAGATATGATATTCTTTCTTATCCAATTACCGCAACAAAACGACCTAGCCTTACCATATTAAAACAATGCCTAGCCAAATAACTCAAGCCCAAACAATGACATTTATCCACTGTTTATTTGTTATTTGCTTGGATTTGGACCTATAAAAAAAAAATTAAAAATACATGATGGCACCATCCAACGGACCCATCTTGAAGAAAAATGGATGATGAAAATGGTCTAACGGACCCAACTCGTGGAAAATATACATGATGGCACCATCCAACGGACCCATCTCGTGGAAAAAAAAGAAGCAGGATGGCATAGGACGGCAGTGTCCTCTTCATCACATTTGTTTTCATTTTGATACTGACATCATGCTTGTTATTCGTTTGAAAAGTATTTAAAAAAATTATTTTTTTATTTTAAATTAATATTTTTTTAGAAGTATTGCTTCCATTGATTTTTTTCCTTGTCAAGAATTTACTATTCATCCTTTTGTATATTATTATAGATGAACTGTTTGAATATTTATATTTTTTTTAATTTGTTTCTTAATTTATTTTTGACAATTTAATTCTAATTAAACTCTAATTGATTTTAATTTTTTATGAAAAGCTAGAATAAAAATAAAAAGAATTAAAAAAAATAAAATATGAGTGTCATGCCATAAGTTTGTAAATAATATATTTTGATTCTTAAACTTTAAAAATCACATAAATCATATAATTTTAATATCTTAATATTTTTTTAATTTGATTTTAATATAAAAATTTATTTTTATTATTTTTTACTTTTTTTAATATACTAAAAGGTCATTTGAGAATAAGTTTGAAACCGTATTTTAAAAAAAAATTAATTTTTTATTTAAAATTAATTTTTATATTTTGAAAAAACATTGTTAGAAGAACACACTTAGCAGCCACATAAGTTTGAAAAAAACACTGCATGATGGCAACGGACACATCCCCTCGTGGAGAATAAATATATATAATTCAATGTTCATGACTTTCTTGAGCAAAATAAATTTAAAAAAAAATCTGAAAAAAAATCTCAGTAATTTTAAAAAATATCTTTATGAAAAACACACTTAGCAGCCACATAAGTTAGAAGCTTCATTTCTTAAACTAAAAGACTGTTTACGAATAAATTTGAAATCGTGTTTTTTTTTAAATACTGTTTTTGTTTCAAATTATCTTTTATATATATTTTTTTATTGTTATGATATATTGATATTAAAATTATTTTAAAAAAAATATTTTAAAAACAACTTTTTTTATTTTATTTTAATACATAATTCATAATATCTGAATTCATTCATTTAACATTTTTGTTCAATATATATAATCTCTTTGTTTTTTTTTATAATACTTTTAATCTGAATATCTTAAAAGAAACATGACAAGTTTTTTTTTTTTTAACACTACTGATCACTTCTTTAAATATTAGTTATTGTTGATGAATGAGAATTAAGTGAATAGAATTTTAGGATTTCTAGAAGAATTAATTCTCTCAAATTTTGTTATATTTTCTGTTTTTATTTTTATTAAGTTGTCTTTTCTTTCTTACTTTTTAATATTTTTTGGATGAGAATGAAATATTTTATATAAACTTTAAAAAAAACTCTGAGATTTATTCATATATATTGTGTGACTCCTTACTTATATAAACGGATGAAGCATGAAAATTATAGTACTTTCTTTTTATAATACTTTTAATCTGAATATCTTTTAGGAAAAAATGCATGATGAAAATGTTTTCTTGGACCCACCTCATGGGGGAAAAATGCACGATGGCACCATCCAACGGGCCCATTCATGGAAAAATGGATGATGGCAATGGTCCAACGGCCCAACTCATGAAAAAAATGCATGATGGCAATAATTCAAATTATTTTTTTATATATAATTTTAAAAAATATTTTTTTTATTTTAAATTATTTTTTTTAATATTTTCATATCATTTTAATATGTTGATGTCAAAAATAATTTTTAAAAAATAAAAAAATATATTATTTTAATACATTTCCAAACAAAAAATACATTAAAAACCAACGATTACCACACTTCCAAACACCCTCTAAGGGTTGCTCGCGTTGATTTTTTTTTCTTGTCAAGACTTTACTATTCATCCTTTTGTATATTATTATAGATGAACTATTTAAAAAATTATGTTTTTTTAATTTGTTTCTCAATTTGTTTTTGACAATTTAGTTCTAATTAAACTCAATTGATTCTGATTTCTTATGAAAAGATAGGATTGAAAGAAGAGGAGAAAGACGCCAAATATGAGTGCAATGTCATAATTTTGTAAATGATGCATTTTGGTTTTTAAACTTTAAAAATATGTAAATCATACAATTATAGTATTTTAATATTTTTTTAATTTAATTTTAATATAAAAAATTTATTTTTATTATTTTTTAATTTTTAGTAAACAGAGGAGAGAGAAATCATCAAATTCTAACGAGCCCAACTCTTGTTAAAAATGGAGTAAAAAATGCATGATGGCATAGGACGGCAATGTACTCTTCATAACAATTCCTTTCATTTTCGTTTTGATATTATTAAGTATTGCTTGCGTGGATTTTTTTACTCCGCAAGGCCTCACTGTTTTTTCGAATAATATTGAGGGTAGATTATATAAAATTTTATATTTTTTAATTTGATTTTCAAATTTAATTTTTGATGATTTAGTTATAATCAAATACCATTTTAAAAAAAAAGGTTAAACATGGATGTTATAGTTTTACAAAAGAAACACTTTTATCCTTGAATCTTAAAAACAACACTGATATTTATTCATATAATTCTGTGTTACTATTATTTATATAAATGGATGAAGCATAAAAATTATAGAAGGCAATTGTTACAGACTAAACTTTGAAGATGAAATTGAGAAATTTCAAGGAGCAAACTAAAAATTGAATTATACATATTAATCACTTGATGAAAAATTAAATATGACTAGAAAACAAATAAAAAAAATGATAATATATTAATTTAAGGTCGATTGTCCATTAATTAGTGGTCGATGCATTCTAACACACTAAATTGAGATTTTTTTATACAAGATGAAATTAAAACATATTATTCTTTCTCAAGCTTACGGGGCAATATTTTTATTTTATTTAAAAACTTTTGATTTTACCAAATGGTTAATAAAATATCTTTGTTAGTTTTGTTATAAAATAATGACATCATAGTTAACTCCTTTTAAATAACTCCTTTTTTAGATGAGTTTGAATTGATTTTATTTTATTTGTAATTTTTGAACTTTAAAAATATAGATAAATTTAAAATAAATATTTTCTTACAATAGTCTTAGAGAGAAATTAGAGCAAAATTTATAATTTTAAAATAAAAAATACATAAAAACATGTTTTTCTGTTCCCACTATTTTTGAATTTTATATCATGGTAATTAAATGTTGCCTGATTAACATAACACTAAATTATAATATAAAAAATTAATTGTGGAATGGCATGGTAGTTGAATCTATTTGTTTTTTTTTAATTATAGTGAAAATGAAATAGTTAACAACGACAAGCTTCAATTTAGATTTGAAAATTCTATTTGGCAATTTAGCCGAATCAAAAAGGGAGTGTTACCTCATCTTAATGGTATTTAATGTTGGCTAGCATTATTTTTGAAATTTTTTTTATTTAAAATTATATTTTATTATCTTAAATCAAGGGATTTTCAAGATAAATAGTATAATATTAGCCTTTCAAAAAATTGAGAATTTCCCACTCTTCCTCCTCAAGGAATTAATTAGTGGGTAGTTAAAACTATAGTTTGTTTTATTTTCTTTATTTTGTCTATAGTTTTACCTATATTATTGTCACCAATTAGAGATAGTTAAAATTAGTGATATTTCTCTCACGCTGTTATAAGAAAATTTTGGAATTTTTTATTCAATTATAAGATAATAAAAACAAATATTAAAAAAAAGAAATAGTAGATAAAATTATAAAAGAAAAATATATTTTTTGAATTATGTAATTTTTTTTTTCAAAAAAAAAGGAGTTTTTATTAGCATTATAATTTATTGAATAAAAAGTAAGAATAATAAAAAAAATTCTATAAAACTATAATAATTAAAAAAAATTAAAAAATATATTTTCAAGCAACCAAGAGGCAGTCATCCTTCCAAGAAAACCATCATTACTAACACCATCAACATTTGAATTAATAGCCCCATCTTAATATAAATGTTGATCACTTATTATCATTATCAAAAATACTAAAGCTCCCAGTTATGTTAGTGTGGATCTATTCATAAATTACTATTTATTATAATTGTACAATTATGAATTTGTTCTTGCAAAAAAAAAGGATTAGATTATCTTTTTGTCATGGTACAATTATCTTTAATATATTGTATGAGATTATATTTGTCATTCCACTTTTTATAGTAAAATTACTATTTTGACCTTGGAATATAGAACTCTTATGCTTTTGCTCCACAAGTGTTTTTATTCTTTTATTTTTTTTAAATAGTTAATTAAAATTTATGTTTAGGATGCTTTAAGTATAATATAAATTTATTTTTATAAAAGAATAAAAAACACTTATAAAAAAATTATATAGAATACTTAAAGAATAATTTAAATATTATTTTTTTATAAAAAATAAAAAAAATTATAAAAAAATTAATCAGACATAGCTGCTACCAAAAAAGTTAAAACATTCTTTAATACTTTTAATATTTTTTTAACATTTAAAAAGTAAATATACGTGCAAATATACTAATAATCTCTGGAAAGAAAGGAGCAACTTTTCTGTATCCATTATTTTCAAGGAAATGGGAAGTAAGCTCATAGCATTAACCTTTTATTCATGTTTTTTATTTTTTAATTTTTTTAAAGACTTTGATTGGGGGTCAACGTTTCAAGAAGGAATATAAGTTGCGGTTGATTACTTTCATGCAATTCTTTATTTTTTATTTTTTGGGTACTGTATGGTCCGAAGAAGATGACTTTTATAGTATATAGAGAATTTTTTAAAAACAGTTTAGAATTATAATTCGTATCCGAATTAATAATATAATAGGTTTTAATATTTACTTTTAATATATATAAAATGAAAGATATTATAAGTTTTTGATTAATGATGTTAAGTCACACATGTTTATAAAAATAATTTCTATCAACCAAATGATATGTTTAAGAGTTTGCAATATGTATTTTGAATTTAATATTAATAATTATAGCTTCCTAAAATAAGTTTATTTAGTTAATAAAAACTGGTCCATTTTTGTTGTCTCAATCCATCAAAATTCTAAATACATAGCATTTAGCGTTAAGAATTATACCCATTTAATTATACATATTAATTACTTGATGAAAAATTAAATATGACTAGAAAACAATATATATATATATATGTATATATATATATATATTATGGTCTCACGGACTCTTATCATCCCTTTCGAAGAAACTCCTGATAGCAATGGTCTTACGAACCGATCTCACATTACACTTTGATTATTCTTTATTTTCTTGATTCTTCTTGTGTTTCATTACTTGATGATTCAAGAGTTATCCAATCGAAAAAACAATTAATTGTGGAATTGTATGGTAGCTGCATCTATTTGTTTTGTTTTTTTGGTGTAATTAAATTAATTATTTCGATAAATAATTAAAACATGTATTTGGGGGAAAATAAAATTAATTATTACTAGAGAGGCACTGGAGCCTTTGATATTTTGCAAAGGAATGGAATTCGATGCCAAGGGAATGTAAGATAGTTGTTGACTGCTGGCGTCAACGTGATAAAGCAATTAATTATAGTGAAAATCAAATAGTTAACAACGACTAGCTGAATTCAAGTTAGATTTAAAGTTGGATAATAATTGAAGTATTTTTATTTGAAAATAAATTAAAATAATATATTTTTTATTTTTTTTAAAAAAATACTTTTAATATCATTATATTAAAAATTTCAATAAATATATATATAAATAATTTTAAATAAAAAATCAAATTTTATCTGATTTTTATTTGAAAAACAATACCATCTAGAGCATATCCAGGAAAAGTCTATCAAGAAACAAAGATATTCGGAGAATGACTGAAAATAAATCAAACCAAAGCCATGAAATTAGAAACCAAAAGATGGGCCAAATTTGTCTCTATAGTGAGCCATCAAAGTGGTGGGGCAAAAACTTGATGGGGAGATAATCATCTATTCATCAAAACAATTATTTATTCTGGAGGAAAACCCAAACTCAATTTCATTTGATAAAAGTCATACCATCAAAGAAAACAAGAAAAAAGTATTTAATTAATATAATAATAAAAATTGATATACTAATATAAGAAAAATAAAAATTTACTAAAATGAGTGGCACTCAAACAGCTTAAATATTCATATATCTTATCTTCCAAGCAAGAAGAAACAATAAAAGCAAATAATGTTCTTTTCTCCAGCTATAAATAGATAGAGACATCAATACCAAAATAAATATGAATTAGTTATTCTGGAGGAAAACCCAAACTCATTTTCTTTTGATCAAAGTTACTCCATCAAAGAAAACAAGAAAAAAGTATTTAATTGATATAATAAAAAAAATCTACTAAAATGGTTGGCACTTGAATAACTCTGAATATTCACATGCCTTATCTTTTAGATAAGAAAAGAAAATAAAAGCAGGTAATATTTTTTTCTCTAACTATAAATGGATGAGGATATCAATATCAAAATAAATATGAATTAGTTAGAATAATTATAACTAACTAATATAATAGGTTTTAATATTTACTTTTAATATATATAAAATGAAAGATATTAAGAGTTATTGATTAATGTTGAAATTAAAGCATATTACCCCTTCTGAAGCTTATGGGGCAATGGTTTCATGGACCATCTCGCTAGCCTATATCGTGGAAAAAATGCAAATGGCAATAGTCTCACAAACCCATCTCACACTGCAAATAGCATATTCCTATCAATCTTACGTGTTGACTGTGTTATAAAAAATAGACTGATAAGAACCATAACAAGAAAAAAAGAAGAGACTTATTGTCATGACAATGACAAGATGCATTTTAGAAATATTATCATTTGTTGTACATTTCCATAAAGAAAATAGTAAGTCTTATGTATCCATCATTGTCATGCAAAGTAAGCTTTGGTTAATTGCTTACTTTATAAGAAGAATACAAGTTTTTCATAAAAAACTTTTATTCATATTTTTTTTCTATGATGTTGTTTGTTTTAATCAGCATTATTAAATTAAATTCAAGATTGATAAGTTAATCTCTAAATAAATCAATCCACAACCTAGTCAACCCAGTCAAAATCTAATTTATTAAACCACTTAACATATTTAAATATATGCAATGTGTATGTATTTTGAATTTAATATTAATAATTATAACTTTATAATATAAGTTTATTTAGTTAATAAAAACTGGTCCACATCTGTTCTTTTATCTATCTCTCACTATTATTTCTTTTTTATACTATTTTTGGGGACTGCTTTATCTATTTTTTTTTCTCTCATTATACTTATAAAACCTATAAAAAAATAAAATATACTAGAATGGATGGCACTCAAATACCTCTGAATGTTCATATATCTTATCTTCTAAGCAAGAGAAATCAATAAAAATAGATAATGGTATTCTGTAAATGGATGGAGATATTAATACCAAAAACTTGGATAACAATTGTTTTTTTTAATTTGAATATTTATTTTTATGAAATCTGATAAAATAAAATATCTTTATTTTCACAAATTATTTTCGAATAGTTAAAACTAGTGATATTTCTAGCTTGCTATTAAAACTATAGTTTTTTTAATTTGTTTCTCAATTATTGAGGAAAAAACGCATGATGGTTGGAAATGGTCTGTCGGACCCATCCTGAGGAAAAAAACATGCATGACGGCTAAGTACTTCTAAAATACTTATTTCGTGTACTCTTGAGATTGGAGGATTGCCACCATATATTTCCGCTGTCGGAGAAATACAGTAGTTTAGGGAATTTTTTAAAATATATTATATTAATATAATTAGAGGTGAATCCTTAAAGTTATTTGGATCCATAGAAAAGACTTGACTTGACTTGGGTCAACGTTTAGGAATATAAGTTTCGGTTAATTATTTTTATGCAATTCAATATTTTCTTTTGTACTCTATATGATCCTGATTAACATGACTTTCTTAAGTTAGTTGTAGTGTTTAGATTTAAAAAAAAAAATTTAAAATATAATTAACATCCGAGTTAATACATTCACAAATTAATATAATAGATTTTAATACTTACTTTTAATATATATAAAATGAAAGATATTAAGAGTTGATTAATTGTTAAGCTATATATGTTTAAAAAAATCATTTCTATTAAACCACATGATATGTTTAAATATTTGCAATATGTACATATTTTGAATTTAATATCAGTAATTATAAAGTTTATTTAGTTGCTCCACTTTTGTTCTCTCCTCTCTCTCTCTCTCTCTCTCTCATTATTGTTCCTTTTTTTTTTGAACTGCCTTGTCTCTCCTTTTTTTTTTTCCCTCCCATCTCTTAATCCTTCGAGATTCAAAATACATAGAAATTTACCTTAGGAATATTGATAAAAAATTAAATATAACCAGAAAGCAAATAAAAAAATAATAACTATTTTTTAAAAATATTTTTTACTTAAAAATATATTAAAATGATATAATTTTTATTTTTTAAAAATATATTTGATATATGCATATTAAAAAATTAAAAATATATATATAAAATTTTAAATAAAAAATAAAATTTATCCAATTTTTATTTGGCCAACCGAGGCATATCCAATTTTTTATTCAATTATAAGATAATAAAAACAAATATTAAGAAAAAAAACAGTAAATAAAATTATAAAAGAAAAATATATTTTTTCTATTATGTAATTGTTTTTCAAAACAAAAGGAGTTTTTATTAGCATTATAGTTTATTGAATAAAAAGTAACAATATTAACAAAAATTCTATAAAACTATAATAATATAAATTAAAAAAAAACATATATTTTCAAGCAACCAAGAGGCAACCATCCTTCCAAGAAAACCATCGTTACTAACACCATCAACATTTGAATTAATAGCCCCATCTTAATATAAATGTTGATCAATTATTATCATTATATAAAAAATACTAAGTGATGTTATTGCGTATCTATTCATAAATTACTATTCATTGTAATTGTATAATTATAATTTTGTTCTTGAAAAAAAAAAGAATTAAGCTTTAAGTGTATATATTCATATATTAGTATTCATTATAATTGTATAATTATAAATTTGTCCTTAAAAAACAACCACGAATTAAGCTTTGAGAGTAAGATTATTTTTTTTTATCATGAATAAAAAATTGTATAATTTTTTGAGGTTTGATTATATTAAGTTAACCCTTTATAGTTATTTTTTAATTTCACTTTTTATTATTTTTTTAATCTATAAATAATCTATTAAATTACCAATGTTTTTTTAATTTCAACCCCCTATAATTTTTTAATCTTTTAAATTTTATCCTCATTTTTTAATTGTTATTTATTTTATATGGAATCATTTTTAAATTTTTTCTTTCAAATTTCATCCACTGATTTTGTTCTCTCAAATCTTATCGTTGTTAATTTTTTTTTTGATTTTGCAAGTTTTTTTTATTAATATTTTTCAATAATTTTATTGTTCAAAATTAAATTAGTTGGGAGCTAATTTTTTTTTATTAAAGCTGAGTCTAGAATTTAACGAGTTGTAAGTCTTAGATATTAGACCATGTTTAGAAGATTGACCTGAGTTTACTTTTTTTTTTTTAAAGTTTATGTTTTTTTTTTTAGTTTTGCTTTATTAATTTTTATAATTTTCCTTCTATTAGTATTGTTTGGATTATTACTTGAACCAATAACTCAGGATTTAGATTTTCTTTTACCCTAGTATTTTTTTTACATCAGAATTTTTTAACTCTAACCACTGTAAAACATGAGTGACAAATCTAGTTATTAATAAATTGCTACTAGTATAAATAACTATCTCTTGCAAATGGCAGCCAGGAGTTTTAGGCTTTAGAGCCCCCAAGCTACGACCCCATCTTGTGGAAAAAAAAAAACGCAAAATAGTTATAGAATTAAGTTTTTAATATGAGATAGTTTATATAATTTTTAAATTTTATTAATTAAGTGGTCACGATTTTAAATTTTATTATTTTATTTTATTTTATTTTATAAAAAATAAATATAAAATAATATAAACTTATACAAGTTTGAAAACTAAAAAACTTTCATTTAAATAGATGATGTATATTAAAGAATTATATAAATTTTATTTTGAAACCTTGTATAATATATTAAGTGTTTAGAATAAAATAATTTTTTGGAAAGTTTTCAAGTTTTGAGATTAAATTCATAGCTCTTTTCTCTTTAAATACAAGAAATATACCAATCAATATTAAAATAATTTATTAATATTCTCTTTCAAGTTTATTAAAATAATAAAAAACAAATCTTATAAATTAAAAAGTTGAAAAAGAATGAAATTAAAAAAAATTAATTTTATAAATTATATTAAATAAAATAAATAACAATCAAAATAACTTATAAACTCAAATGTAAAAAGACAAATTCAAATGAACTTTAAGAAATTCAAATGAACTTGATGATGATGAATGAACATAATAATAAAAGTAGTGTAAGAAAATATCTAGATATTTATATACAATGTATGATTTTATAATACTTTCATGTGATAATAACATGAAGGATTTTTTTCAATTAAATAAAAAAATTTATTTATTTATCAAAAAATTATTATGAATTTAATATTTGCAATATGTATTTTGAAATATACCACATGAAATGTTTAAATATTTGCAACATGTATTTTGAATTTAATATTAATAATTATATCTTCCTAACACAAGTTTACTTAGTTAATAAAGTTTGGTACACCTTTTGCCTTTTCATCTCTCTCCATCCCTTTTGTTCTTTCTTCTTCTTCTTTCGGCTTTGTCATTCTTTCTTTCTCTTTCTATCTTCCATCTCTCAATCCATCAAAATTCATAATACATAGCAATTATAATAAAGCATTTAATTGCATTTCCATTAATTAATCGGTGGTTACATTTTTTTAATGATAATTGAAGAATATATTAAAATAGTTATTTAAAGAATGATAAAAACAAAAGAAGGAGAATTAAGTTAGTTGAAATTAAAGCGTATTAACAATTGATAGCATTAATGGTCTCACGGACCCATCTTACACTGCAAAATAGCTGGCTAGCGTTAACCTTTCATTCAATGTTTTTCCACAAAAGACTTTGACTTTGGGGTCAACTTTTCAGTTCATTACTTTTATGGAATTCAATTTTATTTTTTATGTGATTTTGTAATACTTAAAAGACCTGTCCAGTGTTTTTTTTTTTTTTCTTAACACCACTGGTCACTTCTTTAAATATACATTAGTGTTGATGAATGAAAATTTAAGAGGACGGAATTTTAGGATTTCTAGAATTTTAGGATTTCTAGAATTTTAGGACGCATGCCGTGGAAAAAACTGCATGATGGAAATGTTTTCTCGGACCCAACTCATGAAAAAAATGCATGATGGCACCATCCAACGGACCCATCTTGTGGAAAAACGAAGCAGGACGGCAGTATCCTCTTCATCCTCTCGTATTAAAGTATTGCTCGCGTGGATTTTTTTACTCGACAGGGCTTTATTCTTCAACCTCTCGTATAATACAGAAGAACTGTGTAAAATTTATATTTTTTTAATTTAATGATGAGAGTTTATATTAAATATATTTTTTCCTTTAAATTCATGAAAAAATAAATTATTGTTTTTTTACCTTAAAAAAAACATGATAAGTATTTTTTTATATTTTTTAACACCATTGATCACTTATTTGAATATACGTTATTGTTGATGAATGGGAATTTAAGTGGATAGAATTTTAGAATTTCTAGAAAAAATTAATTATCTCAAATTTTGTCATATTTTCTGTTTTTATTTTTATTAATTTGGCTTTTCTTTCCTACTTTTTAATATTTTTTGGATGATAATGAAATAGTTTATATAAACTTTAAAAACAACACTGAGATTGACTCATATATATTTTATGTTACTATTACTTATATAAACGGATGAAGCATGAAAATTATAGAACAAATATAAAATAAAGTTGAAATAAAGTTGAAATGATTAGTTTTTTTTATTTTTAATTTTTTTCAATGATCATTTAATGCCTTTATATTAGTTTTCATGTTTGGAGATTAAGTTCACAGCTCTTTTTCTTTAAAGAGAAGAAATATACCACAAGATTAAAAACTGTTTTATATTTTGGTGTTTTCAGCAAGGTGGTTTAACTTGTTTTTTATTAAAATTTTATTTCATTTATTTAAAAATGGGTATAATTATGATATGAGAGAATAAAAGTTTATACACTAAAATTAATAAAAAGTGAAAGTAATTGATATAATGACATAGCAACCATAAACATTTTGTGGATCAAAATTAAAATAACTCAATTTTAAGCTATAATTGTTCATTCGGTCACCAATTCATGTATATATGGAAAATGATAATTTTAATATACAAATTCTTAGCACCTCCTCGTACTTTTCATGATAATTATTCTCCAGCTTATGGGGCAATATTCTCACGGACTCATCTCATCTCGTAGGAAAAAACAGCTCTTGATAGCAATGCTCTTACAAACGATTCCACTAACCCATATCATGGAAAAAACGCCTAATGGTGATGATTTCACAGATCTATTTCATACTGCAAATTTCTATCCACCTTACTTGTAGATTACATTGTGTTGGAGAAAATATATTTAGTATTTTAGGGGAAAAAAATTGATTATCATGACAAGAAGTATTTTAGAAATGTGGTGGTTTATTTTATCAATGATACTATTTGATTTTATAAATGATAAATAGTAAAAATATGTAAAATACTTATATTTTTTTTTATTTAAGTGCTCTAATTGATTTTTTTTCTATTTAAATACTTTATAAACTAGTGTCTGATCATAAATTTATTTACAGAATAAATGCAAGGTTTACATAAAGTAACTATGGAATAATAAGAATATTAGCAATAAAATTTATTTATATATAAATCATATATTTAATGTCTTAAAATTTTAAATTTGGTGTTAATAAATTCAAGGGATTTACAAGATAAATAGTACAATATTAGCCTTTCATAATCTCCCACTCTTCCTCCTCAAGAAATTAATTAGTGGGTAGTTAGTTTGTTCTATTTCTTCACGTTGTCCATAGTTTTACCTATATTATTGTCACAAATTAGGAATAGTTAAAACTAGTGATATTTCTTGCTTGCTATTAAAACTATAGTTTTTTTTTTAATTTGTTTCTCAATTATTGAAACAATAATATTTTTAATATTATCATTCCCATACTTGTTTATAAAAATCATTTCTATTAAACCACATCAATATGTTTAAATTAAAGTATATTATCCCTTCTTAATTAAGGAACAAAAATTAAACAAGCTTACGAATTACCCATCTCGTGGAAAAAACACATGATGGTTGGAAATGGTCTCACGGCCTCACCTCGAGGAAAAATGCATGATGGAAATGGTCTAATTGTTAAAGAAGAGGAAAACACTTTCCTTTTGAAAAAAGGGTTGTGTTTTCCATGTTTGAAACCACTTTCTAGAAAAGTGGTCTCTCGTAGTTTATCAAACATAGTAAAGTTGTTTCCAGGAGAGTGGTTTTCATGAAACAAATAAGGCCAGTTTAGTTTTTTAATGCTCCCTTCTTTGCTTTCTTAACTTTCTCCTTGTTGTGGCAATTGCAGCTGGAAATATGATAAAGCTAAAGGACATGCTAGTGGAAGTGGAAGAGAAGAAATGCATTTTGATTTGTTAGTGTTTTAAGCAAGTTAAAGATTCTAACAAGAGACTTAACTTTATTTTCATGTATTCTTTCACCGGATATTTGTCCATGTCTAATTGGATCTATTATTCTTGTAATTCTCATTTTCTAGTGTTTTTTAGAGGAAGTTTAACTTTTTTCTTTTTACCTCGAGGTGAAAGCTAATGATATCAAATACAAGGTTTTCTAGTTTTCTGTACATCACTTTTGGAACATCCGATACCTAGTCTAAGCATAATCAAATGACTTTAATCAAGCATTGCAGCATATGCTTGACGCTTGAGATTAGAGAATTTAGAAGTGGAGATGAATTGTTATGTGGCATCTCGAGATTGCCTTGATTCATTAATTTGCTCAGTACCGAGTGGTCATCCATTTCAAGTGGGAAGTGCCATAAGGGCAAGGGTCAGCCTTGAAGGGATTCATTCTCGACATTCCCTTTGATATTTGCTGGGAAACTCAATCTAAGACAGCTCAATACTCTCAGTTACTGAAGTTGTAGATCAAGCAAATTATCTAAGTACTCACAAGCTTATATACAATCAGTGAAATAAATTTGAATTGATATTTGTGTTGTAATGTATTCCCTTTAATATTAAATATTTTTTGATATTTGTGTTGTAAATTTGAATTCATCATCATAAAAATCAAGTAATAATGTAATATACAAGGGAAGTAAAAACTCAAGGAATTGAAAAGCCCTCGCTGTATAAAAACCCTTAAAACCGAATGGAAATGTATAAATTAATACAACATCGCTTGAGCATGCCTTTAAACTTGTTTAAATCTTAAAACTAGAATACACAACGATGCACCAAGTCTTGGTACCATCAAGGCTATGAAAACCCAAACTTGTATAAAATGGAAAGATTGTCCACTAGAAAATAATAGCAATTGTTGATGCTCACCTCAATAAAATGAAACCAAGCTCGTCGCCAATATGGATTTATATATAGAACTGCACCTATTACTAGCAGCACCATGATATATTCAACCCAAAAGGTCACATAGAAAACCTCCATATCCATGAAGCCACCATTATCTTCATTGTTCGTTGAAGTTGGTGATGGTGGCATAGCCACACCACATATTTTGGATAGCGGTTCTCCACAAAGAAAAGGATTGTCCTTGTAGCAACTCTCATCAAACGTGGCAAATTGTGCAACTCTCGCAGGAGTCTTCCCAGACAGATTATTGTGAGCCACAATAAAAACTTCAAGAGAAAATAGTTCAGTAAGTTGAGGTGGGATTTCTCCATCCAGTTTGTTGTAGGAAAGATCCAGGCTCTCTATCTCCTTTAAGTTTGAAAATGTTGGTGGAATTGGTCCAGTCAAACTGTTGTGCGAAAGGTTCAATGCCTTGATCTTGGTGAGGTTTCCAATGTCAAGAGGAATCTCTCCTGTGAAATTGTTGCATGAGAAATCAATTGCTGTGAAATACCGGATAATGCTGCCTATATAATAAAGGGATACATTCTTTGTTGTAAACTCGAAGGATTGTTGCAATGAGGACACAGAATCCTGAGAATTGTATTGTTGTGGGAAAGGATGAGTAGATATCATCCAAGATAAGATGTTACCAGAAAGGTGATTGTGAGAAAGATCAATCAAGGTTAATTGGTCCAACTTGGATAATTGAATTGGGATTTCACCTTCAAGATTATTATAACTCAAGAGTAAAAATCTCAAGTTAGATAGC
>Ga0325411_1000975_pt1 | contig 31075 bp, 22 predicted proteins | sample PopdelMetagenome_13_FD_206181 | JGI IMG/M metagenome (GOLD analysis project Ga0325411, IMG submission 206181) | Populus deltoides microbial communities from Bellville, Georgia, United States - Xylem-PdIQD-R4 | ecosystem: Host-associated > Plants > Phyllosphere > Stem > Wood/Secondary xylem...
AAGTATATTGGGTCTGATAACTCGTCAGACTCACTTATCGATGGGTTACCACCTTCTTATTGGATTTTTTAGACAAGATCGTAAAAAAAAAACCTGATTATGAAGTTGTATTTGGACAACTAAGCAAGGGGTTCATAGCCATTTTAAGAACTGATGATGAAAGTGTTGTCGAGTTTCATTTCCAACTCGACAATCTGGTACTGCCCACTTGGAGAAATACAGAGTCTTTGATGTCGTAGATATAAGCGAACAAAAGGGCACGTTCATTAAACAAATGAAGAGTAGGATTTAGAGTTCGTATAGTGAAAGGCTTTAAACTTTGAGGGATCTCAAGTAGGCAAAAAACGATGGGGGAAACATGGATTTTTTAGAAACTCTTGCCGGAATCTCATGGCTTCTGGTTCACATGGCAGATTTATGACCCAAAATTATGAATGAACAAGTTGTCCTTTCTTCTTTTATTTTTTCTTTCCTTTTGATTTATAGATCAGACGGTCTAAATCGCTTTCCAAAAAGAAAAGGAAAAAAAAATGGTCCTAATTGACCAATTATGTCCCTAAAAGTGTTTTATAAACCCTAAGGTGATTCGAATCAAAATTCATCCTGGCATTTCCTGCACTTCAAGGTGGTAGACTTGCCATTAAAATAACTCAAAATGATTCGTTGAATTTCTCTTACATTAACATTTATTATTCACCATGTATTCAGCACCATATAATAACGCACCGCAAACCCATAAATATTCATGCCCACCATATAAATCTCCATCTCATATCAAGAAACACAACAATCCAACGGTCGAAGTTTTTTTTTTTTTTTTGTTTCCTGATCTCTTAAGATCACGGAGGTATGAGTGCTTGTCCAGCGAAAGCGTACCTTTTGGAAAGAAAAGGCTACAAGAAATTAAGAGAAGAAGAAGCATAGGAAGTAGGGAAGTGTTCCAGACGGTACTCATCAATATTCAGCTTACTAGCTAGCAAGTGTCATCAGCTATTACAAAATTCAAATTTTCCCTATTAAAGGTAAGTTCAAAGGAAAGGAGTTGTTATTAGACCGTTGCTTTTTGTAATATACCGTTGTCTTTCGATTTTCAAATGTCTGTTGGTTCATTTCTAAAAGATGGAATTTATCAAAGACTGGCTTCTGTTATAAGTTTTGCAGAAAATTCAGTGCATGATTAAGTAACGACTTATGATTAAGCCCTTTTGCTTTTTGTAGCTAGAAAGGAGAGCGCTTCTTTTTCTTTCTCTGCTCTTTTGTTTCTTTTCTTTGTAATCCTTTCCTCTTCTTCTTGTCTCAATCATAAATTCTGGATTTTAAGCCAAATCCCGGGTGAAAGTATCGGATTCGAGTATTCCTAGATTCCCATCTGTGGATTGTGTTTTGGCAATGATCAAAAGAAGTTTCCCAAGTCTAGAGCCCACTAACCAAAGTTCTTAACACTTTCATGGTTATCTTGCAGATTTCTGAGCAATTACGCCACAAGTACTAGACTTTAAATGGATAATTCATCGAATTTTGACGAAATTTCTGAGCCCAGTTATCAACCCTCACCTTCTTCTTTGGATCAAAATGATCAATCAACCGTGGAAACTCCAGTGTACTCAACAATGAGTGGTGATTCTTTCATGCTCGGTCGGACTTATTCAGAGACCTCAGCCTTTTCTGATCCCATAGATGATAACAGCTATTCAAGTGAACCTTCTCCTTCTCACTGGCCAGTAACCAAATCTGGAGCACAAAATCAGGCTATGTTTGGAAGACTAGAAATGAAGCAACAGAAGCAAGTTGTGGATGACAAGTTGGATGATCAAGAATCAGTTGACTTAGGTGGGGTTACGTATGATAGTTTGTCTTTTTGCTGAAAAATCTGTCCATGTAATGAGCAAGACGGTAACAATTTTTTGCTTAATTATGGCAGAACTTGAGACGATGAAAGAAAGATTCTCAAAGCTCTTGCTTGGCGAAGACATGTCAGGAAGTGGCAAAGGTGTCTGCACAGCTGTTACTATATCAAATGCCATAACCAATCTCTATGGTATGTATGACATGACCTTGATTTATTAAATTATATGGTTCTTTCTTTCTTTCATCCAGTTCTCCATCATTGTTTATCTTTGATGCTTCCTGCAGCAACTGTGTTTGGGCAAAATTTGAGATTAGAACCACTGAAACCTGAGAAGAAATCGATGTGGAAGAGAGAAATGGATTGCCTTCTTTCCGTATGTGATTACATAGTAGAATTTATCCCCAAGTCTCAGAATTTACGAGATGGGACAGCTCTTGAGGTGAAGTTTCGTTAACTATAACCCAAATGTCAAAGGACTTTGTCCTCGCTTATCTCTAACATGATAGATTGGTCTTTCAGGTGATGGAAAGTAGACCAAGATCAGATATTTATATCAACCTTCCGGCATTAACAAAGCTAGACGCGATGCTCATAGTATGAAAAGCTTTCTTTTGCAAGGGATTAGAGCAAACTCTGTTTTCATTTCAGTGTCATATATTCATTATAACTTGGATTTTACTTGACAGGAAGTACTGGATAGTTTCCAAGATAGAGAATTTTGGTATGCAGAACAAGGAAGCATGTCATCGAATTCAACTCGTTCGGGCTCATTTCGCAGAGTTGTTATTCAGCGCAAAGAGGAGAAGTGGTGGGTGCCAGTCCCATGCGTCCCACAAGATGGCCTCTCTGAGAAGTCGAGGAAGCACTTGCAACACAAACGTGACTGTGCATATCAAATTCACAAAGCTGCCATGGCCATTAACAGTAGCATTCTTACTGAGATGGAAATTCCACACTCTTACATGGCATCTCTTCCAAAGGTTAGCCTTCTTGCTAATCAAGTAACTTAACAAAAATGTAATGATTCTAGATTTCGAGGTCTCAGGGTGGTGATGACTAGCTTCCATTTACTGAAAAAGCACTATGAAATTATCTCATTCATTTAGGCTTTAAAGAATAGCGAAGACATGTTCCAGTGTTGACAGTATGTTATATCAAAATGTTTTTATTTCAGAGTGGAAGAGCGAGTCTGGGGGACACGATTTACCGTTACCTGTGTACAGCAGACGGATTCTCCCCTGACCATCTCCTTGACTGTCTCAACTTGGCATCAGAACATGAAGCACTTGAGCTTGCAGACCGAGTCGAAGCTTCAATGTACACATGGAGACGCAAAGCATGCCTAAGCCACTCAAAATCCTCTTGGGACATGGTAAAAGATCTCATGTCTGACATTGACCGAACTGATAAAAATCATGTTCTAGCAGAAAGAGCCGAGACCTTGCTATTTTGCTTGAAGCAGAGATACCCTGAGCTTTCACAAACATCCTTGGACACTTGCAAAATCCAGTACAATCGGGTAAGTTGAGTAATCATTAATCTCACTGCACGATATCAAGTTTATTAATTTTTTATACAGAATTAAATGGGAAGATAAATATTGCAGGATGTGGGACAAGCAACACTAGAGAGCTACTCAAGAGTTCTAGAAGGATTAGCATTCAACATTGTTGCTTGGATTGAAGATGTTCTTTTCGTGGACAACTCAGTGAGAACCCAAGATCAATAGAAACCGCATGAGTTTCAAACATCAGTGAAATATAAGATATCTTAATCAAGGAGCTCTATCCCAGATCATTGTCCAACAACTGTCTGTAACGCGCAAGTTTTGTAAGGAATAGAGTGACGAGTCTAAGAAATTCCATGTACTTTTGTGTGTAAGAAGTTAAAGGCAGTAGTTCTTACATAGGAAACATTTTCTGTATTGACTCAGATCTTTTGAGCAAGATATGTACATTCCGCATCCAGTTAAGATAATTTTAATTCTGAAACCTCAAGAATTTTGTTTTCGTGCAATCGAGCTTTCAATTCACGGTTCTTTTCCCCCACATACAAATTTGAAACAGAAAAGTAAAGATCAAGTTTTTCCTGCATTAATTGATATGCAATCCACGGAGATAAATAGAGCAAAAGATGATAAAAGAAAACAGGAGTAATGAAACCCATATTATATTCATAACATCATCAATCCAATAAAAGTCTGCAATTCAGGCAACCCTCCTCGCCCCTTTATATCTAGTGATATCAACAGAAGTCATGCTAATGGGCCGCCACTACCACTCTGTTTCACACATCAGTCAATGAACCGCTCTTGAGTCTTAAAGGTAGCAAGGGTCGTTTTCTTGGAGCAGAAGAAGATCGCAGAGCATCAATCTTGGACTTGCATTTGTTACGGTCCCCTTTGTTTTCTTCCAAACACTTCTTTAGTGCTTCAGCCCCATCTTTAGACAATTTCTTCTTTGTGCCATCATTAGCTCCAGGACTATCACCACCACTCTCTCCCTTCTCATCATCCATTGTATCTGAATGATCATTCACATTCCACATAAAAAAAAAATCATCAAGAAAGGTTATTGTACACAATTTTTCTTTTTAGAGAAAGAAAATAAAGATCTTTTATCAATAAAAGAAATTCAGAAACCTGATTCTTCCATGACTACTTGATTTTCTTTCTTAATACAGAGTACTCAGGGAACTTGGTGGTGAATTATCAACAACCTACCAATTTTCTTATCAGAAAACTATGTAGTTGGTGAACTTACTTGATTTGAGTGAATTGTGATTTAGGGTTTTTCAAGTAGGAAATAGTGGAGTAATTTCAGGGCTGTAACTATACTGAAGTCATAGGGTGTACAGTGCAGAATATAACAGAGAAAAGCAGAGAAAGGGACTATCAACCAGTCGCACACCACGCGTTTATGTATTAACTGCCTGTTTCTTTGTCCAGTTCTCTAACAATTTGTCTCTTTCGGATGGGAGCTTTAAATCAAAATTCTCAATTTCGTTAGGTGATTTATTTTTTAAATTAGAACGGAATATTTTGGTTTAGAGTATTTTTAGGTGTGATTTCAAGGTTGTACTGTTCACACAAATACTACGTGTGTGTATATATATAATTCAATAATTATAATTTAAATTTAAAATAAATTAATTATAAATTATGCAATACAAATACAATGTCAAACAAATTTAATTTTAAATTTTAAAATATTTCTAAATATTCAAGATTAAATATAATTTTAACTTAAAGTAATTCAACTTAAATAAAACATCAATTTGATTTAATGGTTTTTTAAGCTCGGAACGGAACATTTAAAATGAAACCAGAACATTTCAGTCGAAATTAACAGGAAAATCCGGAATGGGTCGAGATTTGAAATGAGATGAAAATTATTCCGTTTTGTTTCATTTTTTGAATTGGTATGAAATGTTTCGGTCATTCTGGACGAAACGAAACGAAATTAACAACCTTGGCCTAAATAGATATTGGTTAAAATTTAATTTTTTTTATTTAAAATTATTTTTTTATGTTTTTATTATGTGTTGATATCAAAATTTTAATTTTTTATTTAAAATTATTTTATATATTTCTGAGCAAAAAACAAATACTTTAAAAAATAATAACTACTGCACTCTTAAATATCCTAAAAGTCAAAGCCATATGTGTTGTCTCGTGGACTCCTTTTATGCTCAGCAGTCTCATCAAAGAAAGAGTAAATTTCATTTCAACATCTAAAGTTCTCTTATAATGTTTCATGTCAATTTCTGCCGTTATCAATAATATATTTTATAGGACTTGAACTTAATTATCAGAAGCAAGGACTGAGCAACTTAGCGAGGATAAAATAAATTGGAGTGGAATCATACAAAGAAAGGAGTTAGTAGTTAGAAATTCAATTAGAAGTTAGTTAGTAGTTAGAAAAAAGAAAATGGATAATATAAATAAAGCAATTGTTAAAACATGAGAAGTAAGCGATAAGAATCTAGTTATTGCACTTCAATTATTTACTTCTACTATTGTTCTTCTATTTCTTCTCAAATTACAATTCCTTTGTTAATAGGTTATTAATAAATTGCTATCAAATATATATGCATGTACTAGATCAATAGTAATAAAATTGCAACAAATCATGGTGGAAAACAAAAAAAAAAAATCAAAGCATTAGAGGAACACAGTAGAAGGCTTAATGAACAAATGCAAAGCATTTACCAAGAACTACAATATTTCATAGCTGAGAACCAGAAGCAATGGTTGGAACAAACCAAGAAGGATGGACATATTAATTTGTAAATGGAAGTTATGGTGACTATTTTTAAGCCTTTCATAGTTAACTAAGAAGCAAAAGGAGCAAGAAGGGATAGTTCAACTTCTAAAGGAATAAATCCTAGCTAAAAAGGTTATAATTTTGGTAAAGCCATTAAAAATCATGAAAATTATAGAATTGGATACAATGTGGCATTATCTAAAGTGGAACTACAGCCTTTTGGGAAGAAACCTGAAAGGATGGATTAGAAAGCGTAAAAAATTATTTAAGATGCACTTCACTCCAATGCATCAATTGGTAGAAATAGTTATTTTGTATCTTAAAAGGAAGGCTGAAATATGGTATAAAGGACTTTTGTCAGGAGGTAATGATCTAGCAAATTAGGAAGAGTTTTCTAAGGCAATCTATATAAGGTTTGGTAGCAGAAATGATGTGGTGGAAAAGTTTAATAAATTGAAGCATTATAAAGGGGTGGAGAAATATATGAAAAGATTTTAAGAACTCAAATCTTTGATGAATACCCTCAATTCATTAATGCCAAAATCCTATTATATTTCCAGCTTCAACAATAAGCTCAAGGATGGTAATAAACCAATGCTCAAGATTATTAAACCAACAACTTTAACATATGCTTTTCATCAAGCTAGATAGAAAGAAAAACCCAATAATGCTTTAGCTAAGAAGAATATATTTGTTCCAATAATTACTTAATCATACAATATAGGAAGATAATTAGATAATATACCACCTAAATCTTTTAATCATTTTAAAGCAAAAGTGTCGTGTAGTTCAAAACAACTTTCTAAAATATTACATGAGAAAATAAGAAGGTTGGAACAATGTTTTAGGTGTGAAGAGAAATATATCCTTGAAAATCAACATATTATGAAAGGAATAAACATAATATAAGGAGTGGAGGATGATAGGGAAGAATTCTTAGGTGTGGAAGAGGATACTAGTAATGAAATTATAGTTAAAAAAAGCAAAGTTAAAAAATATAAATTGTATTTAAATGTCTTAGATTATAGTTATACATGTAACACTAATTAGAAGTAGTTGCCAAGAAATAGATCTTATCATTTTAATTGATAGTGGCAACACACATAACTTTATTGATGAATATATTATAAAAGAAATCAAGATAGTAATTGAGAGGATTGTTACACTTGCTATAATAATAGCTAATAGAAATGTCATCAGGTGCAATGCCCACAGTCCCAGGTTTATATGGTTTATACAAGGATATGAATTTCAAATATATTTGAGAATATTGAAATTGGGCAGATGTGATATGGTATTAAAGGTTGATTGGCTGAGTATCTATTTACCAATCTTATTAGACTTCATTAAAATAAAGTTATTATTTAAGAAGAATGGAAGAATGATCGGATTGAAAGGAATCGTAGAAGAAGCAAGATTATAAATGATCTCAATTACAAGACATATAAGTGTTTGAAAGAAGCAGTTTATGGTTTAATTAGACAGTTCTTCTCCATGAAGATGTTTAAAGAACCAAAACAAGTTATGCAGAATTCAGAAGTGAAGGCCTTATTAAAAGACTATAAAATAGTATTTCTAGGACCAAAACACCTCTTACCTACAATACAACTGAATCATAAGATTTCTCTAATTCTTGGAGCTAAGTTGGTCAATAATAGACCCTATTAAGGCTCATTTATGCACAAGAAGAAGATAGAAAGTTTGGTTAATGAGATGTTTCAGAATGGAATTATTCAACCAAGTTGCACATCATTTGTTTCTCTTATTTTATTAGTAAAAAAAAATGACAATTAGAGGTTTTGTTTTGACTATAGACAACGCAATGACTAGATTATAAAGAATAAATTTTGCATTACATTGTTTGATGACCTAAAAGATTAACTACATGACTCTCAATTCTTCTCAAAACTAGATTTAAGATCTAGGTATCATCAGGTGATAATGTATGAAGATGTGCAGAAAACAACTTTTAGAACTCGTCATGGACATTATGAGTTTAAGGTAATGTCTTTTGGCTTAACCAATGCACCGACCACATTTCAAGCTTTAATGAACCACATACTAGAACAATTATTGAGCAAGTTTGTATGAGTATTCTTTAATGATATTCTAAAATATAATTTTGTCCTAAAATTATATATCAATTATTTGATGGTGCTGAAAACTTTTAAGGATGATCAGTTGTTTTTTAAGCAATCAAAATGTTTTTTTTTTATCAGCAACAAATGGAATACTTAGGACATATAATCTTATTAAAAGGTATAACAACTAATCTTAGAAAAACAAAAGTTGTGAAGAATTGGCCTATTCCACACTCAATTAAAGAATTGAGAGGGTTCTTATAAGGATTTGAAATTATTTGTAAGCCTTTAATTGAACTATTAAAAAAAAATTTCAACTGGAATAAAAAGGCTTAGGAGGCTTTTTTACAAACTAAAAGAAGCATTACGTAAAACTCTAATGTTAGATTTTTCAAATTTCAAAAGAATTTTTATGTTGGAGACTAATGCATGCCCAATAAGATTGGGTGAGTCTTAAGCTAAGATGGGAGGCCATTTGCCTTTTTTAGCAAGGCATTAGGTTCTAAACATCAAGGATTGTCAATTTATGATAAAGAATACATGGTTATATTGATAGCAGTGAAAAGATGAAGATATTATCTAAAGCATGATCAATTCATCATCAAAATTGATCATAAAAGTTTAAAGCATCTTTTAAAATAAAATATTCATACTCATTTACAAAAAAAAAAAGTGTTGACTAAATTGTTGGGGCTAAGATAACATGTCTAATATACGAAGGGCAAATAGAGTGTGGCAGTTGATTCCTTGTAAAAATGAATTGGTTATGATGAGAGTTTAACAGTCAAATATAGAATAGTTCGGAAAAGCACTGGAAGTTTATGAATCGTTTTTGTAGTAATGCCAACATGTTATGATGAGGTCAAAAAAACTTATAGCAATGATCCTTAGCTGCAAGGAATTATTGTTGAGACAATGTTAAATACAAGTAGCTGGCCAGATTATATTTTTACAAAAGACGTTTTGAGGTACAAATATATAATAGTAATTAGGAAGGAAAGAAATTTAAGAGATATTTTGGTTAGTACTATACATGATTCATACATTGAGAATCGTAATAACATATATAATTGTTATAAAAATCTCAAATTTATATTATATTAGCCTTTAATAAAGACTTTGGTAAAAAAAAAAGTTTGTGAATGAATGTAATATATACAAGCAAGCTAAGTTAGAAAAGGTAACTTATCCTAGTTTTCTACAACCTTTGCCAACCCTATAGGGGACTTGCAGGAATATCATAATGGATTTCATAAAAGGGCTACCATAATCAAAGGGAAATGATATCGTAATGGTAATAGTTAAAAGATTCACTAAGTATAGATACTTCACTGTATAAACACATTTTTTTACTGCTCGGGTATGGCTCAGATGTTCCTAGATCATTTATACAAGTTCTATGAATTGCCAACAACAATTATCATAAACAAAGATAAGAACTTTACCAGCTTATTATAGAAAAAGTTGTTTAAGTTGTTGGGGGTTAAGTTGTTAATGAGCTCTTATTATCATTAGATTGATGGACAAATTGAAATGTCTAATCAATATTTGAAGACTTATTTGAGGTGTATGACTATGCACAATCCAAAAAAAATAGTTTCATTGTTTATCATGAGTTTAATGATGGTGCAATTCCAACTTCTATTATACCATTAATATGAGTCATTTTCAAGCTTTATATGGTTATCCTCCTTATAATAGGGAATTAATGTAACAGCCCAGCCCAACATGTTGTATATTGTCCGCTTTGGGCCTTACCGCCCTCACGGTTTTGTTCCTGGTGACGCGAGCTCACTTCTGAGCCTGACGCCCCAAAACGCGTACAGCATGTTAGCACCAGCACTACCAATAAGGCCAACAACACATCTCTCACCCGCCAATGTGAGATCTTACAATTAATTACACAAGAGATTACTTCAGTGGCTGCGGAATATGTAGTTCAACATGGATCAATTATTAAAGACATAATTAGAAGCAATTGAACACAAAATAAAACAGATTGCAGACAAAACAAGAAACGAGAGGGAATTTGAAGTGAAATACCTGGCATACTTTAAGCTACAACCTTATAGACAAACCAATATGGTCTTAATAAAATTTATTAAGTTGAATACCAGGTTGTATTGTTCATACGTAATTGTACAAGAGATTAGATTGGTAGTATACAAGCTTCAGCTACTAGAAGGTTCCACTATCCACCCTATATTCCATGTCTTTGCTAAAAACAAAAATGGGAAACAATGCAATAGTTTCCTTAGTATTGCCAGGGTAGATGAATATGGAAGAGTAAAAGTATATCCATTAGCCATTTCAAATAGGAAAATTATAAAGAAAGACAATCGAGTTATGGTAATGGGGCTCATGCAATCAGTGGCGGAATTAAAGGGGGGCAAGCAGAGGTCCGGGCCCCTGTAAAACATTCAATTTGTTTTATTACCTAGACATTAAATGTGAGAATATTGAATGTGTTTTATTTTAAATAGGTAGGCCCTCACCATAGTAAATATATTGATATAGTTTAGTTATGTTTTGTTTTAACTCCTACATGGAAAGAAGAACATAAAGTTGTCATAACTTTTTAAAACCCTAACATATAATAAAAAATAGACATAAGAATACAAACAGTAGGTGGAAAAGCTAAAACAGACGGCAAATTCATCGATTAATTAATTTTTCATCAAACAAAACAAGGTAATTGATTACTGATAACCCAAATTTAAAATTTATTTTTATTTTATTTTTGGATGTTCGTTAAGAATTTGATGATTTTTTTTATATAATTATGCTATTTTTGCTTTTTTTTTCTCAGATCTGCTAGTTTTATCAAAAAAAAATTGAATTCTTGTTATAGTGATGTTTTTTTTCTAATTAATTTAATATATTTTATGGGTTTGTTTTGATTATACTTGGATTTTTTTTTATGTTTTGTTTTTAGCAGAGCCATCAAAATTACTAATTTTTTCTCATGATATATGTTTTAATTTTAGGTTGAACCATGAACAAAATAAGAAGAATTGATTCTTTTTTTGAGGAAAAAAAAAAGAAAAATTGATAAGTCACAGCCTAGTGAACCAACTCCAATGTGTAATGTTGAAGTTATGATTGAGCAGCCTCAATGTGCTTCAATTTACGAAGAACCTACATTGACTAGTGAACCACCTCCTACATCGACATTGCTCATTTAATTAGAGATCCAAGCAATCCTCCTCAAATTTAGGAATACCTGGTTAATCAACAAGATGAAATTCGAAGGGCATACATTAATATGGGATCATATCAACCTTTGATGTTTGAATATCTGCTGGCTGGTAAAATACATCCTTGTCGATTTCAATCTTATTGGTTCAAAAGTTATCTATGGCTTGAATATTCAGAGAAAAATACTGCATTTTGTTTCCCTTGCTATTTATTTTCAAGTAAGCCATCTGGAAAGTCAAGATCAGACACATTTACTATTAAATGATTTAATTTTTGAAAGAAAGTAATGATGGGGAGTGGTGTGTTTTTTTTACTCATATGGTAAAAGGTTCAAATTCACCTCACAGATTTGCTACCTAAGTGCTTGAAAAATTTGAAAAAATAATCATATCATATTAAGAAGATAGTTAAGAGACAAACTATTCAAGAAATTTTAAATAATTAATTACATATTAAAGCTTCAAAAGACATCCTAAATAATTCAGCTCACAACTAAATATTATATTTGTTAGCTGTCCTAACAAATACCCCGGCATGCAATAGTCCAACTTGTTCGAAGATAACGATACCTGGGAAGATTTGGAGGGACTGACAAATCAATTTCCTAATTCTTGCCTTGATTCTCAACGAAAAGAATCTTACACAGAGAGAGAAGTGTTCCAGGACCTGGGCTTAATTGCCAGAAAAGATGATTGAATTACTAGAAGAGAGGATTGAAAACAGGTTGTAGCAGTACACCAATAACAAAAGGCAGCAGCCAGCAGTAGAAGAGAATCACATGTGAAAATGAGTTAGTTAGCGGTTAGAAATCCCGTTAAAAGTTGGTTAGTAGTCAGTTGTTAGTTAGAAAGAGGAGAATAGATTGTATAAACAAGACAACTGTAAAAACAAGAGAAGCAAGCAATAACACCTCAGTTTCTGTATTACACTCGGATTCTTTACTTCTATTCTTGACTCTCAACCGTTTGATGATGATAGCTATATAAATCTTGGCTAGCATGACCAAGATAATAAGAGAATAATCTGAACGAGTAGAAATACCACATCGCATATTTAAGTTGGCCCAGTAACATTTCAGTCTGAAGAATGATTAACAGAAATCGATGAACTATAATCATCCACATCAGTTGCATATTCATTGGCACGGCGAGATGGACAGAACCAGGCAGGAAAAGAAAAAAACATAAAAGAAAATGATGGACAAATCGCACATGTACTGATCAAGTGATCTTCAAAGCAATACAATTTTCGTTCTTCCATTTTTTAAGAAGCTAGAGGCCAGTAACCTTTTATGAAGAAATTGACAAGGCAGTCCCTGAGAGATCAACAGTTTATATAGCATCATTCACGTACATCCACAAATCGGTAGACCATGGATGTGAACAGGAAGAAAACATTAATATCCAATAAATGACACATGAAATAACAAGCACCAACAATAACACCAAAACGAAGAGACCCGTGGTTTCTGCGCTATGCAAGAGGGCATAGATACAGGCCAGCAAATAGTCTTGCTAAGCACTTCACAACAGAGAGACTCAGAACTCCAGAGGTCCCGGTACCTCTTGCCAATCCCCTCGACCAATCTCCATTTTTTGAAGTTTGGGTACCCTTAATCAATTGGTCGATAGATTAACAAAAAAACTTAAATAGATGCATTGGGGAAAAACAGAACATCACACCACTTGTTTTTGCTGACAGTTCGTCACGGTAAAAAAGATAACTGATACTCAAACCAAAAAAATCATTCGTGTGACAGAACAACAAAACCAGGCAAATACATCATATTAATCAACATTTTAGATTTAATTTTAAATTCAGCTTTCAATCATCCAGATCTCTGTAAAATAATAAACAATGAGGTGAATTATGAGCAAGAATCCAACACGTAATCCAGAAACCTCCTAACCTAACATGCATGATTGATTAACATCGACAGCAAATACAAATTTTAACAAAGCTATTTGTTCCTAAAACGACATAGCAACCTTTCTAAAACACAACAAATAAATACACTATACACATCAGAGCATGCAAATATACAATTGTAATTATTGAACACATGCCAATAAACAGGAGCACATAATGAGAGAGAGAGAGAGACACAGAGAGAGAGAGAGAGAGAGAGAGAGAGAGAGAGAGAGTTGCAACAATAGATTGATGCCTATGAAAATGCTACAGGTCATTCTTGAGGATATTTTACCATGATCAATTGCAAAGTAAAAACAGTTATCTCATATATACAACAATACTCTGAACTGCACCTGGATAATACAGCCCAGATTGTGGGTGATTAAAAGGTTAGTAATTGAGCAGGACCAAGACCTGGTGTGGGGCAGGCTGTGTAGGAGCGTCATCACTTTCTCTATTTCCACTGGTGCTCCATCCTGCACCCCCACCCCTCCCCTCTGAAAAACCGCCCCTACAAACAGCTCCCTTTTCCATCAAAGGCAAGAGCGTGGTAGAACTTGATGCCAATTCTGAGTGACAAGTGAAAGCATTAAATTACTTGTTGAGGGGGATTTGAGCACTCCAGAACAAAATCAAGAATGAAGTTCATGTCAGCCGTCAGGTGGGGGGTGGTTTGAGCTCTCCAAGAACAAAATCAAGAATGAAGTCGAGGTCAGCTGTCATCATCCACAGCACCAATGTAGGTGAGGTCAGTCCGCCTCACCCTAACAGCCCCTTTAAGCCAGCTGGAAGCACGAAGATTAGCTTGGTCACTGCTGCCAATCACAGAAGTGTTGCTTGAAGATAAGCCAGACCCGGTGCCATCTTCCAACAATGTCCATGGATCAATCTCCATATCATTATCAAGTTGCAGTGGCAGCGGAAGTGGCAGTGGCTTGGATTTTGTTGATATGTTATTTGCAGAGCGTGCCAAAGGAGCTGGATTTTTCTGAGAGTTATTTCCATTTAAAACCCCTGAAATTGCAATGCTGGGTTGAAGTGAAGCAACAGCAGCTGTGGGGACAGGTGGTGGCTGGCAAGAGACAAAGCATCGAACAGAAGGTAGAAGAATTGGCATTGCAGCTTGGATACGCAGTCGAGTCGTGCCGGGCAGCTTCATACGATCTAAATCATTCTGCATTCACAGCAATGATAGGGGTGTTGGGTTATACCCTAATAGACAAACTAAAATAACCATTTAGTTCTTTTCTCTTCTTTTATTTGATTTCAAGTATCCAACATCAAAACATGGATGTACTGATGAGAAACAGTGAGCCTTTATTTTTATTTTTTTTAATAAGTAATAACTAGATACCATGATCAAATTTAAGTATTTTGCAAAGATGAGAGAAGAGATCAACCAAATGGTGGAGCTGAAGTGAAGGGAGATCTAGCAATAAGAACATCTGAGTTTATCCCAAAACAAATAAATGGAGATTGTGGATCAACGTAAACTGCCCCACCTTATTTGGGACAGACACGGTTCAGTTTAGTTGTAGGTAGAGAGAGCAGAATGAAAGAGAAAATTGGATGAGCAGAACAGAAAATAAAATTGGATGAAGATTCCAGAGAAAGGAATGAAAAGAGTTTTTTGCGCCCATTCTAACATTTTTAAAACCAGCCCCAACAAATGATGGATATCCTTTATGTGTAAATTAAGATTCATTAACAAAAGCAAAGATATTACATCAATATTTTTGTGGGATACTCAATTCAAGGGCATCTCAACCTCCAATAAGTGTTGAAACAACTACCTTTACTGTCATACAATTTGATTGTGCATTGTAATCACTTGAAATGACTAAGAAAAGGCACATCATAGGATCTTGTCAGTGGCATAGAAAGTAGGTTTTGGTTTTTCATCCATTGGTTTTGGCAGGCAAATAAAAAGAATTCATGTTGGTCAATTAGATTGTTCCTTTAAACCCTACATAAAACTTGATAAGCATATAAAATTTCACAGGTTAACTGGAAACCGGACCTTGTACTCTAGCAGTAGTTCTCCCCCTAATGTACAGATAGGTCAAGAGCTTGAGAGGTGGAGAAACAGGCTTTTTAAACTGAGATGGAATAAATTGAAATTGTGGTGTTCTACTTGGGTTATAGACCACCATTCAGCCTGAATGTATTTCACTGGTATCAAGATACTGATTTAGATTCCCTATACAAGTCAGATTCAACAGATCATCTTTTATATGACTGGGGATATAAATGTCACCTAGATATCCAAACAAATCCAAAAAGTTTATCCAATCTCACATGGGGGTTGAGACCCACAAATTAAGTACCCGAATTTAAAAGTAGCTATATTCATATGTGAAAGTCATATTTGACACCAACAAAGCAGTCAATTGATCATATTTGACACCACCATCGCAGTCAATTGAAACACGGGTATCAGATAACAAACCTGCAAACTCTCCACCAAGTCACGATCAAATCCAGCACAATCCTTGGAGGATTCATTGACTGACTTGGAGCTGGAGGCAGGTCTTGGCTTCAGCCAGCTTGGCCGGGAGCTGCTTAACAACCCATGCAGGACCAACAGTAACCGGTCAAAGAGACTTTCGCCAGATAAATCTGCAGAAGCAGCTTCCAATGGCGACTCTAGTTCCCCCTTAGATTGGAAGCTTTGCAAAGGATAGAGAGATAGCTCTGCATCTTCATGCACAACCCTACTACCAAGAAGACGAAGTATGACAGAGGCAAGCACATGTCTCATGTTCCGCCCAGATGGCTCACTGACAAGTCCAGAAAATGGAAATGATACAATTAAGTGTCTGCTGCAGCAGTTTAATAAGACAATTAAATGTCTGCCTGCGCAGTCTACTACACTAGCATAAAATTCTATGCATAATCATTACTGAAGCCAATTTGTCTTCATTCAAGGAATCATTTCATTACGCATGTGGGGGATTTAGCATGTGGGAAAAAGCTGAAAGGAATGATACACCACATGGTAAAATGATTCTCATGGATACCAATATAGGAAACAAAATATCTAGAAACACTGATGTGAGAACAGAGTGAAAGAACAATTGATAAAGAAAAAAAAATAGTTGAGGATCAACACATAATAATTTGTATTAAGTAATGTGCAAGCTACGAAATATTAAATGAACAGGAAATATTTGTATGCTTACCCATTTGTGCATATGGTAGGAAGCAACCTTAGCAATAACTGCAACCGCAGTAACATAGAAGCTCGTAGGGCAGCAGGGGAGGGGAGGGTAGAATCAGCAGCTGCTGCAGTTCGTCTCGCCAATCCAGGACTGCCGCCTCTTATTCCTTTGCGGTTGTTACTTTTATTTGCTGGACCTTCCAGTCCAGAAGATGATGTTCCTGTTTGCTTACTTGTACCACGAGTGACCGAGTTTATTTGCTGCTCAATATTATTCAACTGCTTGATCAAATCAGTTGCGAATGTATTGCGAGAGTCATCAGAACCTTGATCTATGCAGGGAAGAACTAGTTCAACAAGAGCCCTTTCAGTCACATTCTGCTGGAAGAGACTAGAACCTTCGGACTCAAATACTGGAAAGGACCCTTTTCCAGACCTTTTTGTCTCAGTGCCCTCTTCAACAACCTCCCCTTCTTCAAGAGAGGGAACCTCAAACTTCTTCTTATCCCCTCTGTTCATCACAGGATCAAAACCAGAATTGGACCAGCCCCAAGGTTTCCAAAAGTGAGCTTTAGTTGAAAGACCTTTACTCTCAGCGATATTAATAAGTCGTTGTCTAATGGTTTTTCGTCCAAAAAGAACATCATGGCCTCCTAAGAACCATTTAGCCTGCAATAACATTGAGTTCTCTAGAGACGTCCCAAGAAGATGAACCAGCTCTGAGAAAAGTGGAGCAGCATCAGGTCTGACCAATAACCTTGTAAGAATGATTTCAATGAAATTATTTTCATTTTCAGAAGCAGCTTCCTTTTCAGGGCCAGGAGAGGAAGAACGGATTGCATCTGCTAGGGAAATGTCATGAGACTCAAGTTTTTCAATGAGGGCTTGTTCATTCAAAAGCAACCTGAGTTCAACCCACTGCCAATGGAATTTTGCAGGCTGCAGTGCATCCAATACATTCACAAGCTTATCTAGAAGCTTGATTTCATTCTCTGCATGTTGAACCTTAGATCCACCATGTCCAGAAGCCCTATTTCCATCGTCTTGCACGAATACCGAGTGTGGCAATTTACAATCAACAATAGCATTTAAAAAAAGCCTTCCTCGGAGCGGAACAAAGGCCTTGGTTTTGAAACGCATGTCCAAACCATTTAACTCTAGCATGGCAGCAAACTCAGCATCACTGGAATCTGCAGCTATAAGATCATAAAAGCCTTGACTGTCTCTTAAACACACATCCCTAAAAGGCAGGTGCTTTATGGCATCACCGATGGCCATTGTCAAAGAGCGATACAATTGATGGATGTCTTCACGAGTTGCACCGAATGGTCTCCAAATAACAAAGGCAAAGATAGAGTAGGCAGGTGGAAAAACCAAGCTAAGAGGGAGCAATCGCTGCATCCTTGAAAGAGCAACTAAAGATGGTTCACCCAAGAGCTCTACAATCAGACCATCAGATACAGTTCTGCAGTTCCCAACAAGTAACCTAAACCAATGCACATAAACTTCAATTGAGTTGTCCATCTTAAAAACAGTAAATGAACGAGCATTACCATTAGAATTGGATTTTGCATTCCTTATACACTGAATTACATCCAACCCTTCCTTTAACCGGAAGACAGTCACCATTCTCTCCAGAGTAGTCACACCATGGATAATAGCTCCAACAACAAGTCCAGAAATAGCAGCAGCACTTTTTGTTCTTCCAGCAGCTTTTGCAGAGTTGTTCAAGATCTCATTAGCGATATTCCCGCTGGAATCATGGGATTCAGGGGACAGCTGAAACGGGCTTCGAGAAGCCTTTCCAGGAGCAAATGCTGTAGCAAGAGCAGAGGAGGCTTCTGTTGCAAGAGCTACCTCAAAAACCCGGCTTTGACGCTCCCCAAGAGCTTCCTTGAGTAGACATAGGCAATTTATGTGGATGCGCAAAATGCGCCTAGCAAAACTTAGCAAACCCGTCCCAGCTGAAGCATTTGAATAATTACTGCCTAGAGAAAAATCAGGCATTCTTGCTATAGTTGGTCCAACATTATTGACTATGGCAGAAACAGCAGAAGACACCAAGGATGGGTCACCTTCTTGGGCAGCACCACCAGTCTGCCTCATGCAGTCCATAAGTCCCATGATTATTTGTTGAGCTATCTGATATGTGTCATCAGATTTTTCCATACCAAGAACTTTTGCTGTACCAGCACCAAAGAGTGTTCTCTCTTTGCCAAAGTAGTGAAAAGAATCGTCAATATTCCTTTGGACAACATCTCTCATGCTCATACCCACTCTTGATAATCGACTGCCACTAATTTTCTGACGAAAAAAATCATCAAAATCTTCAACTCCTGCTGGAACACCAAGTGGAAATCCAAAATCTGCATCCAGTGATCGTCCGATTTCAAGTTCAGAAAGAAGCCTCTTGTCGCATGATGCCTTGAAACTCTTCTCCCATTCTAAAACACTTGGCACATCGCCGTATTTCCTCAAAAGATGTCGGGAATAAATTAAGGCTGCTGAACCTGAAATTCTTCCATTGGATGCCAGCAGTGCTGCAACACGGTGCATTGTGGTTGACAAGACTTCAGGAATAAGATCTGTTGCAATAATTATGTTCTCATACCTGAAAATTTTCATTGTGATGAGCAATTTCAAATTTAATTTTTTTAGGAAGAAAAATTTATAGTAAAGAGGGAAGAGAATAATAGACAAATGGAGAACAAGACATCCTACCAGATAGCAAAAAAGAAACAACAAAACAAAAATTGCTTCATAAAAAGTCTGCAAGAACCATCACTTTACAAGCCAGACCATGGATAAAAACTAATAAAGTAGGGAACATGCATTTGCAAACAGTGCTCTTTACAAGAATATGCAGATGGTTCAACATGCATGTGCTGGATGCATGTATAATACTACCTAAAAGCAGAGTGAAGAAGAAAATATATAAACATAACTTCTTTGGTATTGATTCCAGAGAGACTTTCCCAGAAAAAAAAAAAAAAAAGAGGAAATAAAGAATTGGAGAACTCAGAAATTCTTTGTTCCAGAAAAACAGTTTGGCCATAGCTTTTTTTAAACAGTACAAAATATGAATAGCTACAAGCTTGAATTTCAACTGCAGAGATGAGATGGGAACAAAATGGAAGGACCCTAAAAATAAAACTCTAGTTGAAAATAGCAAAAGAAGAAGAAGTTTACTGCATTCAAGCAAAACCAATAAACATATACAAATTATTAAAAACAACATCTTTTAAGCATGCAAAAATAGCTAAACAGTAAATAAATGGTAATTTATTTCTAAGCCCTGAGGTTTATGCAGTTAAAACTTTATTTCTCGTACATTGTAAAACCAACATTGTAGTTTTCTGTAAACCATTTCAAGAAAGAAATAGATGAGTATGAAGAATATTTAGCCACAAAAGAATCTAAAGAACTAAAAAATAAATTACTCTAACAAAAACAGTACCCCACAAATAAAGACTAACACGTCAACAAAAAGCAGTTAAAGCAGATGATCTGTGATGTATTCTATCCAGATTAATATGCAAGAAGCACTTCATGGATATTAGAAACAGCATAATACAAACTGGAACTTTGTAACCACATAACTTTTGCATGTCTAACCTTCGGAGAGAAGATAACAAAAATGCCTCTCCCACTTCACATGCATGGTTTTCCACATTCCTTGGCAGCATCATACTATTTCTCCCACTATGGATTGTAGAATTAGGGTTGCTAAGGACCTTCGGCAACAACCAGAGCAGTAACTTTGCTGCTGGAACTAAATCGCAGCAAATATCCATCAAATACAATATAGCAGACAGCTCATCCTCGCCAAGCTTCCATCTAACAGAGCTCCTATCATCTACATTGACAAGAGATCTAGAAAATTGGCTGGCCTTGACAGCACTCTTTTCAGTCTCCTCAACAAGCTGCCTAACAACAGCTATCAACCAAACTGTAATTGTCCTCTTCTCAACAGGACGCAGTTGTTTTAAGGATTTACCAATTGAAACAATATCTCCACCAGACATTGTTCCCATCCCATCCAATGACCTGAGATTATCTCCTTCTATTCCAGTTCTGTGGTGAGGACAGCTTATCTTATTATCACAAAAATGACTTGTAGAAGCTCCCTGGCTACCCTCAATCCTGGCTGCTGCTAAATGAGCCAGGCTTTGAGTTTTACGCACAAACTTTTGCCTACCCTTGGAGACCTGTTTGGATGACTTTGGTGGTGGATCAACCTTAGAGGAATCTAAGGGTTTAGCCCCCTTCCGTACCCACCAGGTATCTTCATCATCTGATATAGGAGAATGTCCTTGAAGGTATGAGTTCCTTTGCTCACTTAACTTTTGTCTCTTTGCCTTTCTACAGTCTTCGCAACCAGGTGTTTCTACTACATCCATTTTGCTGCCTATTAACTCAGCAGGCCTCTTAACACTCCCTTGAGATTCATCCAGTCCCGTGTCCAAAGATGTGGAGCATATTGGGAGTTGCAACAGTGCTGATATGGATGCCTTCAGTTCCTCGATGTCCATTTCATTCTTCACTTTTGCAGAAGGGCGCGACTGGGTATTTTTCCACTGCTCAAAGGAGGATGGCGAGGCACCATCCTTTCCAGCAATAGGTGGATGATGCTTGGGCTTCTTCACTGATAAATTTGATTTAACTGAGTTTTGATATCGTTCACAAAAGAGTCCTTGAAGGAGGAGGCGACGTTCATTTGAATAAATACGCATTGCCTCTGAAAGTTCTGACCCTTCAGCAATCCTTGCGTCTTCCAAAACATCATGGACAAAGCGCCCAGGTAGTTGTTTCAAGACTCGATAGTGTCTCTTTCGTCTGTCAAGGTCAGCTGGTGGACCAGCTGCATCCATTATTCCACTAATTATCAACTGCCTCACATACACTTGGGGGGAAAAAATTCCAGAATGTATAAGTTCCACAATGAGTAGCTGAAGACGTTTCAAACCCTCTACATTGCACACTTCGTGTTGATCAATCCAGCACACTGTGATATCATGTAAAGGACCTGGACTTTCAAATATATTTGTCATATTAGTACCTTGTCCACTCACAGTTTTTGAGTTGCTTTTAATTTCATATCCATTTCCCACAGGAATCCTGCCAAAATAATTAGACTGATTGAGACCTTTTACAAGGCTATTCACTCCAGGGGATTTCTCATTCTTCCGTCGAAATGGACTTTGCAGATCTCGTATCTTTGACTTCAAAAGCCGACTTGCAATATAAACCTGAGAAAAATCTTTTCTGCCAGTAAATTTCAGTTCATGAGGTGGGGCACTCCGAAAATCCCTATAATCACATGTTGCCCACTCACAAAGCAAAAATACAGAGCAAATGAGTGACAAGCTCACGCCCCTCAGCCACTTCAAAGAAGATCTCAGGCATGGACTGACTTCTTTTATCCAGCTTTCATGAACAGCTCCCTCGCAAAAATTTTCAAAAAGGTACCCATAAGCCTCTCTAATGTCCCCTAGTGAAAGAGCTTTATCTAAAGCTTGTAAGGCTTTAGCCACGCTATGAACTGGATAGCCAGAGCTAACAGCCTTGGCAAGGTTATCTGCACGCTTCTGAATGGATGAAACAACCCGATCAAAGGACAACGATTGATATTGAGCATCAAGCCCTTTACTTCTGAAAACACAAGCAACTTCAGCTGAATTATCTTTTGTCTTTCTTGCATCCTCAGAAGCCTTTGACAGAAATGTCCCATCGTTTACTGCATAAGACACTACACTTGGTGGTAAAGGGAAACAATCCAGAGCGACAAATGTATCCGGCACAGCTAATATTAGATACCGAAGCATCTCAATTAAAGCAGAGGTTGTGTAGGCTCTTCGAGAATTATCTACCAGATCCGAACCTCCTGGAGAAGGTTCATGAATGAAACGAACCGCAACCCCCACTAGAGTGCGCACAAATGATTGAGAAAGAATAACAGTTTCTAAAACACCATATAAGATTGGCAGCAGCAACTGCAAAATCTCAAGCAAGTCCTTTTCCTGCAGGAGCATATAAAGCCCACCAAAAGCCATGAAACCCAATTAAGTACTCGTGATCTTAACATGCAAAGCATAAAGTTCATCTTGAACCTTGGAAGAAGTACAATAAAAAAAAAATGGTTAATCTAAGAATATACCTGGAGTTGACTAAGAACCCAGTCAATGATTACTGAAGGAAGAAGCAGCCCTTCTGCATGGTGCCAGTGCAAGAGCCGGGCCACATACCACAACTTTAAATGCAGGGAAGGCTCTTCACTATCAAGGATGGCTGATGATGGATCACTTCTGTGCTGTACTGAACCAGTATAAAGCATTTGTTGTGATCTATCTTTGCTGTGTGGAGCAGAATGAGGATTGTTTCTGGATAAATATTCATCCAGGAGAGACTGCAAGTAATCAACAACATCTTTTGTCCAGAGCTCTGTGCGGGACAACTGACTTTTGTCAGGTGTGCCAGAAGAAATACTAGTAGAACTCGGTTTTACCTACAAAATATAACCATAATCTGCTTTTGAAAATAGTGAAATAAGCAAGTGCATCTGTATGCCAGTGCTAGTAATCAAGCAGCTCTACCTGATTAAGATAAGTTACTTTAATAAACCAAGTGGCACGAAATAATGGCACATTGTTCCTGATAAGAACTTCCAAAAGTGATTTCTTCCTATATCCATGTGGCACATGATCGGCCAAAGAACGCAATCTTTTGTGGGGCTGTGATAAACCCTGTTATAAAGAACAAAGTAAAAAAAATGTTACAAGAAAGACTAAGAAAACAGGACCGTTATCAGCTAAAATTTCAAGCTTGTGTTAAAATGCAACACAACAGGCAATTTCCAAGGTCACATGCAGACACATTTGCTAATATGATGTCCTTCCCAGTTTCTTTCAGCAAAAGCTGCCTACAGGGCTCCAAAATTTGTATTTGTATTTTACTTGATACTTACAATGCTTTTCATGAATATAACTACATAATACATATCAATTAGAGACAATTGAGTGCTACTAAAAATTTGTATTTATATCAACCGAAAAGATATAAAAAGAAATAGAAGGCACTCCAGTTCATGTGTAGGCATTTTTACTTGTGCACATGTAAAATTTCCCTCAGCAACATTGACAAATTCTTTTCAATAACTAAGCAATTGCACATCTAGCCTACACAAGGTTAATTATTGACTTAACATCCCACATCCAATTACTATAGCTTATTCCAATTATAAGTGTTAAGAAAGATGACAAGCCATCGCAACCATCAAGAACTGCTATACATAATAAGGCATGTTAGAGATTGGTGATATATGTAAATTTAAAACAATATTTCAAACCCGTTCCTCTCTCAACTCATGATGCACTATCTTCCATGTTTAAAAAACAAATTGTCCCACTTTATGCATAACTTGAGAGAAAGGCCAAGCACGTAGTTATTTGTACTCTCCAAGATAAAGGGTAGCAAGTTTTGTTTTTCAAAATTTGAACTCGGGAGCGCCCCCGCCCCCCCCCGCCCCCCCCACCCCAAAACAATTAAATGTGTATCACAACCAAATAAGTTTAAGAATGACATTGCATCACATTTCCTCGAGGCACCCACATGGTTTTTTTAGGAAGCTAACTCAGCCATAGTAGGTCCATTGACAAGTGCCTTTTCCAATCAGGTATGCACACTTTCTTTTAGAGAAACTTGGAAACCATATACCTCTATCCATTTCTTCTTGAAGTCTTCGCCACAAGATCTTTGTTCAGGATATACACCAGGCTTAGTTAATAATGACCCAGAAAGAGGCACGCCATATACTTGACCAGCCTGTAATAATGAGCATAGATGTTAAGACTAGATGATCAGGTTGTAAAGAAAAAAAACACATTTTCAGCTACTGGTGAGATGAACATATAGGGAGCAAGATAGAGCATTCAAAGCAGAAAAAGCTTTCATAAGTATGACACATAATTAGAAAGGGGAAAGGCATACCTTGCGCTTTTGTGCACGAGACTCATTAATGGCCCTCATACATTTTCTGATAGCCTGAAAGAGCAAAATTCCACTATCAGTAACTGTTAATCATCTCTTCGCATGAAAGTATCCAAAGCTTTTTATGGGCAAACAAAAATGAAACATAGTAGCTTCCTATAAAATTACCAAAAAAAAAATAACAAGTAAATAAAAGGCATTATAGCTTCCAAATTGAAGTGAATAACCTCTTTGCATTTTTTGACAACAGGACTGGTAAAACTTTGAGCCTGAGTGTGTAAGATTTCTCTGGCTTCCTGAGAACTCAGAACATAAAAAATTTATAAATTATAGATATCAAGGCTTGTAAATATTTGCATGAAAACATTAAGATCTAATTTTGATGAGCACATATTAACGACGCGAGTCTCACAGTTCCAATCATTTATGCGAGGAAATATAAAGGGATCTGTGAAATATGATTTCCTCTTGCAGGTTTGAGATTAAAAAATGTAAGCAGGGATAAAATCATAAGTGGAAAAAAGCAATAAAGTTCTTTGTTTCTTGGGGCAATGTTCAAAATGTCAGTTTTTATAACAAGTTAAAAAAATCAAAACTTTCTTTTTCTTTTTGAGAAAACATCAAGATTCATATGCTAATTGAATTAAGCACAAGAATCATGCATATGTTCGCACTTTTCGATAAAAGGTCAAATGGCAAGGACAATAAAATGTAGCATGTTGTCCACATTTATACATGTTGTCTGTGGCAAAGTATTAATGAATGAAAAATAACCTCAAGTCCTTCAACTGCATCCTTATATCCAGCCTCGACATATTCGTTAGTGACAGTCTCCTCAGGGCAATTTGGTGTTTGAGGATGAAAGTCAGGGGGGCCAAGTCTACGATTTAAAAGGAGATGATTATATGATGGATAAGAACCATAACCAATCAATAAAGATCAACTAGGAAAAAAAGTTTAAACAACAAGCATCCAAACTCATAATGAAAGTATTTAAATTCTTAACTGACATCATTCCAAACAAATGAAGAAATAGCTAACTAAATAAAAATTGGTGCCAACAAATATTATTTTACTTCTTTTTCACTGTAAGTGGTGCTAATAATGAAATTACCGGGAATTCAAAGGTTCTTTATCACACTTCAACTTGTATGGAATCAGAGGAGGTGGCCGCCTACACAATACAAAACGTCACTTTGAGTAAACAGCAAATTTGCCCTTCAAAATAATAAAAATGAATCGTATCTATTTGTAAAGAAAAAAGAACAAGCATCCTACTAGCAGAAGGAATGAGGAGCATGGGAGAAAAATCTAAATGTCTAAAAGTTAATGTGCAGCTGAACTAAAATGAGAGAACTAGGCATTGACTGATGTAATAACGAAACGAGTTGAGTACCTAGCCCCATTCTTTGTGAGGCTAGCATGAAGCGCACACATGCACAGATGCTTCACGAACTAAGAAGTGATTTTGATATGGAAATTCAAACGTATGGGTGTGTACAAAGGTATAGGCAACGCTTAAAAACTTATCACAGACCAAAGGCATGTGTGCATTGTATTGTACATGTAACTAGAAAATGTGACTGTGTTCAGAGTTGAGAGCCACAAAATTATTATCAACAGTTCATGGAGGGCAAAAAGATATTGAAAACCAATTTACCTAGGGTTTATAGAGAAGTTGGACGCCAATGAAGATGAATCAGTCCGCGTGCTATCTCTAGAAGATGTGCCTCCAATGGAGCTATTGTTAACTGCACTAGTGCAGCCGGCAGTATGATACCTTTGCATTTCTCCAAACTAACATCCACATACTGCTCCCAACATTGAACAACTACAAGCTCTGTAACTAAACTGCATAGAGAAAAACATATTTAAAACATATAGAATGCCAAAAGAACACTGAAGCTACAGATTCAAAGAAATGCAAAGACAAACTCAGCTGTGTGACCTCAAGCATGAAATCTACAAGTTAATAGGTAAAAATCCATCAACATCCATATAATTTGAATTGAAAAGGCTATTTTTCCCGAGCATCAAACTGTAAGATGATGAGCACAACTTCCCGTGGCTATGAAGCCAACTATTTTTCATAGCAGACACAACAGACCTGTTGAAAAAAATGGAAAAGGAAAACATGAAGAAGAAGAAGAAGCGAAGAATCTATAATATAGGGTTTAAATGAATCCAGTAACATGATAATGTACAGAAAAATGATGCCATGAAAATCAACATGTCCTAGAAATATAATTTAAAATCAAAAAAAAAATGATTGCTTTCATCACATGCTAGGTTATCTTGAGATCAACACAAACTTGAGACAGAACTTAAAATGGTGTTTTGGAGGGAAAATAAAGATTGGGAACTCTAAATTGCTGATAATCAAGCATCAGGTAACTAAACCAAAGTAATCCTTGTTTTCGCCAATAACCAAGTAAACTGAAAATTTCAAAACCTAAGTCAGCATTTTGGAGTTGCAACTTGCAAGCATCTCTTTTTTCCAAGTAACTAGTTTGAACCAGTCCAAGGCCCCTTCTTCCCAACCACATCCAACGGTCCCAGAACAAGTATTTCTAGGGTTTCTAATATCAAATATTAAGAACAAAAGGTTGGACATGAACATCAAAATAATATACTTTTCAACTTAAAATACAAAAGACCCAAGCATGTGTTACTTCCTCTGATTCAGAATCATAATCAAATAACCAAACTTGCAAACCTAGTGGTATAACTCCAACACAACTGATTACTTTGATCTACAAAAACTAAGCTTCAAAACTATCATCGATAACTCAAAATTCAATCTTTCCCTCTAAACCCAGCAACCTCAAACTACTAAAACCCCAAACAAACACAAAATGAATCCAAAACCCAATACCACATCCACGAATCTAATCCAAATTACCATAAAAACAATACCTTTAATCAATCTAAATCAATAATTACACCCGGAATCACATAATCCACGAGTAAACAAACCCTAATTTCGAACACAAATCAAAAACTAGGGTTTACACCTAACTCTGATTCCTTAAGCTCGGACACGATAAGCAAGCTATTGAGGAAGCTAGGTTTTTTATGGGAAATTCGTAAATTGAAGGAAGAGGAAAGATATTGCGATTAAGAGAGAGAAAGAAAGAGAGTACGTGAAAAAAATCTTACCTTGAAAGAAAATAAAGATTCGAGGAGAGAGAAAGAAGAATAGCTGCTTTTATATGTATATATATATATACATATATCAGAGTAGAGTAGAGAGAGAAAGTGAGAGGAGAGGAGAGGAGAGGGTTTGACTCTTATAGCTATTTCTTGATTGTCTTGATGATGCTGATGACGAAGACGATGTCGTTGCTTGTCTCCTGTGTAACAAATTAGAAGAGTAGAAACAGAAACGATCTACTCGTTCATACGAGAATTAATATTAAAAAATTATTTTTCTCTTTCTTTTTTAAGATGGTTTTACTGGTTTAGCCTTGGGACTTTTAGTGTTTATGGGGAGGAATCTCGGAGGGGTGGAATGGAATGGGAGGTTAAAAGAGGAATGCCAGGGAGCAGTGCCGCTGGTGTTTCAGGCTTTTTCAGGCGGTGAAAAATGTGATAGATTCCTTTTTGCTCCGAGGAAGATGAGAATTGTTTCGGTTGAAGAAGATGTTTACCATTGGAACTTCGTTAGTATTTTGAGAGCCTTTTATTGTTAAAAATATATTAAAATAATATTTTATATTTTTAATATTAGTATATTAAAATAATTTAAAAATATAAAAATTTTATTTTAAATAAAAAAACATGGTATTTGGTATTGAATTTAACCACACTTTTATTGTTTTAACTTTTAATTACTTTTTATTTTTGTGTTTTTGTATGGTTTATTTTGATGTATTAATATAAAAAAAATAAATTTTAAAAATAAAATTAATATTATTTTAAAGCAGGAACTAGTTTAATCACCCACGCTTTGCGGAAAATGAGAAAGCAGGAAGCTTGTAGATTTTCACATTTGTCTTAAGGAGAACAGCATCGAGTGATTTACTTACTATTTTTGTCATTTGTTTGTGTTTTTTTTTTTTTTTGTACCGCCGCGTATTATTAGGTTAGATCAACACGTTCTGTGTAATATTATTCCTCGTTATTGCATCATGTATTTCACATGAACATGATCCAGCAACCCTCCAATCTTTCCACAAATAATTAAACTAGCACTAAACTAGTTTAATCACCCACGCTTTGTGGTTAATTATTAGAATTCAAAGTTAATTCGATTCGCTTAAGAAAAGATTGAGAGGGTGTAAATCAATATTTAAATAGAAATAATTAATAAAAAATAAAATAAAAACAAAATAACACGTATCTCTTAAAACAAATAAGTAATGAAAAACTTTATTAAGAAACTAATATTGAAAAATATAATTAAAAAATTTAAAGAAAAAACAAAAACAAGTTAAACTCCCGAGACACGATAGCCTATTTATAAAGGATATTAAACCACACAATAAAGGATAAACAGGCTAGGATTGTGCCTTTTTTTTTTATTTTTCCTTGAAAGCGGATGAGTTATACCGTATAGTTCTTTTTAAGCAATAAATACTAAGTTTCTCGATGATATCATGTAATTCTTCAATATAATGTCACACTTCATCGAGCACTAAATACTAAAACAAGCTTAACCAATCATATTCAAATCTAATATCCTTATCCGAGCCAACTCACACAACCCTAAAGCTTATCATTAACAACTCAACCATTTAATCTAATAAGAACTTAAATCAATATAAAGTTTTTCAAATTCACAAATCACATTCAAACCATAAACTTTTTCAAACAAATAATATAGTCAAACACATAATCCAGGAATCAAAGTCTAATATTCAATTCAAAATACAAGCTAAATATGAAAAATAAGGTTACGAAGTTATGGTTTAGGATCTTAGAAATTAGTTTTTAATAGAGGAGTTGAATATCCTTGGAGCTGTTGGAATCCACAGAAACAATGGCAATTCATTAACATACATAACTTGAGAAAGCCAAAGCTTATGGCATGTTTTCCCACACACTAACAAAACTTGTAGGTGTGTGACCTTCACGTGGTAGACCAACTCTTTCTCTCTTTACTGGTATCGACAATGTAGCTCACCATCGATGAAAAAGGGAGATTGACTAACTTGAAGTTTTAGTTTTTCTTTTCCTTTCTCTCATTTTCTCTCTTCATTGTGAGTTGTTATTGTTGGCATCGACTACGAAGGGACTCAGGGGCTATGTATTGTAGTTTAGGTGCTGGCTGGTCGAAAGTTGTGTGTTAGGTGAGAAAGTGGTTATGATTTTTGGTGATTAAGTGTTTTGAGACGAAGAAGATGAATAGTGAATTAAATAGTGGATATGTTTTTTTTGGTGTTTTTGTTTATTTGAATATTTATGTATGTGCTGGTGAGTGGGAGAGTGTAGGGGTGTTTTTGTTCTTTCTCTTGATTTTGGTTATTTTTAAAGAGTGTTTTGTAGAGTTAAATTAATTGTGGGGTTTTTATTTTATGGTTATTAAAGATTTTTTAAAAAAAAGTATTGGCATCAGGTTAATGCTGGATTTCATGAGAGAAAAATTTAATTTGATTACTTTAAAAAGATTGAAAATAAAGAGATCAAAATTGAAACAAAGAAAAAATAACAACCCTTTTGTTTTCTAAAAAAACCATTGTTTGCTCCTCTTTCTTCTTCTTTTTTCCCTTTTGGTCATCAATTTTTTTTTTCATTCTTTAGTGTTGTGTTGATTGAGATTTGTGGTTAATAATTTGTTTCAATTTTCTTTTTATGTAGTCACCTCGATCTTGAAAAAAATCATAGTATTAGGTTGATATTTAGTTTTATGAAAAAGAATCCAATTTTATTATTTGAAAAATATTAAAAATGAGGGGACCAAAATTTAAACAAAGAAAAAAGGATGAGCACTAAAAAAAAATGGTGTTATCACCTTTTTCCTTCATTTTGTCCTAGATTCTTTCTAATAAATCCATTTTAGTCCCTTTAGTTTGAAAATTATTTGGTTAGTTCAAAATTTTGTTTTATTCACATTTTATTCCCAAAAAGCTTGAGAATAAGGAGAGAGTTGTAAAAAAAACAGCAAAAAAAAAAAGATATTGGCTAGTACTAAGATTTTGTTGGAAAAAATAAATAAGCTTGGTGTCAAAATATTTTTTTGATGAGATGAGTGTCATTAAGATATTTTTTTGTTTTTATATCGCTTAAAAAGGTAAATCAGGATTAAGAGAGATTTTTTTGTTTGATTTTTTCTTTAACTAATTTAGATTTCACCAAGTTAGAGAATTAGTTTCTTGAAGTTTCAAAAAGGTTTTTTTGAGAGTTTTTAGGTGAGAATGAGTTCAAAATAGGTTTTCCAGACAAAAAAAATCTTGTCTTGATTTTATGATTACCTTTATGGTTGTGCTAGGCATCTAGACTTGCATGCCTGACTTTTTTTAATGTTTTTTTCAAAGAATTAAATTAAATTTCTTTAAAATATGTTTTTTTAATAAGTTAGATGTATTGTTTTATTGAATTATAAAATTAATTAAGAATGTATTTTAGATATTATTTTTTCAAATATCATTCAATGTTTTTAATGATATTATATAAGTTTTTTTTT
>Ga0325411_1000977_pt1 | contig 31056 bp, 17 predicted proteins | sample PopdelMetagenome_13_FD_206181 | JGI IMG/M metagenome (GOLD analysis project Ga0325411, IMG submission 206181) | Populus deltoides microbial communities from Bellville, Georgia, United States - Xylem-PdIQD-R4 | ecosystem: Host-associated > Plants > Phyllosphere > Stem > Wood/Secondary xylem...
CAGCTACTACTTAACTAATTAATTAATTACAGAGGTATGTATTGTAATTAAGTAGGAACTAATTAATACAGAATATACCTGCATACGCCAGAGGAGATCCCCGCTGGGCTTCACTTCATAACGATTGTTGTAGAAATTGAGGCGAGCTTCTTCAACCTCAGCTCTCTCCTCAGGACTCCCACCTTCAGGATCATACTCCCATGTTTGCCTCCCTACGAACTTGTTTGTGCTATACAAGTAGTCATTGCTGCTGCCTTCTGCAATCTTTAGCCTCCACATAATCTTCTGCAATCGTAATAATGCAAATGAAATGTAAAGAGGGGAGGGGAAATTGGATATGTATATGATGAGCAAGAGCTAGCTAGATGAAATATAGTAGCAGTTGCCTCTTGGCAACATTAACCTACAAATAAACAAGGGAGAATATTGTACTATACTATTACTTGTTAGTAATCAGAGAAGAGACAATATAGTGATCTTCGGCAGAAGAAAACATGAACTACTTGCTGCTGCTACTGCTGCTGCTGCTGCTAAGTAGTACAAATAGATGAACACACAGCTATATAGCCTAGCTTTCAAGATTGATGAGATGCATGTATAGTAGGGGATAGGTAGAGTTTTATTTTTTTATATTTATTCTTTTTGTGTGTGCTGCTGCTACATCAACGGGAAAGGTTGTTGACTAGCAACCCTTTTAAATTTTTCCTTTTTCTCTTTCTCAAAGTAGAGAAGGGAGTAGAAAAAGAAATAGCAGTCAGTCGTCCCCATCCTATTCAATCAATTTTTGGTCTGCAAAAAACTTGTTGCTTCAGAATTATTGATGTTTTTAGAAAAATACTTGCGTAAAAATTAACTTATATTTGCTAATTTAAAGTTAAAATATGCATAATTTGAGAATAATTTAATTATAAGATCACATTTCAAACCCTAAATAATGCAAAAGAATCGTCTTCCTCCATCTTTGTAAGCTATTTATATATTATAGAATTAATAAATTTTATCTATCAATTTTAACTCTTAAATTGAAATGATTTTTTTACTAGTCATTGTATATAGATTTAACTTCCATGTTATTATAAAAAAAAATATATGCATATTTTTTTCTCATTTAAGTAAGAAATTAAGGAACTTGGCCTTAAAATTAATGTGTGTTGGTTCATGATCTAGAAAGTATTTGTTTTTGTGGTGGTTTTATATTTTTTTTAAAATTAATTTTTTTATATTTTTTTGAATAACTTCAATGTGTTAGTATCATAAATAAATTTTAAAAAATAAAAAATATATATTAAAAGCATATTTTCATATAAATACGTGTTTCACTGAATTATTTGATAAATTTTTAGGAAGGGGAAGGGTGCCATATTCGTATTCTTCGTCTTAAACTTTAATAATTTTCTTCATATTCCCAACAATATTTGGCCATCAATCAAATTAATCCACCCTGCAAAAAATATGTAACACATACAATCTCAGGCAATACTTTATTGATTAATTCTTAGGATTAATCAATCCTAAAAATTATTGTCGCCCTGCCCTATGGACATTGCTTGAGGGCTACAATCATTCTTAATTAATTTTCTCCACCCTGCAAAAAAATATGTAATACATCCCTTCTCAGGCAATACTTTATTGATTAAATCTTAGGATTAATTAGGGCAAAAAGTTGTGATTTTAGGATTAATTATTGGACGAGGGCCACAATCACTCTTAATTAATTTTCTGTCTTTATGTCATGTCTATATATAATGTATTTTTTTAATTTGGTATCCTATTATAATACATACATATATATATATATATATATATGTGTATATATATATATGTATGTATTATAATAGGATACCAAATTAAAAAAATACATTAGTATACTCGGACATGTTAGACTATCACGCTCCGACCCCAAAATACCTCTAATAAATGCACGCTGGGCTAAGTCTAATACTTGTCAGACCCAACTTTTAGGTTTGGTAGGTGCTTACGGGCCTAGTAGCTTGGTCTAGCGCCCTGTCAAGTTAACAAGGTGGGCATGACAAGCATCTCATGCAAGTGTCCAGCTCAAGGTTTTTTGTCATTGCATCCCGAGCGTGGTTGCATGTTCATTTAGGCCTAACATATGGCCAAATCTACTACATCCATGAATTCAAACATAAAGTCGAAATCTAACATCATATCTCCATAAATTTTACATAAATCTTAGAAGAATTATTTTTTAACAAATAAAATTGATTAAACAAGTCTACACTCTATTAATATCATTAAGTGTATTAAAATCTCTTATAGCCTATCATGTCTCCATCTCTTAACTAGATAAAATGAGTGGAATGCATCTCACAATAAAAAATTAACTTATAAAGGTAGAATGACTCTCCAGCTCCTCCACTCCAGCAAAAAGACAAGATTCAAGGGTTATAAATACCTCCTGAAACACCAAGGAATAAATGTTCGTATCCTCTTCATTCTCAATATTTTTTAACATATATATTTTTAAAGTTTATTTCTCTAAAATATCATTATAGTTTCTCTCTAAAAATATATTTCTTAAGCATATGAGAGTCCTCAAATCTACAAAGAAAAACCTTTTGCAGGTATCAACCATCATCCATCTTGATCTATCAGGCACCTGTTACAAGCTATCAGTCATCTTGGTTAAGAAGAATCGATGAGATTACTATAAGTAATAAATTAATCAATTATCTAACCATAACTATTTTTAATAGTTAAAAAATAATTTATTGGATTCAAACTTTCAGCTTTGAATTTAAAAAGCTTTTTTATATTTTTTTGAATTAAGTCGATATTAAAATACATCTTTAAAATTGTATAAAAATAAAATATAAACTCCAATAACGCGCAAATTAGTTTGAAAATACTCCTTTATCATACAACAAGACAGACAAATAATAGTGTTTTTATTATCCTTTAGCAGTACAACACAACAAAACATGAATGGACTCAAATTAACATCGTCAACTTCATCATGTGATCACCACCGGCTATATACCTAACAAATGTAACTTGGTTAAAAAAAAAAAGATTCCATTGAAGTTTATATAAAATTCTTGTTCAAAGATCGTTGATTAATTACTCCGTGAGTTGATAAAATTTTAAGGTATTCATTGTTACCCCCGACATTTAAGTGGTTGGTTTGATAATTAAATAGATATATTTTATTTCTTGACCTTTTCAATTATAAAAAAAAAAAAAGAACTTAGAGAGTCAACACGTCTAGAAAGTAGGTTTTTTTATAAAGTAATTTTCATAAAAAATATATTTTTTAAAAATAATTTTTTTATGTTTGATAGTATAATAAAAAATAAGTTAGAAAATATTTTTTAGTGTTTGATTATATTATAGAAAATAAAATATAAAATAACTTATTAATTTTTTTTTAGTTTATTAAAAGAATAAGGATCAAATTTAATAAAAAAATTGAATAATGATGAATTTAAAAAAAAATATAAATTATTTTAAATAAAATAAATAAATACAAAAAGAACGGAAACCAATCTAGTATATAAAAAAGTTGAAAGATAATAAAATTAAAAAAAAATTGAAATAAAAAAATAAAAATTTATTTTTTTAAAAAAATATTTTTAAAACAAAAAATAAACCCAACTTAATAATAATGTGACCAAAAACGTTTTTGAAGCAGGTGGACCAACTAATTAAAAAAACAAGAGAGAAAAATAGTAAAGGCTTTCTTGAAATATATAGAAAAGGTGTACCATCACGTGCAAGAGTACGTGTTAATTAGAATTAATGATGTATGGAATGACGATTATACCGAAGACCACACCAAAAAAAAAAAGGCAGAGGACCAACTAAGATTAAAAAAAAAAACGAAAAAAACAAAAAATTAAAGGCTTTCTTCTTCTCTTGTCAAGGTTTTATTTTTTATTTTTTTATTTATGATTGTTGGGCGCTGCGGTTAGGCAATGTTTTTTTAAAAAATAATTAATATTTTTTTAAATTAATTTTTTAATATTATCTTAATGCGTTGATAATAAAAAAAAATAAATTTTAAAAAATAAAAACGATATTAATTTAATATATTTTTAAATAAAAAATATTTTAAAAAATAATATTTATTCCTACCATAAACACCTCTTTGTCGAACAATAAAAAAAAACAGATGATAAATGTATCCGGTTATAAGTTTTATTGAAAATATCTATTAACAACGAGACAGGAATTTAATAATAAATAAATACATGAAAATTAAAAAAAAATCTTTTTAGAAAATTATTTTTCATATAATTAAATTCTCCTAATTGCATTAATACTATGTCTAAGCCATCATATAATACTCTTTACAATAAAATAAAATAAAATAAAAATAGTACTAATACAATTTAATTAAATTTAAATTACCAAGGGTTACAGCAAGGGTTTATATAATTAAATTTACTCCAACTAAATTATTAACACAATTGCGGGGTAGGCGAAATACAGCAAAATTAGCTATGCGTCCCATCCAACATATGCATGCATGGTTCACTTTTTTACTGAATAAACAATTTTATTGTGGTTTTTTTTTACTGTACATTAGCTAGACGTCCCATCCATAGGTCAATTTTGTTTCATTTACCAAGCAGAGGGGAAAACCAATTTCCATTACTCTTCCACCTCCATAAAACTAAAAGGCATGGTTTTTTTACTGTACATTATCTCATTATTTATTTTCTCACACGTTATTATGAATGAACTGTGTAGAATTTTTTGTTTTTTTTTATTTGGTTCACATTTTTTTTTTGGTGATTTAGTTCTAATTAAAAACTATTTAATTTTAATTTCTTTTATAAAAAATGAGATTGAAGAAGAGAAACTTAAACAAAAAAAAGACATCAAATATAAGTGGCATGTCATTAAAAAAACATTTTGATCCTCGAACTTAAAAATTAATGTAGATTATACAATTTTGATACCTCAATATTTTTCAAATTTAATTTTGATATAAAAATTTATTTTTGTTATTTTTAGTCCCTGATTGAAAGAAGAGAGAGAGAGGTCGCTAGATTTCAATGATAGAAAAAGAAACATGTCATTGACACTGATTTAAACCACCAAAACAAATGAAATTTGTGTCAGATGGTTTCTTTTGACGAGGGAAGTTCATATTGAGTGTTTTTTTTTACATTTTAACTTCATGAAAAAATAGATTTAACCTCAGGTTGATTTTTTATTTTGGGTTAATTTTGGTTTTTGGAATGGTTTCTTGGTTTTTTTGAGGTCATGTATATGTTTATTATTATTCTTAAGGTGTTTTTATAAGTTTTTAGGGTCAAGTTGAAAACAAGTTTTAAGATAAAAAAAAATTAGTCTTTTATTTTTTGGCCACCACTATGGTCAGAATTGGAGCAAGATCAGATGACATAATGTCTAAATTATTTTTAAATTTAGGGGTGGACACCATGTAATTTGCTCCAGGCGCAGCAAAAAAATATTGAGGGTCAGTTGTGTGGGCCAGACAGGGCATGCCCGCACGTGGGCCTTGACAAAATGGCTAAAACTTAGTAGCGTCTGACTTTTTTTATTATCATTATTTCAATTAATGTTTCTTTTTTATATGTTTTTTTCAAAAAAAATTGTTTATATTTAGATTAATATCACCTCTTTCTTTTAAACAAAGGTTATTTTTTTACTATTCGTTTAATTTTTGAAGATATTTTTATAATTCATTTATAATTTATTTATTTTTATCTTTTCTATAGATGAAATATATTTTTGGAAATAAAAAATTTATTTTCAAATAATATTTCTAATATATGTAGCCCTGCATAATATTTTTTTATTTTATTTTATTCAATCAATTTAATATGTTTGTCTACATACTGGGTAAAAATCACATCTTGCTATATTAAATATCTTGAATTACATCTGTCTTTCTATTTTTCAAGTTTTTTTAGGTATAGTTAAGATTTTTTATTTATTTATTAGCATATATAGTTATTAATTTATTTAATTACATGTATGTATAAAAAATTTTATTTGCACTTACATTTTTTGAACCTCATATATTTTGTTTTACAAAAAATAAAAATATTTAATTCATGACAGCGGGTCAAATTACTAGTTTTGTTTTCTTCTCTAAACTAGGAGTAGATGTTTTATGTCTCACCAACTATGTGCATAAATATTTGGATGAATTACATCAATCTTTTATAATTATGAAATTACATTATAATATATTTGAAATCATCTTAATTAAACTCAATTAAGAAGTTGTAATAAAATCTCACGAGAAGTGTTAATATTTGAATTTTAAATAAAATTAATTTTTAAAAAATAACACAAAATTAAATCAGAGACCAATATTTTTTATTTACTACAATAAAATAAAAAAATAATATTAAAACTAGTTTCCTCAAAATATGCATCAACCTATTTTTGTCACTCTTCTTCTTTTTATAAAGAGGGTAATATAGGAACAAGGTAAATTAGATTCAATAATAAAATATTTCTCTTAAGATTATAAATTCAATTTATTTATTAGTTAAATTTAAATTAAACATTGTAATTAAATTTAATTATGGTAGAGAATAACCGGTTAATCTCTTTCTGATATACATCAAGAGTTTCATGTATGATTAATTGTAGTGTATGTTATTGTTGCGTGTGAGTGTATGTATATAATTTTACTTTCCTTAGGTGTCGTCATCATCTTTGTGTTTATACCAAAAATGCTTTATTTTTGTCCTAATTTGATCGTCAGAAATATTCACATGACAACAAACGCTCAGCATCCCCTTCATGTCAACCCCTCCTTATTAAATTTAAAATCATGCTTTAATGTCTCAAATCAATAACCTAACTGAACCCCCACCTATTTAATTTCAAATTATGCTCTAACTAGGTCTCAAATCAACAACCTAAATGAGTTGACCTACTTATCACACTAGATTTAATAATATAAGGTTTAAACTTAAATCTAAGTCGGCTCAAACCCAACCTATGTTAACCTACGTATACCCAAATCAATCCAAACTCAACCTATGTTAATCCAGGTTTATAAAGAAAAGTTTTAAGAGAATTGTTTTTCTCTGTTCTAAGTCTTGTGGTCGTTGTGACTCTCTTCTTATCAAACTAATAATTTCAGTTTTTGATCTTGAGTTTTTGGGTTAAGAAAGATGGAAGTAGCAAATAAGTGGTTTTCTCTCATGTTATTTTCAATTATGATTTGTTTATGGAATGATTAAAGAAGAGATTATGGTCCACAAGGATTTAAGTTTATGTTGTTAAGATTGATTCATGATTATTGAAGTTTAAGGTTAAGTAATTGATTTCAGGTGTATTGTTAGAAATAAGAATTTATGAGTTAATTTGTTTATATTGATTTGTTATGGGTTAAGAAATTCATTTCAACTTTGCTGGAAAATCTGGACAGAATGGTCTTGAGGTTGAAGATGATGAAATTTTATTTTGGTCCTTGATTTATGAAAATTACAGTTTAGTCCCTAAACTTTGGGAAATTATAATTTGACCCTAAATGTATTTTGGAATTCTAGAAGTATTATTATGAAGTTAAAGATGATGAATCTCAGACCATGTTTATTTTCTGGAAAGTAGTTTTGGGGAAACCAATTTCCAAACTTTCCTATATTTGTTTGTCATTAGGAAAGGAGATCAACAGAAAACACTTTTCGATCAACGAAAAACACTTTCCAGTCAAAGAAAAATTTGACTTGGTTTTCAGGAAAGTGTTTTCCCTTTTGGATGTGTTTGTTTTCCGGAAAGTGGTTTCCGAAAAACCACTTTCCAAACTTTCATGTGTTTGTTTGCTATTAGAAAAGTTGGTCAACGGAAAACACTTTTCAGTCAAAGAAAAATTTAGCTTGGTTTTCAGGAAAGTGTTTTCCTGGAAAATTTGGGCAGAAAACACTTTCCGAAAGTTGTGAAAAAATTAGAAATGTCATTATTTGCTGATTATATCAAATTTGATCCTCAAACTTTTGATTGCTATATATATTTTGTTTTGAATATTTATTTTTTAATTTCATCTCTTAAAATTTAATTTTTATATTAACTTTAGTCTTTATTTTTATAATTGCTATTTGCTTTTTCCTTATCATTCTTTTATTGAAAGTTTTTATCTATCAAATTTGGTCCTCATTCTTTTAATTGTTACTTATTTTATTTGAAATAATTTAAGAAATTTTAATTATTATTATTCTAATTTCTTCATCTTTTAATTTTTTTATTTTTTATTTGATATCTATTATTTTGATTATTATTTATTTTATCTAAGATAATTTATGAAATTATATTTTTTTTCAATTTCATTCTCATTCAACTTTTTAATTTGTAAGATTTGTTCGTTATTATTTTAATAAACTTGAAAAAATAAAACATTAATAAATTATTTTCCAGCTCATTTTCCATAACATAATCAAACACTAGAAAGTGTTTTCCAACTTATTTTCCATTACACTACCAAACATCGGAAGATACTTTTCCAGAATTCACTTTTCCTGGAATTCACTTTCCAAAAGGAAATTAATTTCCAGCAAACAAACGAGGCCTGAAAAATGATTTGGGATATTTTCAGTTTGGTACTTTAATTTCAGGAACTTACATTTTAGTCTCTGAACTTTAAAAACATTACAGTTCGATCCCTCGTTCATTTCTGGAAAGAATTGAGGATTTTTTATGGGTAAAATTTCAGTATGGTTATGTATTTACAGTTTCATCCTCCAATTTTGATAAAATTATATTTTGGTCCCTGTTTTGGAAAATTATCATTTTAGTCCCTAAACTTAGGAGACTAAACCTAGTTTTCTTTTATGCATTGGAATCTTTTATTTGTGTTGTTTTGGGTTTTTTTTAGTATATTTTGTATATTGTTGTAGGTTCTCCTAACGATTTTCAATAAAATTTTCGATTGTTTCATCTGATATTCCTTTTAGTTCTATTTTTTCTGGATGAATGGGATAATATTTAATATGCATATAATATAAATAAATATGTATGTTGATTATATGATGAGCACGACTAGTTAATTTCTTGAATATTTATATATGTTGATTTATTTTTCTAGTACTCATCTATTCTTGAATTTATACTCGCATTTTATTGAACTAAATTCTATTCGATATGATATATGTTGCTTTGATAATTATGTAAATATCTATTATAGTTTGATATAGGAATTAAAAACATTACAGTTCGGTCCCTGGTTTGTTTCTGGAAAGAATTGAGGATTTTTTATGGGTAAAATTTCAGTATGGTTACGTATTTACAGTTTGTCCCTCTAATTTTGGTAAAATCACATCTTGGTCCTTGTTTTGAAAAATTATCATTTTAGTCCCTAAACTTAGAAGACTAAACCTGGTTTTCTTTTATACATTGGAATATTTTATTTGTGTTGTTTGGGTTTTTTTTTAGTATATTTTGTATATTATTGTAGGTTCTCCTAACAATTTTCAATAAAATTTTTGATTGTTTCATCTGATATTCCTTTTAGTTCTATTTTTTCTGGATGAGTGGGATAATCTTTAATATGCATATAATATAAATAAATATGTATGTTGATTATATGATGAGCACGACTAGTTAATTTCTTGAATATTTATATATGTTGATTTATTTTCCGAGTACTCATCTATTCTTGAATTTATACTCGCATTTTATTGAACTAAATTCTATTCGATATGATATATGTTGCTTTGATAATTATGTAAATATCTATTATACTTTGATATAGGAATTAAAAACATTACAGTTCGGTCCCTGGTTTGTTTCTGGAAAGAATTGAGGATTTTTTTATGGGTAAAATTTCAGTATGGTTACATATTTACAGTTTGGTCCTCCAATTTTGGTAAAATTACATTTTGGTCCCTGTTTTGGAAAATTATCATTTTAGTCCCTAAACTTAGGAGGCTAAACCTGGTTTTCTTTTATGCATTGGAATCTTTTATTTGTGTTGTTTTGGGTTTTTTTTAGTATATTTCGTATATTGTTGTAGGTTCTCCTAACGATTTTCAATAAATTTTTTGAGTGTTTTATCCGATATTCCTTTTAGTTCTATTTTTTCTGGATGAGTGAGATAATCTTTAATATGCATATAATATAAATAAATATGTATGTTGATTATATGATGAGTATGACCAGTTAATTTCTTGAATATTTATATATGTTGATTTATTTTCAGAGTACTCATCTATTCTTGAATTTATACTCGTATTTTATTGAATTAAATTATATTCGATATGATATATGTTGCTTTGATAATTATGTAAATATCTATTATACTTTGATATAGGAATTGTCAGTAACTCTTTGCTAACAGAGAGTAGTTAGTCTATATGCACATAGTATTCTGTATACCTAGCTGGTGAGAGAGGCATTAGCCTATGGCAACTGATCCTCCCATAGTGGTCACCTTCGGGTGTCATCTGATCACCTTCGATTGTCATCTGATCTCTGACATATATTCTCCTACTTTATGATAATATACTTAGTATGTATATGTATATCAAGATAAATCGATTTGCAAATTATTAATATCTAAAACATATATTAAATATTATTCTCTCATTGAGTTGGTTGAACTCACCCTTTATTTTTAATATTATTTCAGGTTTTTAGTTTCTATTAACATGTGAACTTTGTTGAGTGTTTTTACTTTTTCAGTTTTGGTCGGTATGCCTTACTTGTTTCGTAAGGTTTTTATTTTAGTTTTGATTCGATGTCTTAGACGCTCCATTATTACCTTATTTTAATTAAGTTTGGATTTTGACAAATGTAATGAATATTATGAACTATTGTTTTTGCTTTAATTACTGATGAGAAGTTTTGAACTATCATTTGATTTCATTAGTTTTAAAAAATATAATATTTTTGAAAATTATGAAAATATTTATTCTAAGATTTAGTTTAGATGAGATGTTCTTAGTACATCGTTCTTACATTACTAGTCATGGATATGAGATTTGGATCGTGACAAATAACAATAGCATTGACAAGCAACATGGAGGCTACCTCGCTTAGGAAGATGAATCTCTCCATGAAATCTTTCATGCGTAAAAATAAAAAGAAAAAATCTCCAAAAGTCCTAGGCAGCCAAGCCTACTAACAAAGACATTCAAGAGGCATAACCAAATAAGAAGAAATTAATCTTTTGATCTATATTAGTCTTGATAGAACACAGCACTAGTAGTCAGAATCCTCCATCTGACTAGAAATTGTAATATCGTCTCTCAAGTTCATACTCGATCGCTGAACTAATCGCACCAATGCTTGGACTACCTCTGACATAGGTGGCCGAAATTCAGGCTCCGCCTAGTAATACCAAAAATGCAACGCAAAATATTACTTCTCTTTAAAGAGTTCACCAACCTTTTGAATTTGTGAGAAAAAGAGATAGGAAATCTATCCTGCACTAACATTTCCTTGGCATGGAGGGATATAAAACGAAGCCGGTTCTTACCTGTGCACAGAGGGCAATGATATCAGCGAATCGAGATACTGACTTCGGAGGGTATAGCCCACGCAATGCAGGGTCAACCATTTTTTCCAATGAATCAATGTCATGCAGTTGCGGGGTGGCCCATCGTACCAAACATTGTTCTGATTTGGGTCTCGAACTGCAAGGAAGTAAAGAAATATGACAGCTTAACTAGTTATGATATGGAGATTACATTGACTAACAACACTAGCAAATGGTGAATAAAAAGATTGCAGCAGTAGTGTAACCATACCTGTCGAAAGGCTTCCGACCAGTCAATAGCTCCAGCATCACCACTCCAAAGCTGTAAACATCACTCTTCATTGTATAAGCTGGCGGCTTAGTGCACTCTGGCGCATTGTATCCTACACCAAGGTTTTGGCTTGTCCGCTGAAAAGGAGAAAAATTATAATGATCAACATGGATTATGTTAATTTTATGATCCGTTGAAAACACATTTCCAAACTATGCTCGCGGTAAGGAGATCTTTTATGTCTCAAGAAATACTAACATGATGAAAGTTTTCCAGCCCGTAGTCGCAAAGACATGGGTTGAGTTCATTGTCAAGCAAAATATTTGATGACTTGATGTTCTTGTGGATGAAGGATGGAGAACAAACTTCATGGAGGTACCTGATGTGAAAATGTACTTACTTCGTTAGAGAAAAGAAGGGAAGGAAACAGCTATGGGGAATCATTCTGCAGGTGGGAGTACATCTGCTCCCTTACTCTAACAATCTAAGCATTTAGCCACTATCCATTTCAGGTAATCGAGTTGCATGAGCATGTGTTTGTATTAACTTACTCAACAGCGCGGGCCGTGCCCAAAGCTATTCTGACTCTGGTATTCCAAGTTAGTGGTTTACTGTAGTCATCTGCTACATGCAGGAAACCATGAAGTGAGCCATTCCTGAAATAGTCATATATCAACATGCTATGCCCTTGTTCTGCACAATAACCAGCAAGCTCAGCAATGTTCGGATGGTGAACTTTTGAGATGCTTGTGACAATTTCTGAAAAATCCTCTGGCTTTGCACCTTGAAGAAGTGATAAATCAATCGTTTTGACAGCTAAAACCTGACAAGCAAAAAATAAATTATTTTTCAAGAATGCAAAATCCAAACTTCTCGTTGCAAATTGTGTTTGATTCTGTGTAAATCCAGTGACAATTAAGCACATAAAATATGAAATGACTAGGCATACCTTCCCATCAGGATATTTTGCCCTGTAGACGCGACCAAGGGAACCCTCACCAATAAGTCGGCCTGGTGCAAAATTTCCAGTAGCAGTCTGCAAATCTGTCAACGAAAAAGCTACGGCACGAACAGAGGTGTTTCTTCCTGGATTTAGACAGCTTGCAAACTGGTTGTCATTTATAGACTGAGAAAAATTGGAAGGTGGAGGCTTGTAGCCCATGGAAGCAGCTTTTTGGAAAGTCTTTATATCAATCGGACCAGATGAATTGAGTGACTCAGTTTCTGTCACCAGTAAATCATATTGTTAATTTCACACCAACAATGCCATCAGAATGCACAGTTGGCACGAGACATCATTAAGCAGTGACATTATGGTGCGAGCAGAAAGGATTGCAAAGTTGTCAACCATAAAATGATGCTGGAAGTCGGTCAAATAAATACCTTTAAACTCTTTCTTTATGGAAGCAATCGTGTGATTGGATAGTTCTTGTGATGAAAGGGGAGTAAATGCTCTATGCCGGCTACCTTTCTCCTCGTCAAGAAAATTTGAAGATGGAGAGGACCTTTTTCTTGAAAATAGTAATAGGAGAAGTACAACTACAACCAGTGAAGCAACTACTATTAAAGCTATAGCGAGTCCACTCATGCCCTTTTTTCCACCTCCCTTTTCATGGGCTGAACTAGATTTACCACGAGGAGCATGACCAGATGACCACGAATTCCCCCCGGTTCTTCAGAAAATAGAATCACAAAGTCAGCGAAGCATTTTCTTACAACCTACATCCTAAAAAAAATGCGGATTTAGAGTGCTCTTACTCCAGATTATCAATGCCCTCCAGCGAATCAGGGACCCAGCCAGTGAACTCGTTGTCTTCAACATTCCTGCCGGTGGAACAGTGGATGCATGTCAGTGAGTCCTTTACTCTCCACTAACATTAACTACTGTATTTAAGTTTCATCATTCTTATACATGACTCAAGTGAAGTGCAAAGTGAACCCTACTCACATATGCTGTATCCAACTATCAAATTAATGCAGTGATTGAGGACTTCTGAATTTTGTACAATTATCAATATTTCTCACCTAAACTCAAGAACTAGAGCTGTTAATTGAACTGTGCAGAAGGTAACTTACAAATCTTTAAGGGGGAGTGCGGCGAGGACATCTAAGGTACCGGTGAATTTATTGTCTTGCAAATGACTGTACAAAGGCAAACAATCACAACAAGAAACTAAAAGCACATTAATGAAGATTTTATAACCACTTCTTACAATGTGCTGAGGCTTTTGAGTGCAGAAAAACTTTGAGGCAGATTCCCAGAGATCGAGTTGTGGGATAGATCCCTGCCATTCATCTCCACGAGTGTGGACCATAAATTCAACAAGAAAAAGAGTTCACAGCCTTTTGATTTCGGTTAGTAGTACTTACATTATTTTGAGTTTAGTGAGTTTTTGAAACATATCACTCAGCTGTCCATTGATTTTATTATGATTAAGATTTCTGGAGGAAGCATCAAAACAATGAGTATTCATTCTGAACAACTGGAAGGTTTGGTAACAAAGGACAGACCAAGTTTGCTTACAGGTATTGAAGTTTAGTCATCTGTGAAATTGAGTACGGCACATTGCCAGTGAAGCCATTATTAGAAAGATCTCTGCATATTAAACTTACAAGATTAATATCAAACGCATTGTATTCAATCTTTCCAGTAAAAAAGTGAGCTAGGGTAAATAAAAAAGGCTTGTTTTATCCTGCTCCAGATAAATTTGTTTCTATATTCAATATTAATAAAAGAAAATGTCAGGAGACTTACAAGTTAACTGTATTGGGAGGAAGCTGGTATGGTATATCATTATTGAGGTTGTTTTTGCTCACATCACTGTACTATCACAAATAATACAAAAAGCATTGAGGCCGTTATGTTCCTTCATCAGAAAAAAGTAGTGTAAGAAGTGCTGTGATTTAGAAGCTGGGCCTCACAAGTAGGTGACAGATTTCAAGTTTGATAGCTGGTAACCCAGTGATCCAGTAAGTCCAAGTCCAGATAACTTTCTGCAAAATTTTGACAAATAGAAGGCAGCATTCAGAAATTTCAGGGTTATTCCTGCTAAATTTATGAAATATAAGATCTGTTCACCGGATATACTTAGATAAGCAAATCTAACTACATTTGAGTCACAGATGAGCCTGAGCATTGGATCCCTTCCCATGAGTCTCCACAAGGGTCTCCACCTCTAGATTTCCATCCACTCAGTTTTGAAGGAGAATTTAAGCTTGTAAACATCACATTCAAAGCCGAAACTGCAATCGCAATATTGGAAACATCAGAATCTTTAAATACAACTACATATGAAAGTAACTTATTATTTTCTAATCATATAGATACTCAGCAAATTATGATTATGTGACTGAAGATCATAAAAGAAGGGTTCAGAGTTTTAATGCTGTCCTCAAATATTTGAAGCTTTTAAGCCTACTTGTATCCAGTTTTGGTCCAAACTTATAGCTAAAATAACCAGTTCTTCAGTGGAGCATTAGGGATCCAATAACCAGATTGAAATACTTCTAAAGAAAAGCTTCTATTTTCTATAACTTAAACCCATCGGTTCGCATTCCATTACAGGTTCCGCTTTAAACCTAGACCATTGGACTATTGGACTATTGGAGGTGAAAATTGAGCTTATGGTTTTCTTCTATTATTTATTTAGCCTCAAAAAGGGTTCAACTTGATTCAAACATTACAACTGTGTATTGAAATGAAATTTTCAGCATAATTATTTTCATAATGAATGTGTTTATCTAGATATACATGAAGAAGTAGTTGTAAATATGCCTTGACAGATCCAATCTATGAAAACTAAGAACACCCCATCAGAAGTTATTTGCATTTAGAGAGAATAGCTTTCACTATCCATTGATTAAACAACAAATGGTTATGGTATTGATAAAGGCAATGTAGATCATAGATCACCCTTGAATGGTGTTAAATAAATCAAATTACATTCTCTCCTGAGGTTAAACATGCACAGAAATTTCAACCTCTGATCAACCTTAAGAGCCGACATATATATGTTATCTGAGAAAGGAACCTTACAAAATGTTATATAGTTCCTAAACACCATTACCTCATTCAACTATGGTAATTACCATGAGAATCAAAACAAAATGTAAAGTAAAATCAATTAGAATTTCAGTGCATCCACAAATGGTGTACGGTACATACCATCATCAGAATCAGTCTTTGAATGGACCAAGGTGGTCAGAATTCCAAGAGAGACAATCAAGAACCCTACAAGACTATGGTGCATTGTCCTACACCAAAACATAAACCAATATTTAAGCAGAAAAAAAGAGTGATGAGCTTATAAAAGCAACAAGATATTCAAGCTATCAAGGGGATGGCGATGAATAATGACGTTTCAGAATTCAGCCAAGAACAACAAGTTCCTGGCCTTCTAGGAGCAACAAGGAAATGGGAGTTTTCTCCTGTTCTTTGTTTATTATTTCTTCGGCTGGGGAAGCTTGAGGAATTTTCTTTTTTGAGAAAAAAGAAAGAAAAGAAAAGTTGGCTATTTTTGAAGGAAGAGGGCTAAAAAAGTGAGTGGCATTTTTGCAGAGAAAAAAAGGAGAGCGAATGATCAGGAGAAATGAGAGTCTGTCAATGTTTTCCAGCCTTACAAGTTATTGCCAAGTAATAAAGCCTTCTATTACAGTCTTCCTTCCTTTTATAATCCATGGTTTTTCTCCGAGCCTTTTGCATAATCCATGGTTTTTTTTTTTCTACTATAGTTACGTATCCTTATATTTTCCGGATGGTCAAAGGTATCTTCAAGCCAATTTGCGCATACATTACAATTATTTATATGAGAAATTTTACGGTATTTAGAAAGTAAATAATCACATCTTCTTAGTTATTATCTATAATATTTTTTTTTAAAAAAAGAAAAATCTTATATGGTGATATTGTAAGTTCTAAACTCCCTGAAAGTTCTACATAACATGGCAAAGCATAATTCTCCATTCCATTCGTATCAATATAATCTATTTCATTCATATCAATATATTCTAACTGAAAGGATGGCAATAATTATACAGGAGTAAATTAATGAAAGTTGAGGAAAGATGCCTGGAATATGGAAAATCACTAGGAGAGAATGTCTCCTGTCAATAAACACTCCACAATTTGGTAATTGCCATATGAAGCTTTGTTACGATCATTTTATATGATTCGTACCCTTTTCAAGCTTGCTTTTTGTATCCTTAATTCAGTTATGGCAGCCTTGAATTGAATTTTAGGTCATAAGTCAAATCAAATTAAGGCAAATAAAGAACAAAAAAGGTCTCCTATATTATGTTTGGTAATTTATAATGTGATTTATAATACAGTGAAAGTTTTTTAAAAGTACATTAAAATAATATTTTAAAAAAAAAATTGTCAGCCAAAAAAACAACTTAGAAAACACTTTTACAGGCATGAGCAACTGCAGTGACAATCGAGCACAGCCCAGCAATTTCGTCACGGCTAATCTTGATACTGCAAATCTCGAGTCTTCAAGAGGATACAAGATTGAGAGCTCTCTACATTTAAGCTTTCCAAACTTTTTGGTGCTGGCTCAATCTTCACACCTTGGTGTTGGCTCCTGACTTCCTGAAGATGGCTTGATAATTACATTAGTGGAAAATGGTAATAAGAATAATTAAGTCATAACTTTTCTATACACTTAGTATTCAAGGAACCAAACTACCACTGATGAGAAAGAAATTCAGCTCACTCCTACACGGACTAAATATGCACTCTCCTTAAGATGCATAAATGTCAGATTCCGTACTCTAGTTAACAGAATATGCGGTAACAAGCTTTATGAGGTCCACCACCATTAGTCTTGGTCATACAATGTCATCATGTACATCATCTTTCCCTTTCTTGGCCTGACGAGGCATCATGTTTTCTCAGCTTTGTCAGGATATATGCCATGGCAACTTTAGCACCAAGGCTAGAGTGCCCACGGGACAGGAAGATTACACCCCCTAGAAGAAGCAGACCATTTGCGACAATTTTTCTAGATGGCCTTCTCAGGAATTTCTTCTCTTTGGCTTCACCAGTATCTAGTCCCTGAGCGGCAATCAATGTTGAAGTTGCCTGAGTATCCACAACAGTGTTCAATGTTTCTAGTTCAGGTGGAACCTATGCCACAAGAGAAAACACAAATTTGATGATCTCAATATAATGAAGCAAGTAATTTTTTCTTTTTCAGTAATTTTGGCAGTTTAATCACCTACCCAAGGTTTTGGAAACTCAGTCATTTACACTACATATTTTGAATATTATGTGTAATGTTCTTAAGGAAACCTTGACTTCACCAGTATTTTATTGATAGGCTGTGCTAAGTCAGAAATATTTTCTTTAACAACATCGGTATTTCAAGATGCTGGTGCTCACCTTCTGGATAAGAGTCACTGCAGTAACAGCTGGACCTGTCCAAGGATGACTCATCAGAGAGTATTTGCGTAGTGCATCATTCATCTTGCATACATAGCTCCATATGCCCCTTGAGAAAGCCAACTTTGCCATCTCCAAATTCAAACCAGCATCTTCTTGGTGAAACATTGTGATCTGACAAGCGTTTCTACCAGGGACTGTAAAATAAAGTGATTGAAATTACAAAATAATCAATAAACAAGTAAACTACTTCCATTTAGGAAGAGTTAAAAGAATAGGTAATAGACAATCCAAAAATAAACTGTTTTCATTTAAGAACTAAGAGATCAGGCAAATTGAAAATCATGGACATAGTCTCCAAACATAGACCAGATGATGAAAAGTACCAAACCAAAACAAAAGTGATCAATATCTTGCATGAAGAAACCTTCAGTAGCACCAAAGGATGTTCCATTTCTAACTATATGAATAATAATACAAACTCCAGAAGGAAACATGATATAAATCAAACTGAGTCTGAGGTAAATACTTCATGCTGGAAAGAAACATGCAAGCTCTCTAAAATACTAAATTCCAAACAAATATGAAAATAAAAGGCCCAAAATCAGTGTCAATAAAGCTCATTATGAGACGTTTCATTCCTTGTTTATTTATTTTTTATGTTCGTCTACACTGCAATGTCAGGGAGATGATTTGTAGAAAATATTGAATTCCAAATAAATATGAAACTTAAGAGCTATGTAATGTAAAAAAAAGTTCAATATCACAACGAGACACATCATGCTCTTTTTTTGTTTGTCTGACCATTTTGCAATGACAAGAAATCACTGCAAAAAGCCAGGTCAGGAACTTACCTTTACTGATTCTCCAACCAGATCTATAGAACTTCACTCGTACAAACCTCCTCTGTCTTACAGCTAAAGGGTATTCGCATTCCTAGACATGATCATCAACATCAAAATATAAATTAAGAATTAGCCATCGAGATGATAAATTCATGATAGCAAGTCCATGCAGGTAAATCACCTTGTAAAATGCAACAAGTAACTAATGCTTTCAAACTGATTGCAGTTGATTATTACCTTAATAAAGCAATAAAACGTTTTATCTTTTCCTTCCCACAATCTCCATGCTAAAACATATTCCCTTGGCGTCAAGAGAGGAAATTTCTTAATTGTGCAACCAATTTCAGTTCCATTAGTTCTATCTACCTGCAGCTGCTCATGTTCAACCACGGTCTTATCCCACTGCTTTCTGTATTCATTGTCCATGTAAAAGTCCCTTAGCACCTCCATGGTGCAATTTTCAAACACCGTCAAGCTCAAGTACTTTATAGGAGCATCCTGCAAATATGCAACAAGAAAACACCACGTTACATTAATTCACTCTAATAGCACTCTCCAGTCTCCACCAATAATAACCGATCCCAGTACAAAAGAGAAATCAATTGGTCAAGCCCCGCCTTTGTACCATAAGTAATGAACTCATAAAACACATTAAAAATTAAACTCTGAAATGAACGTAATTAATATATTCAACCAACCAAAAGGAGAAAACTTTTAGCAAATTGAAAACAGTACAACATTAGTAGTATTAGTAGTAGAAGGCAACTAACCTTAGGTTTGAAACATTTGGCAGTATATGCTAGAAGATTGTTTCTCTTATTTGTAACGTTTTCCCATTTCTCATTCTCAATTAGCTTCTCATCCAAATTCTCAATCAAAAACTTCAAGTCAGCTACTGAAACAATCTCTGAAACCCTGCATAAGCAGCAGAAAATAACAGAACTTGCATGTCAGTGACAAAAATCCACCCAAGATTGAAACTTTGATTCAATTAAACCAACCCCAATTCAACAAAAACACCAAATCAATAACAAAAATGAAAAATAACCAAAAAGAAAGCATCCACGTAGAAGAAAAGGAGAAAATAATTATTTTCTCTTAAAAAACAGGGACCAGATCGAATAAGAAAAGCTAAGTACCTGGAATTAGAGGAGGCAATATCAGTAGCAGAAGCAGCTGGAGAAGAAGAAGAAACGCTATGTCGCCTAGAAGAAGAAGAAGAAGAAGAAGAAGAAGAAGAGAAGAATCTGAGCAGTCTTGTGGAGAAGTTGTAAAGGATAATGCAAAGAAGAACAAAGAGGATAGCACATCCATAACAAAAATTCAGTCTTTCATTTTGGAACCAAAAATCCATTGAAGATTTTAAAGAAGAATAGAGTGATGATCCATTGAAACCAAAGAAACCCATCTTTCTTTAGCAATTCTAAGTAAAACCCATAATTTCTTTTGGCTGATAGAAGAAAACAAAGGATGGAAGATCGGTCGGTCATTAACGAAGTTCACAGCTTTGCTTCTTTGATTTCCCTGACTTTTCTGTCACGACATTTTTTTTTTTCTCTCTCTCTCTCTCTCTTTATTTTTTTAAGTAAATTATTCTTTAGTCCCTGTTGTTTGAATGAAATTATGACTTAATCCTTTATATTTAAGAACCTATAACTTAATCTTTTTACTTGCTGAGTGTTGTTAGGCTTTTCTCTAATCTATCACCATGTGGGTTTTTCTCTAAGAATTTAAATCATGAAATGACTACGTTTTGGATTAAGGAAAAACCAAATAGTGTCCAAACAAGACAATGGTTAGCAAGATTCTAGGGGCTAAGCTATACATTTTAAACATTGAAGGACTAAGGAACACTTTACTCTCTTTTCTTATTTTCCTTCCTCCTAGTGGCTGTTAGTTGTTACTACAAATTACAATTTTCTTGGTTGGGAAAATTAAGATAATCACAAAAGTTACGAGTAGGAAAATTTTAGTTTATTATTGTTAATGTATCCATTGATTTTTTGATTTCTAACATTGCCCCTTACTATGTTGAGATTCTGTCTGATTTTGGACGATCCACAAAAGTTTATATATTTATAGTACAATTTTGAGTGCAAGTTGATGAAAATATTTGGCTCTGGTTAAAATATTGAGAAAAAAAGGGAATTGTACTTAATTTTAGTGGAGAATCTTAAAGGATGTGTCATGTCAGGATCACTTGAATATCCACCCAATCCAATCCCTTCTTAGAATAATGCCAAATTATTGTACTAGTTGATAGATGCCACTCTCAAGTTCATGGATAAGAGGATATGCATAAGCTACAAGATCACGCATAGACTCAGCATTGGCAATTATTTCCATCCTCTCCAATTGTTAATAGCAATTTATTGGTGAAAAGCCTCAAGGGATACTGCAGACATAGCAACCATTCACTCCCCCTCTTGTTCTCACTTTTCAGCACCAAACCAATCATAGCGATGAAAATGACATGGCACTAAATAAAAGGTTTTGCATAAATCTCTTTCTTTTGGATCACGCTTTCAGTTCATCAGCTTGCCAGATTCACTATACTGCCTTCAAGATGATCAGTCCCTCTTAGAAATTGAATAGTGCCCTTATCTTGTCTCTTAAAGAAGAGAGTTGCACACTAGACGAGGTTCTAAAGTGATTTTGCTTTGCTTGAAAACAAAGTACGCAGCAAGTTCCTTGTCATCAGCCACACTGCACATGCTGTGCACATAAAAGTGTTAGAATCATCAGTTCGTAGGTGACTTTTTTGTTATTCATTCTCTTCGTCTTCCTTCCACTAATACAAAATATCATTTGTTCCCCTTTGGGTACTTGGTGCCAAGAGCTGACAGAATCCGACAACTTTGCTGTGTGACATCATTGTCATGATTCTTCCACAAATTGATGAATAACATGAAATAAATGAATTCGTAGCTCATTATGGAGAAACAATAGAATCAATGAGGTTCTTCCTTCAACATCTTTTGCTATATTTCCCTTATTTGCAAATGCAAGATCTCAACCAGTGTCTCCACATAACTATTCTCACCCAAACTGCAACATTAGGACCAGGAAAACAAAAGGAACACTGACTACAAGTAAAACACGACACTCAAAAAACCATGTATTATACATGCAGCGCATCTGCCCCGCAAAACTCATAAGCCCTTCATCCAGTTATGGATGTACTCCAACCAATTCTGAGATATAACTATCTACCTTCACAAGATAATGGAGAACTAGAAGATAGAATTAAAGTTCATGTCACATACACTACCAGGCACTGCCAAATCTTGCAGTATTTGTTTCTTCCTAACTGGTCTGTGAGGGGGAGACAGTTGTGATACCATCTTCCAATTTAACTCTAGTTCCCACAGCACCATCAGTGCCAGAACTAGCTCGATCAGTAACAATGCCTTCTTTGCTAGACTCATCCAAGCAGATAACTTGAGCAAAACTCTTTGACATCTGCTTGATAATATCAGTTGGCAAGGTAACTGCATTTCTGTGCTCACTTTCTCCGACTACACCAACAGCCAGCAGGCTGGCTTGCTGTCTGGCCTTCCTATCTTGCATGGCTTTCTGTCGATCCTCGTAAAAATCAAAATCATCTAAGATAGATGTATCAGTTTCATAATTCTTAAAGATGTTCAACATCTCAACACCCTGCTCCAATTTCACCTGCAATAAATCAAACTTTATATTAGGTACAAGAGATCTGAGAAAATACATGTTTCGGAATTTCTATTTATAAAAGTGTGAAAAGAAACCAAATAATTTCCTAGAAAAGAAATAGCCACATTATCATTAAAATTTTAAGCTTACATATAGCAAGTGACATCACATGAACTGCAACTGAGTCAGAATAAACTAACTACCTAGACTCTCCTGGAATTGGAATTTCAAGGACCAACAAACAACTGGTAATTTCTTGTTGTGGACCAAAAATACCTAAAGCACTAAGAAATTTTTTGATGTTCCAAATGAATTCCTACCTCCTGCGTGTCTCGACTGTTAGTGACAGGCTTGTTGTCATTATTTTCCAAAACAATGTGACGAAACTGGCTGTTCGGGACATCTTTAATAATGTGCCATTTGACAGGGAACTGCCCACTCCACTTGTCCTGCTGCCAGTAATCCACACTCTTGTCAAAGTCAACAGGTCCAACCATTTCAGCCACCCCACAGAATTGAGCACTAGCATTCACCTGCATATAAGAGTAACAGATAGTACATAAGCAAGAAAAAAGAAATTAGAAGTTCAGAGGCAATAATAAAGATTTAGCATTCACCTGCTATAAGATTAAAAAAAAAAATTAGAAGAATATAAAGGAACCATAGAAATTAACAAAGAATTAGAAGTTCAAGAGGCAGATATGTTGCAGGAGCTTTGGTTTCCCTCCAATATTGGATAGGAGTAAATACAGCACTAAGACATTGATGCATTTAAAAGAAATGTAAACATCACCAAAATCTCTAGTTCAGTGATATATATCAAGTTCTTTCTTTTTGGCCCAAGGCAGTGGTCTGGCTTCCAAGTTGCTAATCTTTGAACACTGAAGAATCAGGTATGTACCGAAAATAAGAGAAACACAGGACAAGGATCTTGCTTGTCCTTAGCTTCATGATAGGCAGTATCCAATTTTCTATTCCCATTTGGAGTGCTGGCCCAAACACCATATTTGATGCTCTTGTGAACATTATCTTCACTGTATGACTTGATGATGAAGAACTTAGCATCCTTGTATTCAGTCGCAAAATCTGATTGGTTGTATGACTCATCATGGATCTTGGCAGATGGTTTGCTATGTTTCTTATCATCAACAGAAGGACCATGATCAGCTGTATTTTGAACCTTAGACTTTGAGGCCCTTGGACCTCTGTTTTGCTCGCTAAGAATATCAAGACTACCGTTGCAGCCACATAAGGAAATACTGCTTCTTCCTCGCAATCTGCTGTTTTCAAGGGAGAGCCAGCCCCGGCTGTTTGTCCCCAAACTAGAAATTGATGCACTTCCAAAACCAGATCCCTGATTGTAACCACTCTGCAGATAGGCTCTTTTGTAGGAGTTTGAACCTGATTCAAGGCCATAAAATGATCTTTGTTGATGAGATGCCTGCAACAAAAAACTTGTCAGCTAGCTTTAACACTAAAAGCCATAATCTGCCTCATCAATTGTTATGACGATCCCTGGTGCTCATCATAACATGCTAATCAGTAACAAAAATGCACGCTATTTGTACATTAAAAATGTTTGCAGTCATAGCCAAAATTTATGGCAGTGCAAATGTAAGCTAGGGATGTTATTAGGCCTCTTATACCATGTTTTGGATATGGGTAGAAAAGAAGGATAAGGTTAGTAAAAACCATGTAATAAATTCTTAAAAACATCAGCTGGCCTACTATCTTTATAAGGAAAAAAGCAAGAGCCTTCAAACAATCATTTAGTCATTTATTGGCAAATAATAAATAAGGTCTTTTGCATGATTGGTTTGCTAGGGCTACAGAAATCTTGCATAAATCATCATTTAAAGTTATGATAAAATTTCCAAATACTAAGCTTATAAAATTGATCTCGGACAAAACAATCTGCACCATTAATTACAGTAGCATCTTGTAATGAGAAAAGGTAAGTGGCATCATGTATTATCTACAGAATATTAAAAAAAAGGTAAGAAAACAAACCATTCCAACATTCTGCCCAAATGACCCAAGCATGCCAATAGGCTGTGGAGAAACTGCAGGTGAAAAGGGGGACAAGGGCCTATTTCTATCAGAGGGCTTTGACCAAGCTGACCAAAGTCCTCCAGATCTCAATCCATCAAACCCATGCTGCACATCATGGAAACCATGTTTTCCTGGAAAACTGCCTCCACTAATTGATCCCACAGGAGGATAACTAGGCCTTGGGCCGAAAAGCATGTTATCACCTTGTTGGTCGATGTTTGCCAATGTGTTGAACTCTGGTTGTGAAATGGGTGATGGTGAGGTAATATATGACATATTAGGAGGACCTAGATGCTGGTAATAAGGTGGCCCAGAAAATGGAAATTGCTGAGGGGAGTACAAGTGTGCATCACCACCGACAGAGGGTAAAGGAGTGGTGACTGGAGAATAAGGTCCATAGGGCATTTGCGGACTATATCCATATCCAGCATGAAATACAAGAGAGGGATTATCATTGTAGACGCCCTAAATAAGATTAAAAAAAAAGGTCAGGGAATAATAGAAAATGTGATCTAAGTAAGAAAATGATGCAATGGAGGGGGTGCTTACAGGTGACCCAATTTCTAACCCTTCAGCATTTATGTATGGAGGATATTCATCCCATTCACCAGTCGCATTGTCATAACCTGATTGACAACATGAATAAAATGGCCCCTTAATTAATTTACCTAAGATATCAATAATCAGAAACTAAAACAGAAAAATATTCCAGTTACATGCATTTGACGTCTAAACATTAATGCTTAGTGTCATCGGTGTGACATCAATGATCAGTGTGATCAGTGACTGTCAAGTTCAGGGCCCTAAAAAGGACTGTGAGACTAACCCCTGTAGTAGAACGCCTGTGCCTGAGGGGCATAAATATTAGGTGGATAGACAGCACGATCTCCAGGAGAACCAAAAGCTTCAGATTGACCTGTGTTATCCCTCGGATGACCTAAAGGAGCTGTATCCTGAGAGGAATTAGGAGAAACTGACGTCTCATTTTTTGCTGATAGAGTCTGAAAAGAAGTTACAAATAAGGCTTATTTTAAACTTGTGAGTATGGAAAGAAAAAAAAAAGTTCTGAGGATTGAAGTTTATGTATAACTACCCGCTCCTCCATGTTATCTGATTCAGCAGGTTTCTCTTCTGCATCCATGATCAGTATGCTCAGTGACTTAGTAGAGTCTTAGAAACACAGGCACTACAAATTTATTGACCAATCAAAGCTAAAATTGGAGATGCGAAAACTTGAAGCTATGAATATGTGCGCACAAATCCACACATTCACACCTATGCACATATGGTAAATATAAGAACGTGAATACTTAAAAAAAAAAAAAAAAACCCAGTAAGATCCATTCGATACAAGAATTAAACAGGCTACCGCCATACATAATACAAAACAATGAGCAACCACTCATTAGTAACCAAATTCTATACACTATAACCATTCTTTGATCAGTCGAAGATATCAGCTTGACAACAATAAGTTAGCTCATAAAAACAGACATCACCTTGAATTCTCAAGCATATCAAACATTTTCTTTTCATGCCACTGGCTCATAATTCCAGAAAGCAACCATGTCAAGAAATCAATTAAGCTTCTTGAACCTCCCCTTCACAATACTTCACTGAATAATTAGCTATACATGACAAGCAAAACGGAGAAGTTGCAATAATTAAGGTCACCTCACACAACCCAGATCTCAGATCTCAAAATGAAACACCCAGCACAGCCCAGATCAAAGCAATTTAATACCTCATACATGTTTACAATATCTCAGCGCACAAAAAGACAAGGATCCTCCAAAAACTAAAGAAAGAAAAAGAAAGATTGACTTTTTATATTCAAACGAACATGACCAAACAATCCACAAGCCAATTCATCCTATAAATGACTTAATCTCCATCAAATCAAAACACCCCAACAACAAAAAGGAGACTTTGAATTAAAAACAAAAAGGAAAAAGATAAAAACTGTATACAATTATGATGAAGATAAGAAGTGGGGCAGGTAGAGAAGTACCAGAGGGACGATCTGGATCAGGTTGCGATAGTGATTGGGTTGCCGCCATATGAATGAATCAGAGGAAGATCTCTTCAGAAATGGCACCAGAATCTAAGTCAAAATACCGAAAAAGTATATATCTTTTTCCCAACATAGTTATATAGAGGGAGTGAACAATTTTAAAATTAAAAATAAATAAGTCGAGTGGAGCAGAACTCTATCAATGTTTTTTAAAAAAAAAATATTAAATTAATTTTTGAAAAAAGAAAAGAAAAGAAATTTTATTATTTTAATATAATTTTTAATTAAAAGATATTTATGTGAGAATATAATATATTGTATTACTAAATACACAAGGATTCTACCTGAAGTAATTTCAATATATTATATTAAAATAATATTTTTAAATAATATTTTTCAATTAAAAATATATTAAAATAATATTTTTAAAATTAAAAAAATAAAATAATATTTTTACTAAGTCACTGAGTATACTGATCATGGATGCAGAAGAGAAACCTGCTGAATCAGATAACATGGAGGAGCGGGTAGTTATACATAAACTTCAATCCTCAGAACTTTTTTTTTTTCTTTCCATACTCACAAGTTTAAAATAAGCCTTATTTGTAACTTCTTTTCAGACTCTATCAGCAAAAAATGAGACGTCAGTTTCTCCTAATTCCTCTCAGGATACAGCTCCTTTAGGTCATCCGAGGGATAACACAGGTCAATCTGAAGCTTTTGGTTCTCCTGGAGATCGTGCTGTCTATCCACCTAATATTTATGCCCCTCAGGCACAGGCGTTCTACTACAGGGGTTAGTCTCACAGTCCTTTTTAGGGCCCTGAACTTGACGGTCACTGATCACACTGATCATTGATGTCACACCGATGACACTAAGCATTAATGTTTAGACGTCAAATGCATGTAACTGGAATATTTTTCTGTTTAGCTTTGATTTTAGTTGCAGAAATCCAAAACTCATTGAACCGAATCGGTTTAAACAAAACTAAACCTAGGATAAAACACTAAGCAAGTATAAAAATAAATAAAAAAAACTTATTAAATGGAGCACATGATAGCTGCCCAAATGCAACTACACGTTATATATGTAGTCAATTGTGGCATGAAGCTTTTTACAAGTCCTTGTTTTTATCACATTTTTTGTTTTTTTTTTAACACGGGAATTAATGACAATATGGTATTGGGAGGGTAGGCTTGTGCTCCAAGCATAGCTCGAAACTTCAAATTCTCTTTTCTCCTCGCAGTGAGATGGTAGCCTTCAGAATATATAAAAGGTGGTGTTTATCGAAATATTTTTCCTGCTCTAGTGGGCAACTAGGTATCATCAGAGATAAGATTCATAGCTTCCACATCTTAAAAAACATCAAACTAGTTATGTATAGTTTTTCCACAATACTTGATTTAGTGTGTATTTGACAAGGCAGTGTTGTTTTTATTTAAAAATATATTAAAATAATATATATATATATATATATATATTTAAAAATATATTAAAAATACTTAATGCAAATATCAAGATGAAAACAATTTAAAAAGTACTTCAAAAAAACATATTAAAATGTGAAAAGAAACGAAACATATTAAAGTGTGAAAACAATCACGCTGTTAACTTTATTTTTCATAGAGTGATCAAATTAAATATTTTATGCAAGTACAGGGACAGAAGGAGTCACAATCCCTCAATTTATAATGGAAGCATCTAAAAATCAACTTATAGTTACGACAAACATCACCCTAAGGTATCTCCTCTCTCAAGGAAGATTTATTTATTTATTTTGCATATATAGGAGTAGAACTCAACAAAATTTGCATGACATGCCACTCCTAACAATCACGACCACAGACAGGCTTAAACACAAATTCTCAAACCAAACTGCGGTCTTGGTTGTAAAATTTGACTCTTCAATTTTGTGTCCACAAACTGTTTGACATAATATCCCAACCATTTTTATGATATTACAAATGCTTTAAACAACTCTTCTCGTTTTGTTAACTAGGCATGGAAGTGGCACAATGTTATCTAGATGGCAATGCAGACGCAGTAGAGTTTTGTACGCATGAGCCGTATCACAATGTTTTAGCAGCTGCAACTTACACTTTGCAGGAGGGGGATAGGCCGAGTCGAACTGGTAGCATTTCACTTTTCGATGTAAATCCTGATGTGGGTCGGTTTGAGTTGTTTTACCGCGTGGAGACTGTGGGGATTTTTGACATTAAGTGGAGTCCTGTTGTTGGGAATGTGGGTCCAATGCTTGCGCAAGCTGATGCTGATGGTTACTTGAGAGTTCATGGATTAGAGTGCTGTTCTAATGGAGGTAAAAGAACTTCGATTTTGAAAATTTAAGTTGCGTGGCATGTGCGCGCGTATTTATGAGTGAAGTTTTGATTCTTGAAAAACATGAAGTGAAAAAAGGAATTTTGCCCATGAATAATGTTATTGGTGTATAGTTAATCTTACAATTTTCCATGTCCTTAAAAACGCATTTTCTTGGAAACAAATGATGGTGGTCCTTCTTATTTCCTTCTTACATGTTAATATCATGGGTGACTGCTAAGTTAGTAAGTTTATAAACTCTTTTGGCGTTGCCCTAAAAAACCCAGGATATAACCTTTTTTGTACTTGTGATAGGAGGGATTCAGAAAGGGGAAGGGTTAACATTGATATGTAACCTAACAATTGGACAAAGTAGGAAAATAATGGTTATATGGACTGAAATTATAAATTTAGTTACTTGACTACGAAATCTATGCTCTTGTTGTCCTGTTTGCTTGGTTCTTAGGAGTTTTTTGTTAATTCTTGATGCAGGGGACTCTCTATCTCTAAGAGAGATAGTTGGTGAAAAAATAAGCTCCTCTATGTGTCTTTGTGTGGACTGGAATCCATCAACCACATCTATCTCAGTGGGGCTTTCTGATGGTTCTGTATCTGTAGTGTCCTTTTCAGAGTCCCAGTTAAATGTAATTCAAGAGTGGAAAGCACATGATTTTGAGCTATGGGCTACATCATTTGACATTCACCAACCTCAGTTGGTATACACTGGTTCGGATGATTGCAAATTCAGTTGTTGGGATTTAAGGGATGGTCCTTCCAATTTGGTGTTTCAGAATTCTAAAGTCCATAAGATGGGTGTCTGTTGCATTGCAAAGAGTCCTAGGGACCCTAATATCTTACTCACCGGTAGTTATGATGAGTATCTAAGGCTATGGGATGTAAGATCAATTTCCAAACCAGTCAATGAAACTTCAGTTTGTTTAGGGGGAGGAGTTTGGAGAGTCAAGCACCACCCATATGTACCAGGCGTGGTCTTAGCAGCTTGCATGCACAATGGCTTTGCAGTTGTGAAGATTGATGAGGAGAAAGGAGAAGTGATGGAAACCTATACCAAGCATGGCTCACTTGCTTACGGTGCAGATTGGCAGAGGGGGAATTTATCTCATAAGGTCAAACAAAACAGCTCTGTAGTGGCTACTTGTTCCTTTTATGATCGGCTTCTTCAGATATGGATACCAGAAAGTAGCGTTGTTAAGCAACTTTAATGCAGTTAAATATATATGTGAAATTAATGACTGAGAAATATTTTTTACATTCAGAGAAGAGAAAGACCGGAAAGTTTTATACTTTCAGAAGAAATAAATATTTTTTAATATGAACAATTATTTTAGATAGAGAAACATGATGATTTATCATATTTTTTATACATTATAAATGATTATTTAGGATCAGATATATAGTTTTGGAACTTGAAACTTGAAAATGTTTAAGTTTTTTGGATCTGGAATGTTTGTCAAATTCATGTTACACTTAGCTGATTATCAAGTTTAAACTTTTTAGCTTTGATATATATATTAGATTTATTTTATTTAATTTTTTTTAATAAATAAAAATCATAACCAAAACTTAGCTCAATAACTTACAATAAAAACTCAATAGTTCCAGTATTTTTTTTTATTGTTTATTCAAAATAGACCTCAGGCAGGCATCCCTTAAACAGGGTCCTAGCATGATCAATGCTTGCACAGATGGGAACAACGTGGTGACTTTAGATTTATTGAACCACTTGAAATTGTTATTAATTTCTATGAGCCTAGTACCTCTTTATGGTTGTGGGTGATTCCCCGCCTATCCTTGCTCTATGTGTTATAGTAGCTCTAGCATTTGCTGCTTGAAAAGAGTGAAAATTGCACACCATGGCATAAGACAGAGAGGATGCTTTTGTTGTTGAACTAAAGAGAGACTGTTTCTGAGGTTGATCTTTGAATAAGAACAGATTGTTGGACAAGGACGGTAGCTTGTTTGAGTCGCATCAGAAAAACCTATAAGGTTTGTGTTGGTGGTTCAAATCTGCCAGCAATGCAAACAACATATTTCGTTGCGGTGCAAACTCAACACCACCCC
>Ga0325411_1000978_pt1 | contig 31056 bp, 31 predicted proteins | sample PopdelMetagenome_13_FD_206181 | JGI IMG/M metagenome (GOLD analysis project Ga0325411, IMG submission 206181) | Populus deltoides microbial communities from Bellville, Georgia, United States - Xylem-PdIQD-R4 | ecosystem: Host-associated > Plants > Phyllosphere > Stem > Wood/Secondary xylem...
TATAATTGTAAATTTGTTAAATCAACTCGAATTAATTTTTTTAAAAATAAATAATTAATATGTTACAATAAGATTCTTAATCGGGTTTTACCAATTCAACCTGATTTTTTTGATCAAATCACTTTTAAGTCTTTGTTTTTTTTTATTTTGTTTTTAAATCTGATTTAGTTACGATCTTAGTTTACTAGTCTTGTTAGCCTATTAAGTGATCTTAAAATTATAATTAATTTTAAAATAACTTTATTGTTTTTAAATAAAATAATTTTTTAATGATAAAAATTCTCAGAGTTAACCCAATGAAAGTAATCTAGGTTTAACTAGTTTAACCAAATGGACACATCCAGCTCACACGTGTTTAATTTAATAAATGACAAGCTAAACACGTGCGATGGGTAAACCTTTTGACAACATTTAACCATAAAAAACACGAATCAAGTGAAGTTTGAAAATTGAAGGAGGAGATGATGATGATACCTGATATCACAAATCCCGAATATAATATTTGTCGTCCCTGAGATCACATCAGTCTATAAAAATATAATTGAGTTTTGGAACATTAAATTAAATAATAGTAACAATAATAATTTAAGGTTAATAATAGTAATACTAGGCAGATGTGTCTTGCCTGTTCTTTGTAGAGCTCCACTAAAACCAGACCCCCTCTCAGAAGCTCAGAGAGAGAGATACAGAGAAAGAAAGAACAAGAAATAGAGTTCCTTAAGGTTCACGTCTGCTTTGCATCTGCCAATGGAGGCACAATCTGGAGTCCAACGCTCTCCTAATCCCTCTCACGTTATTCCTCTCCCTCTCTATTTCATTTTTTCTATCGTTTATCTTGATTGTTTTTATATATGATTCATAGTTTGAGCAATCATCAGTAGAAATGTAAAGAGAGGAAGTGGGAAATGATTTTTGTTGCAGTTTTCAAATGGATGTTAGTTTGTAATTGATTGTGTAAAGATTTAGCAGTGAAATGGATGGATTGGATGCATCATACAGTTTCATTGATATCTTATTTGAAGGATTTCAGTGAGTTTGACTGTCAGAAATCAAACAGCCCCTCTCTCTGTATTATCATGTTTTTATATATTGTTTTGTTTTGTAAGATAAACACAAATGATTTTTCAACTACAGTAGTTGGTTTTAATGATTTATTTTTCTTTTATTTAGTCAACTTCTTGTGTGTTTCGTTGGCCCTTTGATTAGTTCTTTCTATTTTATTCATGTTGGTGAGATTAGCTTCTTTTTTCAATGTGATTTTTAACTCTTGGCATAGCAAGAATGCATTTTTCGCTGACGAAGTCAAGAATTGAAACCTCCCCCCACCTGATATGATATTTTACTCTTTGTTCTTATTTTAAAGCATTATATGAACGGTTTACATAGGTTGATGTCTGGATTTTTGCGGTTGTATGCTTCTGTGTTAAGTTATATGCTGAATCATAAGAACCCAAATGATAGAGGTCGAGTTCTTTGTCACATCATAGTCATTGATAATCATTTATTTAAAACATTTATGTATAAAGAGAGAAATTTTTTTATTCAATGGTTTCAGCGTAAGTAGTTTTAGTCAATGGCAAAGTCAGGTGAGTAACATGATGGATTAAATTGAAAACATAGAGTTACTCTAAGAATATTTAGTAAAAATAAAAATCAAGCAAGGGAGTAGCCTTCTTTTTTATTTTTATTCTTCTCGTCCAGGATTATGCCCTGGATCATTAGATAAAAATCCATAAATGAAAAGAGATGATTTTTTTTTTTTAATGTGCCTAATCAAAGTGTGCCACTCATGCTTTCAACAAGTCTTGTTGCCTCCCTGTAGTTCTCAATTCAGGCTGGTTGTATTTCCTGGCATCAGAAGTAAATTAAACAGGAGTACTGTTTTTTATGGAGCTAAAATTTCAATAGTTTCCTTGACTTTGAGCCATAGCTTGACTTGCATGATTTTGCAGCTTTCATGGGTAACTCTATCCAGGAATCTACTATTGGCATATCAAAGCTTTGGGGTAGTGTATGGAGACCTAAGTACTTCACCTCTTTACGTTTATACAAATATATTTGCTGGGAGGATGCAGAATCACCAGACTGAGGAAGTAATATTTGGAGCATTTTCCTTGGTTTTCTGGACCTTTACATTGATACCTTTGATCAAGTATGTCTGTATCGTATTGAGCGCAGATGACAATGGTGAAGGTGAGACAAAACTTCCCTGTCAAATATTTCTCACACGAATTTTAATTCCATGCTCTTTTTCTGATACACTTTAATTTATGTCAGGCGGCACATTTGCTCTTTACTCGTTGCTTTGCAGGCATGCAAAGTTGAGCTTACTTCCCAATCAACAAGCAGCTGATGAGGAGCTCTCATCCTACAAGTATGGCCCTTCAACACAGGCTATGGCCTCCTCTCCATTGAAGAGATTTCTGGAGAAGCACAAAAGGCTTCGGACTGCCCTACTTATTGTCGTCTTGTTTGGTGCTAGCATGGTCATTGGTGATGGCGTGCTTACTCCAGCAATATCTGGTAATGCATTGCTAAGTTACTAATAATTATGTGTTTCCGAAACTGCACGAGTGTCATGTCCTTACCAACTTTTGAGCATTGGAAATGCTGTAAGAAAATCTTTTTGCTTCCATATTTTGCTGTCTCTTCTATCTTGCAAGGCATGTACAAGCAGGGAAGACCTTTTATAGATCTTGCTATTACTATTTACTTGGTTTGTAAATTAATTTAATGAAAGTCCCACAAATTCAGAATAAGGAGTCTAGCACTCAGATTCATGTCTTCAATTTCTTTTATTATGTGGGCATTAGTCATCTCATTAGCAACTGGCATTGGTGCTGATGGCAGTAGGGGTTTTAATTTCTGCATTCTAGTTAACTTTATGTTTTATTTTCTTTTCTTTTTATGACTTTTTGAATTATTCTCCAGCAGGTTCTTCATTACTTCACTTTGCAGAAACTTGTTACATAGAAGTAGCAATATCAACATTTCTTTTCTCGACTTCAATAGTTTGTTCATTGATTAAATTTATATATCAAATTTGTTTTGTGGTTGCAGTTTTGTCAGCAGTATCTGGGCTACAAGAAGCTAACAATAAATTGACTAATGGTAAATTAGTTATTCTTACCAATTTGTCCTTTCAACATTTCCATTATGATGTCTATCAAATATTTTAATATTTCTTTACACCTTATGGCTTCATATTACTCATTTTGGACAAATTATGCTTCTTGTTCTTGGTAGGCGAACTTGTCTTGCTTGCCTGTGTCATTTTGGTCGGCCTCTTTGCTCTGCAGCATTGTGGCACTCACAAGGTAGCCTTTATGTTTGCACCAATTGTAATCATCTGGTTGGTGTCAATTCTGTCCATTGGACTGTACAACATTGTACATTGGAACCCAAAGATTGTTCATGCTTTGTCGCCTCATTACATTATAAAGTTCTTCAACCATACTGGTAAAGAAGGTTGGATTTCACTTGGAGGGGTCCTTCTTTCCATAACTGGTATGTTGGATCTGGACATTGACCTTGCATGATTTTACACTGGCTTGTTGCATGCGATTGTCACTTTTCATTGTGAGTTTGGTTGAAAACTATTCAGCTCTCCAAACATGAAATAACTGATTTAGTTTTGTACATAGCTAATGTCAGTGCACTAATTACCAACAATTATCTGGGTCTCCCCAGGCACTGAAGCAATGTTTGCTGATCTTGGTCATTTCACTGCCTTATCTATTAGGGTGAGTGTAAAACTCGAACTTTGTTATTTATGACTGAGGTGCTACTTATAATTGTATTTCCAAGTGATAAATTTAATGATGCTCTTGCCTGTGCAGCTTGCTTTTGCATTGGTAATTTACCCTTGTTTGGTTGTACAATACATGGGCCAGGCTGCATTTCTGTCTAAAAATCCCAAATCCATTCCAAACAGTTTCTATGACTCGATACCTGGTATTCAACGTGACATTGAGTAACAATTATTCCAGAAATTTGCTGTCCTATTGGAGCTGGTTTAATTTGATGTGTAATTGTATATTGCAGACAAGTTATTCTGGCCTTTATGCATTATTGCCACCCTTGCTGCTATTGTTGGGAGTCAGGCTGTTATCACTGCCACTTTCTCTATTGTTAAACAATGCCATGCCCTTGGATGTTTTCCACGAGTTAAAGTTGTTCACACTTCGAAACACATATATGGGCAGATCTACATCCCAGAAATAAACTGGATCCTCATGATCCTTACTCTTGCTGTAACTGTTGGATTTCAAGACACAACTTTGATTGGAAATGCTTATGGTAAGCCATTCCTCTATCCGTATCATGCTATGTCATTCCTTTCCTCAATCATCTGATGGTTAGGTGGCAAGTATATGCAATTATGCCCTTTAGTATAGCCGTATCCTCATTTAAGAGAAATAAGATTTTCAGTTCAGCTGTGCAATTTATTGCTATATGTGAAGCTTTGAGGAGTTCAGCTGCACAAGTTAGGTAGAAATGCTCTCGTCACTGCTCGCTGCCTCTTAATTTTTCTTTCTGGTGATTCTTTCTAAACTTTTTAGGACAATGTATGTCCATTTTCCTGGGTTGTCATATTGAGGCCATAGTTGCCGGATAAGTCTCTCTGCTGATTTGTCAACAGAGGCATGGAAGACATTCTTTTCTCCCGTTTACTTACTTATATTAGGCTAATGACTATCTTTTTTTAGGCATATGATCATGGTTGAATATTTGTAGTGATCATGTTTGTTTGTTGGTTCCCAGGACTTGCTTGCATGACAGTTATGTTTGTCACAACATTTCTGATGGCACTTGTCATAATCTTCGTTTGGCAGAAGAGTGTCATTCTGGCTGTGCTTTTCCTTCTATTCTTTGGGTTCATTGAGGGTGTCTACTTGTCTGCAGCCCTCATGAAAGTGCCCCTGGGAGGATGGGCCCCTCTTGTGCTCTCAGCCATTTTTATGTTCATTATGTACATTTGGCATTACGGGACTCGCAAGAAGTACAACTTTGATCTGCACAACAAAGTTTCATTAAAATGGTTACTGGGCTTGGGCCCCAGTCTTGGCATTGTCCGTGTACCGGGAATAGGTCTCATATACTCTGAATTGGCCACTGGAGTTCCAGCAATCTTCTCACACTTTGTAACAAATCTCCCTGCATTTCACAAGGTTCTAGTTTTTGTTTGTGTCAAATCAGTTCCTGTTCCATATGTTTCCCCTGAAGAACGCTTCCTCATTGGTCGAGTATGCCCAAGACCATATCGCATGTATAGGTGCATAGTGAGGTATGGTTACAAGGACATCCAGAGGGATGATGGTGACTTTGAGAACATGCTTATACAGAGCATAGCAGAGTTCATTCAGATGGAAGCAGTTGAACAACCACAGTTCTCTTCATCTGAGAGTTCATCCCTTGATGGCAGGATGGCTGTTATGAGCACTAGACCTGTCCAATCTAGCTTGAGTTTAATAGTATCCGATCAAGACTTTCTCAGCATTGATGACTCTATCCAAAATAGCAGATCCTTAACCCTCCAGAGCTTGCAATCTGCTTACGACGATGACAATCTTCATATCAGAAGGCGCCATGTCAGGTTTCAGCTGCCATCAAATCCCGGGATGGATCCTGCAGTTAGGGAAGAGCTGATGGATCTGATCCAGGCAAAGGAAGCAGGGGCAGCCTACATAATGGGGCATTCATATGTGAAGGCTAGGAGAACTTCCTCTTTCCTTAAAAAACTAGCTATTGATATCGGGTATTCATTTCTTCGGAAGAATTGCAGGGGCCCGGCTGTGGCACTGAACATTCCTCACATCAGCCTTATTGAAGTTGGCATGATATACTATGTGTAATCACCTGGACGTTATCGTCCATTTAACCCCAGCTGGTCATATTTTGAACGGGTGGATGCAGAGGTGGTCGATGCTGGCCATGGTTCTGGAACAGACGACATTAAAGTATATGTATGGGTTAGCGTTATCGTATAGCAGTTGTTCCATGAAACAGCTTTCCTTTTGTACAGATAACCTTCTGCAGAGGTCTTCATCTGATAAATTACCAGGGTTTTTCCATGACTAATAACCAAATGATAATAGAAAAGAAGATTAAATTCGCATTGTTTCAGTTTTTTTTTTCTTTTTAATTTTTATTCAAAACAATATCATTTCATTAAAAAAAAAAAAAGATATTGTTTTGGAGTTGACCTGATGATCTAATAATCTAGATATGAAACTGAGATATTGTTAATAATTTTACTAATAAACTATCCATTTAAAAGATGATATAATAATGGATTTTTTATATTTTTATAATGATTTTTTTGTTATTATTACGCTGGGTGTGAGGGTAATTTGATATTTGATCGGATAAAAAAAATAAAATACAGTAAAACAATCTTAACGCGTTTAAAAGCAAAAAATTTAGAACTAGTATTAAGAGGTTTTTCATCCCTTTATAATGTTTTTTTTTATTATCATTAGGTGAACTCAGAGAAAATTTGATATTTAACTAAATATAAAAATTAAAAAACAAAAAATTGGTGGCACACGTTAGCGTGTAGGAGGCTCTTGTAGCTTTCGGGTGATATTGATGTAATTGAGCTTACGATAATGAGTTATTTTGAATAATTAGGTGTGAGTATGTTACAACTAGATAATGATCTTCCCAAACAAATAATGTGGATGACCTTATTTTAATTTTGATCCTCATTTTCTTATTTTTTTTTTCATTTTGTTAAATTGATTTTTCTTTTCAATTTCACAATTTAATCAAATATAAAATTTATTTTATGCTTCAATTTTAATTCTCATTCTTTTAATTACTATTTTTTTTAATTCTTTTGTATAATTGAAATTCTTTTTTCAATTTAATCTTTCAATATTTGATTGATTGAGAATTGAATTTTATAGTTTTTTTAAATAGGATGCTTTCAATCTAATAATCAGAGTCATATATTTAAAAAGTTAATGCGAGTTGAGATTTTTTTTATTAAAAAAAAGGCTTTGTAAGTTGTTTTGTTTTTTATCGGGTTACTTTAATCTCATGACCCGAGCAGTGAATTTGGTGAGATAACCCATGCTGGCTCGACCCTAATTATTAAGATTAAAAGTTTGTTTTGTTGGCTCTAGTTAACTAGAGATGATTTTGTTTAGTTCATTTTTTTCATTTAATTTCATCATTATATATTTAATGAATGGGAAATTAAACTACATCGTTGTTTTTTTTATAATTTTTTTTTCTAGGTTATCTTAATTATTATTTTTTTTAATTTAATCCATTTGATGTTATTGTTTATTTTTTTATTCTCTAATTAAAATAAAATTAATCTATTTAATCCAGTTATTCCTATAACTCGAATCTCCAATTTGTTTTTCTTCTTTGAAACGCATTGGCTGCACTTGCGCATCATGTTCTAAAAAAAAAAAAAAAAAAGCCTCCAATGCAGAAGGGTCCACAACTAGTTTGAAACCACAAGGATTAATTAATCAACTAGTTGAATCTATGTTTGATTAAATTTTAAATTATTTTTGTTAAAACTGAGTGCGGTTTATATTTTTTGGATCGTTTTGATATGCTGATGTTAAAAATAATTTTTAAAAAATAAAAAAACATCATTGACATGTATTTCAGTACAAAAAACTATTTGAAAAATAATTAGTATCACACTACCAAACACACTTTATATTAAACTATAGGGACTACGTTATATGAAACTACAAGAACTATAGGGACTAAGTTATAATTAACTCTAATGGATTAAAAGTTGACACACAATCTTTGATATTAACCATGCCAAACATTTGATGCTGTCTTAAACCTCTCCAAAACCTCCAGTGATTGGCTATCTATCTCCTCTTCGAACCACTGACGAAAACACACATGTCCCAATTCTTCAACTGAACTGAAACACACACGTCCACCTCCTCCCTCGTATCTTCAAGTTCAATGGCTTCTCTTGACATCTCCACACCTCTTATCTTCAAGCTCAACTCCTCTGCTAAGCCGCGGAAGCTTTTCTCTTTGAAGTATCCTTGTCGCCACAAGCACAGACCATCGTTTTCCCTCACCAATGCCGCCCACACCCAAACCGCACTTCCCTTTTCCAGCCGTACCACCACCCCAAAATACAAGATTGAGTCGGAGCAGGACCCCATCTCCATCCTCAACGAGAGAATTCGGCGCCAACACCATGGGAAGAGAGAGGGCTCAAACTCGAAGCCCATAATGGACTCTGAGGAGGCTGATCAGTACATACAGATGGTGAAAGAGCAGCAGCAGAGAGGATTGCAGAAGTTGAAAGGCGACAGGGTAGCAAAAGAAGGGGATGTTTTCAGTTACAAGGTGGACCCTTATACGCTTAGTTCCGGGGATTATGTTGTGCATAAGAAGGTGGGAATTGGGAGGTTTGTTGGGATTAAGTTTGATATGTCAAAGGGTTCTTCCGAGGCTATTGAATATGTGTTCATTGAATATGCTGATGGGATGGCTAAGCTTCCTGTTAAGCAAGCTTCTCGCTTGCTTTATCGATATAATCTGTAGGTTTTCTCTATTTTCTTGAACTGATTTTACATGTCCAGCTTGCTTATTTATTGTAATGTTTGATAAATTGTTGCTTGTTTTGTTAAGATATTTATTTTAAATTGTTAGTTAAGTTCATTGGTGTATTCTGTTGCCAAAACAGTCCGTATGAATTCTCTAATTGGCATGTAAAAATCTTTTCATGATTTTTTACCATGTCCTTCCAGCCCGAATGATACGAAAAAGCCTCGGACCTTGAGCAAATTGAGCGACAATGGTGCCTGGGAAAGGAGAAAGACGAAAGGAAAGGTTGCAATACAGAAAATGGTGGTTGACTTAATGGAGCTGTATTTACATAGGCTAAAACAAAGGAGACCTCCCTACCCAAAGACTCCTGCCATGGTTGACTTTTCTGCTCAGTTTCCTTACGAACCCACACCAGATCAGAAGCAGGTAGCTACTCTATCTTGCAAATATTTACTTCACTGCCTTGTTAAAATCTGGATGAGAGGTTTCTTACGCGTCCTTGTTTATGTCAATGAAATGCCTATACTCTTTGCGTAGTGCAAGACAATCCAATTTTGTTTCTAGTTACTGTCGAGATGATGTTCGCATTTACAATTATTTTTCATTTGTTTGGAGGGGATAGGAAGCCTCAGCCATAGATGTAGCCATAGCTTTCACAGAATTCAACACCTTCTTTTCCCTTCTCACAGGTTCAACATCCATTATTTCATCACACATGACACAATCAACTTAACAAGTTTATCTAAACAAGTGTTGTCCTTTTCTGCTACCTTTTCTTTTCATGTGCTCACAAATTGGATACTCGTTCCAGGCTTTCATTGACGTCATGAGGGATTTAACCGAGAGGGAAGCTCCAATGGACCGATTAATTTGTGGAGATGTTGGGTTTGGTAAAACAGAAGTTGCTTTACGTGCCATCTTTTGTGTTGTCTCAGCTGGAAAACAAGCTATGGTTTTAGCACCAACAATTGTTCTAGCCAGACAGCATTTTGACGTTATTTCAGAACGCTTTTCCAAGTATCCCCATATCAAGGTTGCGCTTCTGAGTCGGTTTCAGGCATGTAATTTATCTTTCTAGCCAATTCAGTGTTTCTTAAGAGTTAGCTCATGTTCTTATTCGTGTTTAACATGAACAAAATTCAGACAAGATATCTCTTGAAATAGCGTTCATTGGCTGATTATGAAGGTCTGACAACCATTTCTGGAATCAGGCATGCAGTTCACCGTCAGTTGTATGCTCTTTTGATTTATAATTACTACTTTGGTTTTAAGAATGTCAGACCTGTTACTGCAGAGTAAAGCAGAGAAAGAGATGTATTTGGAAATGACTAAACATGGTCATTTGGACATTATCGTGGGAACTCACTCACTTCTTGGAAGTCGTGTTGTGTATAACAATCTAGGTCTTCTTGTGGTGGATGAAGAACAGGTTTGCCTCCAAAGCATATTTCAATTATGTGCTATGTTCTTTGCCTTGTTGCTGTACATTACTAGATCCTTTTAGACAAATAATAAGAAAAAAAGTAAAGGTAACTTTTCCATCAACCATGACTTTGCTAATGAGAAGGAAAAGAAAGAATCTAGGGTGTGTGACTTTAAGCTCCTTATATGTAAACACACACGTATCTAAATTTCAAATTCGTCATGTGGATGCGTCAAAATGTGATGTATGCAAGAGTAGGTTCAAATTGCATGACGTAACTACCATACCTCTGTTAGATTTGATTTTTAATTTAAAAACAAATCATGCATGTCAATTTTCATTTTATTGGGTGTCGTAGACATTCAAGCTTTAGAGCTCTTTCAAATTTAATATTTTCCTTTATATTTTTCACTGTCGAAATTGTTACAATGTAAATGAAGAACTTGTCGTTAGGTTAATTGGGTGTCATTGGATGTTCAGGCTACACAACACTTTAAATTGAATGTTATATTTTATCCAACTAATCAATGAAGTCGGTGCTTGGCATGCAGTATCCATTGCTTGTGCATGCAATCAAGAATTTGTGTGACTACACTTTTGAACTTATTTTGATAGCTCTAGTTTCCTAATCTTTTCCCATTATTTGCAAATTGTATTGAAATAGTTTCTGTTGTGATCCGGATGTGTAATGTTCTTTGCTTTCCAGAGATTTGGTGTCAAACAGAAGGAGAAAATCGCTTCATTCAAAACTTCAGTCGATGTTCTTACTCTCACTGCAACTCCTATACCCCGGACACTTTATTTAGCATTGACTGGATTTCGGGATGCGAGGTAACATAACTGAGGCAAATGTGTATTGAGTTTGCTACCAGAGTGATCCTGGATCCAGACATCTAGTTTAGTCTAACCAGGCAGTATTGAGTTTCTAAATGGCCAGTAGCTGAACCATGTAAAATGTAAATTTAAAGTCAGTGCTAGAAAGTCATTTCCCCTTAACATGAAATGTATCATCATGGATGAGCTTGCAATACTGACTCTGGTCCTTTATTGAAGTAGGATTTTAGGATCTTGTATTGTATTATTAAAACTCAGAAGTTTGGACCATCTAAAGTCTGCAATGGTATGGTACGCATACATGCATAATCGTTGTAATCATTTTCTTGTGTTCTAGTTACCATTGTAGATTGGAAGCATACAATGTTGAAATAGGATCCCGGTAGATGATGTAGGATCACTTCTTTGTTAAGTTGATTGTGTTATAAAAGTCTATTACTATAGAAATATGTTTTGTCGGATGTCTATTGTGGACATAAATCCAGATAGGATGCAACCTAAATAATGATCTGAAGATATTAAAAATTACTGTACTGTTTGAAGACTTGGATCTTTTCTTCCTAGAACATTTTTTGAAATTACTGGTTTGCTGATCTATAATTTGATAACCTTAATGATTTACTTACATTTTCAGTTTAATTTCAACTCCACCTCCAGAAAGAGTTCCTATAAAGACTCATCTGTCAGCATACAGTAAAGAGAGGCTAATATCAGCGATCAAATATGAGCTGGACCGTGGTGGTCAAGTATTTTATGTCTTGCCTCGTATTAAAGGTATTGCGTACCTTTTTTTTTATTTTTTTTGAAGCAAAATGAATTTTAATCAGTCTCGGATCACATCTCTCTCCCTCTAAAGAGTGAATACATACCTTTCTCTAGAAGATGGACATGAGTGAATACTTAGGCAAAGACTTCTCAATCCTGTTCTGTATACTATAAATAGGATTACAGGGTTAAATATGCACAATATACTATTGGTACAGCTAATAATCATATATAATCGCCTGTTTGGTACATAACTCTATTCATCTATCATCTTGCTTAGGCTGTATCAAGGATAATGAATTTTCTTCTTTGCAAAACTTAGTATCAGCTGATTTGTTTGGTACATTGCCAAACGTTTTCATTTACAACTATCAACACAAAAAGTAAGAGCCAAAATTAAATATGAAAAAGTTTATTATTTGGCCATTTTCTGTGGTTTGTTTTCCTAGCATACTTCAAAAGTTGATTGATTTTCTCATTTTGATGATGTGGATATCTACTTCATTCTTACCTAACAGGGCTGGAAGAAGTGAAGGATTTCCTTGAACAATCATTTTCAAATGTTGAAATAGCTGTTGCACATGGGCAGGTGATTTTTTATATAAGAAAATGTTATACGTTTAACTGGCAATCATCTTTGTGCGGGTATACTAAAGTACCCTAGACCACCCAAAGTTCCATGTTTGAATGTGTGTTACCATAGCTAGGTATAATTACTGAACTTCATTGCTTAAAAAATTGACTCCTTTTCTTCCCTTCTGTTTTGAAAAACGAACTATGTTGTATTTGATTCTCCTTTGTGAGTAGGCAACTTTCTGTTAATTTCAAGTCCATGTTTTTTTTTTAAAAGAAAACCTTCTTTCTCCTCTCTTAAGCTTAAAAATTGTTTTCAAAACTTCATGACTTAAATTAACTTATTTTATTATATATGATTTTTCCTTGTCTTAAATTTGCACGCTTATTATTGTTGTTGTTGTTGTTGTTGTTTAATGCTTGTCTCTAGGAATCATGTTTAGGTTGCTTGTTTGTTTTATTTATGTTGTATTAGCATATATGTATTTAGGTTGTCTTCATGTTTTTTGCAAGTTGAATGAGTTCTGATTGTAGGAGCATGATTGCTAGGTGTCTTGAGAAGACACCTGTTTGCACTCATTTCATTAGGAAAGGTTAAGGCCAAGCTAGGTATCACCTTAACGAACCCTACTCCAAGTCTTCCATGTCACATCTCCTATTGCATTATGGTTAGACCATTAACCCTTCTTGTTAGCTACCGCTTGCTAGTCGTGGTCCTTGGTGTGACTTTTCTGCAGAATGTTACAAAGAAAGAGAATAGCTTTTTGTTAGTAAAGGTAGCGCCACTGTTCAGAAATATATAGAGATTGAAGTCCTTGTTAATACGAGGATGGAATGCACCAACCACCTAGTCTCCATAGTGAGACTTGGTGTGCTGCTGGCTTGGTGCTCAACTCATGCTGTAAATGACAGGTGTATACGAGTGCACTAATTCCTACATGAGGGGTTGGTGCGCACCACCTCTTGAATGAATTGGTGCGGGCCGCACTAACTCCTTATGGGTGGCCATCTCCCGCCCCTTAAAAAAAGGGATATGGACCTTTTCTCTTGGTCTATTCATAAAGTAGAGTGACTTAACCTGGAAAGTCATGTGTTGATCAGAACTCAGATTCTATGGTTTTTTAGTTTTAATTCTTCCCAGCATACAAACTTATTTTTTGGTTTCCCACACATTGTGATTTTGTTTTCTTGTTTTGTGTGTTTAGCAATACTCAAAGCTGCTAGAGGACACCATGGAGCAATTCGCACAAGGTGAAATTAAGATTCTTATATGCACAAATATAGTAGAAAGTGGGCTTGATATTCAAAATGCAAATACCATCATAATTCAGGATGTTCAACTATTTGGTCTAGCTCAATTGTATCAGGTTCTGCCCTCTTCGCTTTCTCTTGTTTAATAATTGTTTAGACATTTCTTCAAAATGCTCACAAGATATTCAAAAGCTTTCGTTCTTTTGTTTATTTTGAAAACTCTTCTCAAAACTATGAGATCTCAAGCATGTTATTTCACTTTGTTTGCAGCTCCAGCCCCCAAGCTAACAACTCATTCATATATGTTCTGCTCCTCGCTATTTTTCCCCACCTTCTAAAAATTAGCATTAGATTTACTCAAAATAAGTCTCATGTCTCCTACAAGTAGAAGAAAAATTGGCTTTTCCACTTCCCTATTCCCTCCTAAACTATGCATTTGTCTTTGTAGATCTCTCTAATGCATAAGTGTTTGTGGAATTAAGTTATTTTCTTCATCCCTTGACCTATTTATATCAATTATGTAAAACCAGCAAGTAGCTTCAATGATTTATGGAACAAAGAAACCGGAATGTGTCTAGAATTCTTTATCTTGTTTTTGCTGTTGTTGGAAAATTTTTAATCTTGTTTTCAATCTTTGATGTTATTGCAATAGTTGCGTGGAAGAGTGGGCAGGGCAGATAAGGAAGCTCATGCGCATTTATTTTACCCTGACAAGTCAATGTTAACTGATCAAGCGCTGGTATGCTCTGCAATACATCCATTTCTTTTTGTTAGTTCACCTAGATGATCATCATTACTACAATTTTCAAGTAACTTTTGCAATCTTTGACTTTTCAGGAGAGGCTAGCAGCTCTAGAAGAATGCCAAGAACTTGGCCGAGGTTTCCAACTTGCAGAGAGAGACATGGGTATAAGAGGCTTTGGTACCATCTTTGGTGAGCAACAGACCGGGGATGTTGGGAATGTTGGAATTGATTTCTTCTTTGAAATGCTTTTCGAAAGTTTGTCCAAGGTCTGCTTCATGATGGATTTTATTATATCTTATACAATGAGAAAGAAGAAGCTTTGTTTAATTGTCATGTATTTAATGTTTTGGATATCTTTGCATTCTGGTTCTTTTTCGGTTTCCAGTCTTCATCATGTTGTCTTAGTCTAATTGGATAGATCAAGGAAACCAACAACACAGTTTCTGCTCTACGAAAAGATCGCTAGTGAATTCAGTATATGTACTAGTAATTGGGTCATATTTCTAGTGTCCCTGGTTTAAACTTCAAATTTCTGTGCTGCTGCTTTTGTTTCCCTTAACCCTCTTGAATTTTGTTTTTAGGTTGACGAGCACCGTGTAATTTCAGTTCCTTACCAGTCAGTACAGGTGACTTCTTTAATCTCAGGCATATTTTCTGTCAGAATACAATTAAGTTTTATTAACCTGTAAGCAAACTACATACGGAAACTACGAGGATTTAGGGTGCCGTTTTCTAAATTTCCTTTGGCATCATTTTGCTTATGTTGAGATTCTAATGAAAGAATGGGTTTTGAAAATTCTGAAAGGAGCTTCCTCTTGACAGAAAAAATAATAAATCTCCATTTTATGTGTCTTGAGAAATGTGTGCTCATGCTCTTGAGTTTCTGTAATAAGAACAAGTTCTAATGAGCTTGTAGCTTGCATAAGCAAGAGGGCAGAGGGGTGAGGTATTAGGTTCAAATCTTACCTTCATCAAAACTCTAATGAAATTGGAACACACTCATCAAAAAGAAATATATATGTGTGTGTGTGTGTGTGTAACAATAAGTTCTCACACAGGCACAAAGATTCAGGGAGCTTGTCATTAGAGAATAAGAGACTGGCTTTGCAGACTATAGCATGAAAGCTTTAGAATGTGTTTGTCTATGAGGCGCGCCGCACAGAAATCATGAATTTCATACTTTTCAAAAGGTGCGCCCTTAAACAAACACATTCTTAGAATGTGAAAATTGATTGGTAGAAGCATAACCAGGAGCACTAATCTTTTGGTATGATACAGTAATAATTGGTTACAAGTGTAAAGTGAAAACTGATTTCAACATGGACATGTCAACTGTCCTGACTAGTTAGCTTGGTTGATGAGAATAATTTCTGATAGCAATATCTTTATTGAGCTCAGAGTTATATGTTAGCTCATAATCGAATCTACATTACTGAAGTAACTACCAATTTTCATTGAACCTCCAATTTCCAGTGTTGACAGATGTGTAAAATGCAATGTAGCATTAGATCTATTGAGTTTATAACTGGCAATGATTTTTAACTCAAATTAATCCCATGTTTGTGATTTTTAATGCCAGGTTGATTTAAATATAAACCCTCATCTCCCTTCTGACTACATAAATTCCCTGGAGAACCCCATGGAAATTATTAATGAAGCTGAGAAAGCTGCAGAGACAGATATTTGGAGTTTAATGCAATTTATAGAAAATTTGCGTTGCCAATATGGAAAAGAGCCTTGCTCTATGGAAATTCTATTGAAGAAGCTTTACATTAGGAGAATGGCAGCAGATATTGGAATAACGAGAATTTACGCATCTGGAAAGATGGTTGGCATGGAAACAAATATGAGTAAAAAGGTTTTTAAGCTGATGGCAGATTCAATGTCATCTGATATCCACAGAAACTCTTTGGTTTTTGATGGAAACCAAATAAAGGTAATTTGTACAAGATTTCCTATGGGATTACCTTTATGATAGGTAGCATTGTGCCGATATTGATTGGTTCTCTCTTCTTTGACACTCATACTCTCATTCAATGATGTGATAAACATGAATGTCCTTGCCTCCGCAGAGGTGAAGAAAGGAAATAACTGGAAACTCGACCTAAATTTGATTTAACTGGAGAATGGGGAGTGAAGACAATATGTTTTATGCTCTTCCATGCTGGTCACTTTCAACATCATTAATGTAGTTTGAGTTTTCACTCCTTTTGTCTTCTATGGATTCAAGATAATGAACTGATATACTCTACCAGTTATATTTAGGATTGTTTAAAGCTCTATTAGTAGTTTAAAATTTTTCTTTTAACATTTATTGTTCTTGGTTGATTAATCACAGCACTGATATAATCTATCACTTAAATTTATGGTTGCTTAAAGCTGTCTTTGGAATTTAAAATTAAACAGTCTTTAACATTTATTTATCTACTTTTCTTTGTTAATTATTCATAGGCTGAACTTCTTCTGGAGCTACCGAGAGCGCAACTGCTAAATTGGGTCTTTCAATGCATAGCAGAACTTCATGCTTGCCTGCCTGCCCTTATAAAATACTAGTATTGCTTGCTCTGCAGAATTAGCTCTTCCATCAACTTTCCCTTTTGCACAGTTTCATCAGTGATTCTTGAAGAGGTGAAACAAGAATGCATAACTCCATGTTTCATTACACTCCGATCTAAACCGCTCGGTTGCAGAAGCTGTATTATATCCAAGTCAAGGCAGGTGGTTGGGATTGTACTGAGGTACTGTTATGTCAAGGTGAGTCACAGAAGCTGTTTTTTCTTGCGCAAATCATCACTGTTCTTGACCAGCTTTGATTTTGCAGGATATAATGGTTGGATTAAGCTGTTCTCGCTGATACAAAGAGCAGTTTTCTCACAGAGAAGACACAACGTATCGGCAATGATGACAAGTATCATACCATCCGTTCAGCATGACCAAGATGAACAATATGAATTCAGCAAGGGGATAGAAGAACTCTGCTCATTTTCCATGCCATTACCTCGAAGAAGCTTCCCTATTGTTTTGCAGAACCTGGTGGGTGCATAAGGAATCATTAATGGTATTAACTACATCTTAGCATGTATTTTTGAGAAATGCAAGATACAAGGATGGATGGTGTCGTTGTTGTTTACAGGTGATTTAGCGAAACATTATATTCCTTTCAGAAATCCTTTGTCCCTTTGAAAAAGTTCAGCGGTATTTAAAGTTAATTTTTGATATTAAAAAAAAAACGAATGTGTTTTTTTATATCATAGTTTTTTTTTAATTAAGAAGTGAAAAAATAATGCATACGTTTAATATAAAAAATTAAAAAATATATAAATTAATAAATTATATAAAAAATTATTAATGTTAATTAAAGACTAGAGTGAAAACTGATTTATTTAGTAAAAAGTAAAAGATAGATATATATTAAAAAGTTTTATAAGTTTTGATTACAAAGTATCTTGCCAGTTCATGATAATATATATGCAATAAACTATTAAATAGAAAGAAAAAATAGAGATATTGAGACTATTTTCGAAGTTAATTTTTATTTAATTTTGAAGCAATCAAAATAAATATTTAAAAGAGTTTAAAAGATTAAGATTTTGGAGAAAATAATTTATTTATTTAGTCAAAATCCTCATTTCTTATTTTTGCATTTTTTTTTTCTTGTTTTGATATTTTTGTAATTAATAACATGAATTTCCAACCCCTAAAACTTAAATTTAAACTTGTTTTAAAGGGAAAAAAAAAAACTCCAAAAAATCATAGATGCTATAATAAGTTCATTTTAATAATTATTTTAATAACCACGGATGATTACATCGATATTTTAATAATTATTCATTTTTAAATTTCATCTTATTACTATTCCAAAACATAATATTGAAATTAAAATTCTTCATTTCTAATAACTAAACGACATCTTAATCAATCACTTTGTCGAGTATCTGTTGTCTTCTATGGAAACATAAATGTTGTCATTATCTAACTTGATGTTGTGAGCTCCAGTTTCCTCAGGGACAACCCAGGCGTGTAGGTGCGCGCAGCAAGGCTAAACATAAATCTAAGTTTAAAAATAATTTATAAACTAATTAATCGACGCATAAATTATTCATATATTATAAAGAAAAAATATTTTTTTTGTAGAAATAGTATAATTATAAATTTTGATAAATTTTTTACTGTAGTGATGGAAAAATTATCATTGTCATTTTTATTTTATTTTAGAAAACAAGTTTTTTTTTCTTTCTCTTTTTATATTTAGCATTTTTATCATTTTATACTTAACCTATTTATCACCATTTTTTTTATCTTCATTTTTTGTAATTTTTTTATCTTTTTTTTCTTTACACTTTTTTTTGAAAACTTATTATACAAAGACTAAAAGAATAAGGAAATAGTATTTCATTGTAATAATTACAAAATTGTTCTATTCTTTTGCTATATTAAAAATTAACTTGAGATCTTACATGTATTTATTAACACATATGATTTTTACTATAGTTGATTATATGTAAATATCGACTTTTTGATTCACAGTTATAATTTTTACTCAATATCAAAAAACATGTTAATAACACCTACATATTTTAGGATCGATTTTTTGATTCACAATTATATTTTTTATTTAATATCAAAAAACACGTTAATAACACTTACACATTCTGTGTTAGAAAAACAATTAGTCAACCTGTAGTGAGGAAAGTCGAATAGACACATTAACATGTTTTTTTTATTTGTTTTTTATGAGTTTATTTCGATCTCATGTCTAAAAATACAAGAGAATGTTCTTTTGCTGATATTATTACCAGCATTCAATATTAGATCATTCATACCATTACTATACCTTCCTTGTTCATTGCAGGTTAGTTATTCGTTAGCACATGTTTAGCTTATGATGTATTTGGAAGCCCTCGTCCAAATGAATATTTTATAGAGAGCCAATAAGAAATTCCTTTAATAATTGGCCGTTTTGATCCTTCGAAACAACTTGATGAATTTAATAGATCTTTTTAGGTTAGGAGGGCCCAATGATTATAGATCAAACCTATCTAATTTTTACATTTTTACAGTACAATGGCTTGCTATTCACGGACTAGTTATACTTATCGTTTTTTTTTTTAAATCAATATCAGCAATGCAGTTCATCCAACTAATAACCTAATCTGAATTAATATTAATTATAGAGCTATGACACAATCAAACCCAAACGAATAAAACATTGAATTGAATCATATCAGTATTTACTAAGGGTTATTACTCATTTTTGTACTTACTACTTTATTTTCTAATTATTTCTTTAACCTAGATCATAGGTTTGGTGAGTTAATTCGAGTTAACTCGAGTTGTTTTTTGCGTCTTTTTTTTCATTATTTTTTCTTCTCAATTTCATCATTTAACATTAGATTAATTGGAAATTAAGCTTTATAATTTGTTTCAATTTACTTTTTATAGAGTTATCACAATCTCATAACTCAAGTAATGAATTTGACAAATTAACTCGAGTTGATTCTTTTTTTTTAATTGATTATTTTTTTCAATTTCATTCTTCAACTTTTAGTTAATTGAAAATTGACCTTTATATATAATTTGTTTTGATATATTTTATATAAGATTATCATTATCTCATAACTCAAATCGTGAATTTAATAAATTGACCCAAGCTGACCTGAATTTTTTTTAATTGATATTTTTAGTTAAAATATATTTTTACTAATTATCCAAATTACCTTTAAAATTATCAAGTCAATTGAATTACATGAGATCAATCCTTACATGATTTAAATTTTTTCTATTAAAAAAATCATTGAAAATATCTGAATATTTTCTATACTTTCAAAGATGTTTTATCCAATTTTTGTTTCATCAAATCCAATGGTAAAAAATAATCCGTGCAGAATCAATGACCTTGATGGGCATGACTTGTAATTTTAGAATTATATAAGCAATTTCTGTATGTATCGGGGACAGACAAAATTAAGTTTCGTCGTCTCCGTTTATGCTGACCAAACATGTTAAATTTTTATCTCGTTACCTTGCGAGGAAATTAAACAAACTAAGGTTTTTTTTTTTTAATTAACACAATAATTAAAAAATTTTGTAAAAATAACATTATTTTTTAAAAAAATTAATGAAATAATATATTTTCACCTTGCACGTTTGATAAACATAGACATGAATTTTACTAAATATCATGATTTTAAAAAACAATACATAATAAATATTACTATTCAAAACATCAACAAAAAAAATTAATTGATATCACAATTCTAAACTCAAAATCAATTAAATTTTCATCCTTGATTTGTCTTCTCACTCACAGATTACCTAAATTATCAGATCCTCGTTTGACTTTCTTCCTCGTACAAGTTATTACATCCTATTCTTCAATTAGTTTTTGGCGGATAAGTGGAATGGTTTTCAACCCTCTTCTCTCTCAAAAACATAACAAGCCCACGCTTCTAACCATTCTCATACCCAACACGTTTTCTACACAGAGGATGCATGAAGACAGGGAGATGATTAGAATGATATATGATGAACTCTTCTCTGCCTCTACTTTTCTTTTAGTGGTGGTGACAGAAATCAACATCCTTTAGACATTATTTACAAACCAGCATTTACTCCACACTCCACATGTTCATGAGAATTGTCCCTGCCCCGACCTCTACCCTCTCTTACCCCTCATAAATTCAGACCAGCATCTCTTTCCCATAACTAAACACTCCAGTTCTTTCTTCAATAGTTGTTTACTGGAGAACTTAATTGATGTCGGTGGTTTAGAACAAGACATCAATTAAGTTTTCGTAAATTTCACGGTTGTGTGACATCAATTAATGTTGTGGTTTAAGATCACGACATTCAAAAGTATGCTACTTCGCCAAATCTTTTTGCTGCTATGTTAATTGGAGCATTTTTTTAATTTTCTATGCTAATTGCCCAATTTGTCCACCGGACAAATTAAAGTATGAGGAAGCAAGAAATCATAGAGAAATTAGACAAGTCACACAAAAAACTTAACCGTTCTCCTCATTCTATTGACTCTCTAGAAGGATAAATTGATTCAGCTAGTTAGGCCAAAAGTGAACTGTTCACCAGTTGGTAATCTGGATCATATGATGATAGAACACCCAAAGACCTTCAACAAATTCAAGAGTCTAAATGCTTTCAAAAATAAAAATAACAAGTCTAAATATAGACAACCTCAAAGACATCCCGGGGAAGGTAGCTATCCATCAGGTGGCCCCAAGGAAGCACCAAGAATGTACTCCAAAAGAGAATGATTGAGGCTTGGCGCATTCAACTCAGAGAGCAAACATAGCAACAAGAAAACGACCTTGCCTTTAAAAATAATGATGGCCGTAGAGGGAAACATAGAAAGACAACCAATTCAACAGTCCTTTAACAGGGTCAATATCCCAAGGAAACGCTAGTACTCACTACAAGCTGATATTATATAATCTATTGCCTTTGTATTCAGCCTTGAAAATCTTTGCCCTGATCACAACCTAGAAACCACCACACCAGCATGAGAATTCTATCACTTTCCTGAAAGACTATTTGACACACCTATGTTGATCCTGGGACAATAATATTCTGTAATGATCATATAACAAACCTAGTAGAAACTCTTGAGAAGCCAACAAGTCATAGTTCTTTTATATCATGGCGTTAAATTTAAGATGCCAGGCACAAAAAGAGTGTAGGAAGGCAGCAGCATCAATTATCAATGCGTCATCCCAAGTATTTCATTGTGCATTGCCTGCTCTATAAAGTTACATTCAAGGGATACAACATAGTTCATAATCTGGCAACCACCAATCTCAAAATCTCAATAGTGTGCCTATCAGCTTACTCATTGTTACAAAATGCAATCTTGGGCAGGAAAAGAAAATTGCAGGAGCAACAGCTGGATATCTGGATAACAGAAACAAGTTTCACCTTACTCGAACCTCAAAACACCTAGTAAAATCTACTGAAGAAGACTTGAGTATAGTCATTGAAAGGCATGCTAACCAAGTAAGAAATCAAGAAACACACACAAATATTCAAAAATCAACACAATTGGATATAAAGAAACAGAGCTACCGAACAAAAAATGCAAAAGGGTTTGTATGCACAAAAACTGGTCAAGTTTCAGGAGGTTACAATGTCTCATTCAATCACTCAACGTAAAATGTAAAAAGAAGTGATACAGTAACTTTCTTTCTTCTTCAATTCCCACGTAGCATAACCATCATCGTCGTCTCATATCAAAATAGAAGGAAAGAAAGAATGAACTAACCAAAGATCAGGCCTGCGTGCCTGTCAAGGCCTTCATTTGAATATGATTAGAAGAAGAATCGGCAACTGAAGAAGCAGCAGTAGGCAAAGCCTCGTAAGATCCTCCTAATCTTCGAACCCCATAACTCTTAGCAATAACACCATAAGTAACCATGACAATGAGCACCACAAACATGACATGAACCACAAAGACCAGATCCAAAATAGCCACCGCTCTCAATCTAGAATCCTCCAACTCACACTTCGTCGATCCCTCCACACCACTCACTACATCTAGCAATTTGTGGCAACCATCCGGAATAAACGCGTCCACGTAAAGCGAGAGTCCGGTCTGGAGCATCCAGAGTCCCTGCAAGCAAACAGCCCCGCCCAATCCCACATCCGCAACGAACATTCTAGGCTGGCAAGCGAGGATCAGGCAGAGGAGGGCGGCGAGGGCGGAGATTTGGGCGGAGACGGAGTCGCATTTGGCTTGGAGATCGGAGGTCTGGACAGAGGCGGAGGAGGCGGAGGATGAGGACTGGAGGAAGAAGACGGCGGAGGCGAGGGCGAAGAAGAGATCGGAAGGGAGAGGGAGGAGGGAAGTGGAGTCGGAGATGAGGAGAGAAAGGGAGAGGATGAGGAAGAGGAAGAGGACGGCGGCGGATTGGAGAGAGGTGAAGCGGTGGACAGGTGTACTCCCCTTGAGTAGAGGGTCGGAGTCGGAGGAAACTAGGGTTTGGTGAGCAAAGGCAACGAGGAGGCAGAGGATTAGGAGGTAAAGCTGGAGGTATTTAAAGCGATGGGAGGAGGAGAAAGGGTAGTAGGGTTTGGCGATGTAAGCGTGTGGAGATTTGAGGTAGGCGGTGGTGGTGGAGATGAGATGGTAGAGTGCTAGTGCTATCAGTGCTGCTGATGAGAATATGTAGTAAAACACACCTCCTCCCATTCTCTCTTCTCTTCTTCTTCTTCCTCTACTGATTTTGGGATCGGGCTGTGACAGACATTTGATGAGAAACAAGCAACCATCAGCAGCAAAACCAAGCCATTTTTGAGCTTTAGTTGGTCAACTAGTTCGGGGTCTCATGGAAATCTTTTTTAGAGTTACTGAATTACGAATCGGTCTAAAGTAATAATTTATATTAAATTAGTATTTTCAAAAACAATTATTGGAATTGAACTAATTAAATTAGGAATGGATTTAGTTGGGCAAATTAAATTTTTTAAATTCTAATTCAAACAATTAGGTTTCATAGAGTTAATATTTTTTTTTAATTCAATTTAAAATCAAAGTTTGAGTCATGAATTTTCTAATTCGTGCCATCAAATTGGATCGGCTTCAATATCTATATTTTTAAGCAAATTATTATTTAGTAGTGCTTACAATTTAGTACAATTTCTAGCTATGATATATGTATTAGGTTGAAAAGTGAAAAGTAATTTAATATTAAAGGATAAAATTATAAAAAATAAAATTAATTTTAAAAAAATCTCAAATTATTCAAATTAACTCAAATAACTCGCAATCCGATATATAAAATATTGATAATAACTTCATATTTTTATTTTAAAAAAAATTTAAAACGGCGTTGTTTTAATTAAAACAAAACAAAAGTTAACGTTTTTTTACCGGGTTTTGCCGGGTCGGCCGGGTCACACCGAGTCATGACTTATAATATTTTTTCATCAACCCAGCCCGGTTCCAATCCCGGGTCGGCCGGGTCCTGGATCGATCCGTCGGGCCAGGCCCGATTTCAAAACTATGCTTAAGACCTAACAAATCAATGACACTAGAATTAACCCGTAGAAGATAAATATAAAAAAATAATAAAATAAAATTTTTAATCATAATAAATTAACAATTAAAACAATGAGAACTAAACATTGTAAAAAAAATAAATGAAGGAAAATAATTAATGTTTACATGGAAAACAAATTAAGACAGTGATAAAAATAAATAGTAATAAAAAAATTAAAATTAAAATTGAATACAAAATTAATAAAATATTGAAGGGAAAAAAATGAAGAAAAATAAATAAATCAAAAGAAAAAAATATTAACTAAAAAAATGAAAATGAAAATGAAAATTAAATCAAATAAAATATTGAGGATAAATTGAAAAAACTCAAAAAAATCAAAAAAGTAAAAAAATACGTGTAGAAGACTATATTCCCTTAAATCAAGTTATTTAGCTTTGTTAATGAAAGGCAATTTTATCAACTCACCATGCAAGTATCCACAAGTTTAGGTTTTTTTTTTTTAATTTAATTTTAATGTTAATTTCTGATGAAATAATCCCTTGCAACGGTTAAATTAAGAGGATACGGCGCGAATAACTTTTCTTCTTCTTCTTCTTCTTTTGTTCTTCCATGAAAGTCAAAGCACCACCATTCAGGGCAAATCAACTCAAAACCCTACATGGAGCCTCTTCACCTCAAACTCTCCAGACCTGCATCGATGCCAGAATCGTTAAAACGGGTTTCGACCCCATCACGAGCCGCTTCAATTTCATGATCAAGGATCTTTCCGAAAGAGGGCAGTTATGTCAAGCACGCCAATTGCTTGATCAAATGCCTAACAGGAACTCATTCTCTATAGACATTATTATTTCTGGATACGTCAAATCGGGCAATCTTACAGTTGCTAGAAGAATTTTTGACGATACGGACGAACGCACTGTAGTCGCATGGACAACTATGATTGGTGCGTATTCGAAGAGTAATCGTTTTGGAGATGCGTTTAAGCTTTTTGCCGAGATGCATAGGTCCGGTTCTCAGCCTGATTATGTCACCTATATAACTCTTTTAACTGGGTGCAATGACCTCGAAGTGGTCAAAGAATTATATCAGGCTCATGCCCAGATTGTCAAACTTGGTCACCATCTGAACCGTAGAGTTTGCAATACATTGCTTGATTCTTATTTTAAAACAGGTGGCCTAGATTCAGCTCGTCGGCTCTTTTTGGAAATGTGTGGATGGGATTCTGTTTCTTTTAATGTGATGATAACAGGGTATGCAAACAATGGGTTGAATGAAGAAGCGATTGAGCTTTTTGTGGAAATGCAAAATTTAGGTTTCAGGCCTTCCGATTTTACTTTTGCAGCAGTTATAAGTGCCAGTGTAGGGTTAGACGACACAGCATTTGGGCAACAAATCCATGGTTTTGTTGTGAAGACCAGTTTTATTAGGAATGTGTTTGTGGGGAATGCGTTCCTTGATTTTTACTCAAAACATGATTGTGTGAATGAAGTGAGGAAGCTTTTTATTGAGATGCCGGAGTTGGATGGTGTTTCTTACAACGTGATCATCACAGCATATGCTTGGATCGGTAAAGTAAAAGAATCAATTGATCTTTTTCAGGAACTTCAGTTTACAACTTTTGATCGCAAGAATTTCCCGTTTCCAACCATGTTAAGCATAGCTGCAAGTTCATTAGATTTGCAAATGGGTCGGCAACTTCATGCCCAGGTCGTTGTTTCAATGGCTGATCCGGATTTTCGTGTTTCAAATTCTTTGGTTGACATGTATGCTAAGTGTGGCAAATTTGAGGAAGCTGACAGGATATTTTTGAGACTGAGCAGTAGAAGCACGGTTCCATGGACAGCCATGATTTCAGCTAATGTTCAGAGAGGACTCCATGAAAATGGCCTGAAACTGTTTTATGAGATGCGCAGAGCTAATGTAAGTGCTGACCAGGCTACTTTTGCCTGTGTCTTAAAAGCCTCTGCTAATCTGGCTTCAATTTTACTGGGGAAACAGTTACATTCTTGCGTAATCAGATCAGGTTTCATGAATGTTTATTCAGGATGTGCGCTGGTGGACATGTATGCAAACTGTGCCTCTATTAAAGATGCAATTAAAACTTTTGAAGAAATGTCAGAAAGGAACGTAGTTACTTGGAACGCTTTATTGTCGGCATATGCACAAAATGGAGATGGCAAGGGCACACTTAAATCTTTCGAAGAGATGATTATGTCAGGTTATCAACCTGATTCAGTTAGCTTCCTATGCATTTTAACTGCTTGCAGCCACTGCAGATTAGTTGAAGAAGGATTGAAATACTTCAATGACATGACTGGTGTCTATAATCTAGCTCCTAAGAGACAACACTACACGGCCATGGTCGATGCGTTGTGTCGGAGTGGACGATTTGATGAAGCAGAGAAGCTCATGGGTCAGATGCCATTTGAACCGGATGAGATCGTGTGGACATCTGTTTTGAACTCGTGTAGGATTCATAAGAACTACGCGCTGGCTAGAAAAGCAGCTGGTCAACTTTTTAATATGAAGGTGCTTAGAGATGCTGCCCCTTATGTCACCATGTCCAATATCTTTGCAGAAGCTGGTCAATGGGACAGTGTAGTTAAAGTGAAGAAGGCAATGAGGGATCGAGGAGTCCGTAAGCTTCCCGCATATAGTTGGGTTGAAATTAAGCATAAGGTCCATGTTTTTTCTGCAAATGATGACAAACACCCACAGCAGTTGGAAATCCTACAAAAGATTGAAATGTTGGCAGAGCAAATGGAAAAGGAAGGGTACGATCCTGATATCAGTTGTGCCCACCAGAACGTGGATAAAGAAAGCAAAATTGACTCTCTTAAATATCACAGTGAACGCTTAGCAATAGCATTCGCACTAATCAATACTCCAGAGGGATCACCAATCCTAGTGATGAAGAACTTGCGAGCTTGTACAGACTGCCATGCTGCGATCAAGGTGATCTCAAAAATCGTTGGAAGGGAAATTACAGTCAGGGATTCAAACAGGTTCCATCATTTTAGAGATGGGTCTTGCTCCTGTGGGGATTATTGGTGAATGCTGAGGGCGTTAACTTAGGGAGGCTCTACTTTCCTTTCTCCAAGATTGCACGAGCAATGTTATAGCTGAAGAGTGAACAGATTCTTCTGGAAGGTGCAACTCTTGGCAAAAAATCCATCTCTATCGCGTTGCTTTTTACCAATCCTTGCAGCCTCTTTCGAGAAAAAAGAAATGGATTATACATACGAACACAGGATTTGCTATCTATTAAGTTGTATTGAAGAAAGTCAGCATTCAGAAAGAACCGACAACCTGAGCTGATGTCGTGACGACAACTGATGTTGCCGCCCTATTTTTTGGCAATCACAGGGCCACTAGGCCCAGGTGCACAATCAAGGGGAAATTGGGAACCGACCCCATTGAAACCCACCGAGTTTGCCAACCAAGAATCGGCCTTCCTGCATAATTGTGCTTGATGCTGCCTTCTCGCTCACTCTCTTCTCATGTAATGTAGTTAAACCAGAAAATGCCAGCATGGGTTCAAACCTTGCCTTCTTTTACACTCACTCACTCTCTTTTCAAGGACTGGAAACATTGTTAATTCAATTGTATACAGAATTCTGTCATCCTCAACTCTCTATGCATTGTTATCCACAGGAAAAACTAAAAGACCTAAAGAAAACCATTGAAGCAAGCAAGAATTTGACTGTGTTACCATTTCCAAATCTTTAGGATACAATAAGCATTTCCATTGAATGCCCACATTAGATTTGAACACCAAAACTCTCCAGAAAAAACAATAAAAGATTCTTGCAGTGAATCTAAGATAAAAACATAAACAGTAGGAAAAGATTAGCATAAAACCCAGAAGAAAAAAATAACCCTAATCCTTCTTGTCAGCATTCTTCTTCTTCTTGTTAACAAGCTCATCAGGAACAACCTTAAGCAACTTCCTATCCTTAGACTTAGCAATCTTCTTGAGAGTTTTAGGGTTAGTGATCTTCTGCAACTTAGTACCCGACCTCAATATATTCTCCTGCTTCCTCTTCTCTCTTTCTTCTCTCATCTTCCTCTTTTCCACCTTATTCTTCCTAATCTCCTCCTTCAACTCATTCTTCCTCTCTCTGTATGCTTTCTTTATCTCCTTCTCCTTCTGCCTGTCCTCGAAATGCGTGCCCCTCTTGCTCACTTGCTTCGCCGACGCTCTCTGTTTCCTCGGTTGCTTCCAATTCCGTCCAGACACCTTCCCTGCGATGACCCCGTCGTATGTTGGCTTTCCCACGGCTACCGGTTTGTCTGGATTATCCGTTGAAGGTATTGCCGATCGCTTTGCCGGTGGTGCGTCGATCTCCATCGATGCATCGGCGGTTGTGGTTTCGGTGGTGATTAGTTGAAGCGCTTCATGTTCGCGTTTACGCTTGTAGGTCTTGCCGCCGAAGCCTTCGTCAAGGAAGCGTAAGTCTATTGTGCAAGCCATGGCTGCTGTTTGTTTTTTTTTTCTTGAAACCCTAATGAGAAAATGTGGTGTGTTTTGGTTTTTATACTTTAGCCGGGGAGGTTACGGGTTTGGATATTTTATAAAACGGGGCGGATTCGGGTTTGGATATTTATGGGATCGGGTTGTCCGAAACGAATTCTTTATAAATTCGTTCCGTTTCGGCCGGAATGACCGGAACATCTCGTCCCAGTTCAAGAAATGAAACAAAACAGAATGATTTTCACCCCACTTAAAATCTCGGTCTGTTATTCCAGAACTTTCCAGACAAATTTCAGCCAGAACTTTCCAGTCTCCTTCCATATATACCGTTTCGGGCTTAAAGTTCAATTTCATTAACTAAACCACCTACGTCTAAAAGCTCTTCTTCTCTCATGTTTGAAGTCTGTACTAAAAACCAATCCCTAATTTCTCTTCCTCGCACAGTCTCATCTCAAGTTCCCAACCAAAACAATTACAATCAGCATCTTGTCTTTCACAACCTCCCCCTCCAATCTTCCCTCTTCTCTCTTGCTGTCTTGCATGCTGCACTGCCGCAACATCACCTTCCGCCTTCCATCGCTGCCTCTTTTCTGTTCTTTATAAGGTACAATCTTGGAGCTTTGATCTAGTAATCTAAGCTTTCTTAAGGAGGTGTGTGCAAGAATTGATTTAGAGTGGTATTTCAGTTCATCTTAGAGTTGAAAGAAGTTCTTAGATTCAGTGTATTTTGATCATGGTTCGAAGTACGGAATTAAAATGGCTTCTGTTACAAAGCTATCTGGAACCTTCTTTCTAGATGCATTGAACTTTTCAGTATCTTTATTCTAGCGTCTTGGAAGTTCAACAGTATTAAACTTTCTGCGTAGACCATAAATACTCAGATCCTCAAGGTACGAGTGGTTTTAAATTTTTAATTCAATTTGAAAAATCTCTGCTCATAATTCCATTCCCCTTGTGCGGTCTTTGATCGGAACTTGAGCGTATCTATAGAAATTATGTCACTATATGTTCATCATAATGATTACCAGCACCATCACCATCACTGAAGTCACATTCCAACCACAGTTCGGATTCTATAGTCTCTAGGATTAGCAATCTAAGGTAAATTAGCTTGTTCATGAACGTTATGATCAAGTATAATTAACAATTGTATTGATAAAAGTGGTGGAATAACTACACTGTGGTTACATGCCTGGATGTTATTGCATAGCACGGTGGTTGAAGTCTTCAGTTTGAGATTATTAGTTCATGAAACTATCTTGAACCTTCTAAAATGGTCTTGAAGGAGCGGGCCAATGAATTCCTCACTTCATCATTTCTTTCATTATTTTTTCTTCCTGATGAAGCGGGTGCTTACAAGACTCTGACCTATGTCCTTGTATTTGCAAGCCATGAGCTTACCAGTCAATTAAACAATCACACACACACACACACACACACATGGAGAATAATACACTGTTTATACTTTATGATTGACTTGATTGGGCCAATGATCTTGATTGGCATCTGTGATGTTCAAGTTCCATTTTACTTTAAAAATCGCATTGATTTAATAGCTGAAATTGATTTAATAGCTGAAATGATATATATATATATATATATATATATATATATATATTACAATCTCGAAATGACATGCAGTTTTAAAATTAAAACATTTCGTTTCAATTTGAAAAAAATATATTTATCAAAATAGAATTGACAATCTTGATTCTAGACGATGTTCCAGATACTATAATATAGAAGTTGTTGCTTGTTATTCCCACGGTAGTATTTATGCTATTAATTTTTATTTTTTTAATTTTTAATTTTGTATTATAAAATAAAACTTTGGTATGTGTACATAAGTCAATTTATATGATACATGAAGACATAATTATTTTCATAACAAATTAAGAACAATGCATTTTTGACATGAAAAAGTTTCAAAAAAGTTATAATTAATTTTTTTTTTCAAGAAATTGTTGAGGCCAATTCGATTAAACTATTTTTTTCAAAAAATCTTTTCAAAAAGTTCCTCTAGCTAAATTTGTTTTTGTTTAAGTGTTTCTTTTTTAATATATATAATTATTTTTTTATTAATAGTATGGTTTTTTATAAAGACTTATCGTGATTTGAAAAATAAGTTCCAATAGAAAAGAAATTAAAAATTATATTTTGATAAATTTATGGTACTGAATATGAAAGTAAAGGAATAGTTAATTTTAAAAAAATAAATAAATATTTTAGAATAAAAAAAGTTATTTAATTATCATTAAATATTTATGAGAGATTTTTTTTTAATATACATATTAGTTTCACATATAATTATTTATAAAATAATTAGTAACATTACTATTAAAACTATTAAAACCTTCGAACTTACTTATTTGAAAAGCAAGGTATCATCATATGATTTTTAAACTATCATTGTAATTGCTTTATTCCAAAAAGG
>Ga0325411_1000980_pt1 | contig 31036 bp, 8 predicted proteins | sample PopdelMetagenome_13_FD_206181 | JGI IMG/M metagenome (GOLD analysis project Ga0325411, IMG submission 206181) | Populus deltoides microbial communities from Bellville, Georgia, United States - Xylem-PdIQD-R4 | ecosystem: Host-associated > Plants > Phyllosphere > Stem > Wood/Secondary xylem...
AATTTAAAAAAGCATTGCTTTTGAGTATTAACTGCAACTATGCCTTTTCAAATCAATGAGCTGTACGTGGAGTTTGATTTGATAAGATAATACCAGGATTCTAACCAAGCATCATGTGGTTATGATGTTTGCAAGGTGAATTCAATGATATTTCAACTACATGAGTATGCTTCCTTATTTGTGTTTTTTAACATGTTCATAGAAAGAAAAATCATGTTACGAATCATTTGATCAAGTAAAAAGTTATTAGATAAACTGATTTAGTTTCATGATTATATCTTTTTTACTCATACACCTTTTAAGTATAATTATGATAAGGAAATTTGTTTTTGTAATTAAGTTTTCTAAGTCATTTGAGATTTTGTATTCTCGTCTTTTGTTAAGCCATAATAACTGAGCCCGTAGAGATCCTATTTGAAGTTCACGCGAAAGACACATTGGCTGATCTAAGAATGCATGTTAGGTGTGCACATCACCTGCACGGCGTCAGTGATGATTTTCATTTATTTAGTCTGAGTTCATAGTAGTCGTCGGGTAATATTTAATTGAGAGTTACTTTAAATATACTAGTTTTGTTAGAGAAATTTATAGATAAAAGATTAATTATAGTTAGGAAAGATATCAACACTCCTAACGTACCTAACCTTTATAAATAAAAAATTTATTAGGTTTTCAAGTTTGATCCCCCAATTTTTTTTTTGTAAATTTAATTTTTTTATTTTTTTAAAATTTTCTTATTTTTATCGACTTAATTATCTTTTTTAGAAGAAGAGTTTTGATTTGGACGGATCTACAATTGACACAAAGAAGCAATCTTTGTGGGATCATACAAGAAATTTGGTGGAGAGAAAGGCAAGAGAAGTAGGGAAAGTGTGTTCCGCATGAAGAACTGGGAGAGTGTATACTTTTGCTTGCTTTTCTTCTTTCAATTGTCCTTTCTGTTAGTTAATTTTTGGATCATTTATCAGGTTCACAATGCTTTTCAATTATGAAAAGGATTCAAAACTAAGGGATTGGACTGGGAAAAAAGAAATTATAACAGATAAAAACGTTGCAAGATCCGCGGTAATCTAGCCAGACTTAACAAATAGCTCCTGCCTATTTGGACTTGAGTGACAGCTAAATATCTTGAAATCATGTCATTGCAGTCTTTGAAAATTCTATCAGTAATGGCAGCCATACGCCTAGACGGGAAGCCGGACAATATCGAAAAAGTACTGTTTTCCTCTCTCATGGGTGAGAATTTTTCCAAAGATAGAAACAACATGTTTTTAGAATGGATCCCCATGCTTCAAACACTTGGGAAAAGGTAGTAGTCGGCTGATATTTTTTAAGTCTATGTACTTATGCAATGCTGATATTTCATATATAAGTTCATCGCTATATATCTTCTAAATGGATTTTGCTTCAAATCAAATATGATGCAAGTCTCTCCAAATGCTACACTGCTCACACCACTGCAATGCAAGTCACTGTGTATGCAGTTCATTAAGGAGATTGAGTATGAAGTGACTCTAGCTGTTTCTCTTCAGGTACCTTACTATATACTGCTTGTTCCTTTTATGGCATTTCAATTTACAATGCGTGTTGTACTAAAAAAAGAGCTCATGGACATTAACTGCCAATGCAATGAGGGACAAACGTCGTGTATCATTACTCTGCAACTTCCTCTATTGAAATGGTTTGAAGCGTTATTAATGCATGGTTGATACAGACATCGAGAGAGAGAGAGAGAGAGAGAGGGAGAGAGAGGGAGAGAGAGAGGGAAAAACAAAACAAAAAACAGCTGTTGGATGGTCTAATGTTGAGAGATCAGACACTCGTTGTACTAAAATAAGAGCTCATGGACATAAACAGCCAATGCAATGAGGGACAAACTTCGTGTATCATTACTCTGCAACTTCCTCTATTGAAATGGATTGAAAAGTTTATTAATGCATGGTTGGTATAGACATCGAGAGAGAGAGAGAGAGAGAGAGAGAGAGAGAGAGAGAGAGAGAGAGAGAGAGAGGAAAAACAAAACATAAACAACTGTTGTTGGATGGTCTAATGCGTGCTAGCATGAAACAATTCATTGAACTTCACCTAATCATTACTTCTTAATAGACCTAGTGTGCAAGAACCTATATAGAGATTCGCAAACTCCCAATATAAGTCTTTCTTGTGCAGTTGGTAGTTCCAACGGGAACTAGAATAATCGAAGATGACACCTTTTGTTGGAAAATAAGGGAACTATATTCCAATTAAAGAATAATTGAAAATTATTTTTTACACGTAGCCTAACAAAGTAAACTTTTGGCTAAATATCTTTTCATGGACGGGAGCTTAAGGGATCCTAACTGTAGCTGTGCATTGCCTTTACCTGGTAGTTTGAGGGATCAATTTTTTTAAAAAAAAATGTCATGGGTGTAGTTGGATTTGATGAAAAGTTGTAGGGTCTCTTGAACAATTACTTTTAAAATACGATAATATGTCCCGTAAATAGTATGATAATTTCCTAAAGAGAGTTGAGATTTTAAATTAGAAAATGCTAGTCACTTGAACGCAAAAGATGACGGACATCTCCTTTATGATGAAATTAATTAGTTCAGAAGTAGAGAACTAAGAACATAATTTTGAGAAAACTTGAATTGCGCCATAAGAGTTTGAAGATTAGTTTAGAAAATCTCCATAATGTTTCGTAATGGAGAAGAAATGAACTTGAAGGGACTTTAGAAATGAGTTTTAAGAACATAGGTGAAAAATGTACACATATTTGAGGACTGAAATATAAATCCCATAACCGCGCAATTAATAAAACGACTTGATTAGGTCAAGGTAGAATTAAAAAAAATCCAATATACCTAACATGTCTTTTTTAATTTTATCTTTAGTTTTAAATTTTTTCAATTTTATTTATCAAACTTCAATATTTATACAATAAAATCTTGATTTGATTAATGATCTCTTCAAAATTTCAAGAGATGTCTTGCCAATTAGCCTTAAAATAATATCTGGAGAATAGTATGAGAATTTTAGTAAAGGGAGAGTTGAGTTTTCGAATTAGAAAATGCTGTTCTCTCGGCCGGTGCAAAGGATGACAGAAATGTCATTTACGATGTAAGTTCACAAATAGAGAACTAAAAACATAACTTTAAAAGAAAAAGGTCGAACTTCCTAATTGCGCTAGAAGAGTTGGACGATTAGGTTATAAAATCTCCATAATGTTTCATAAAACTTCGAGAAGTGATGAACTTGAAATAAGAATTGAATATACAGACCAACTTTTTTTTTTTTGGATTAATTTAATTATCGATCAACTTGGTACTCTTGTTAGTCGGCGCACTCGGCACTAGATTATTAGTAAACAGAAATACGACTCTAGTTGTCACTAAAATAAGAGTTGACAATAGACCTAAACCAAAAACCAAAGCAATGAAGTAGAAGCTTTGGATATGGTTAGACCCAGAAAGTTCCCTCGGAGGGATTAAATTGTCGAGTAACGTTTTTCTCTAACATTATTATATCCACGCGGCGCGCGGTAAACAGATCTCTCACTAATATAAAAATTAAGAACCCAACCGATTAATTGACAGTTCATTACTTCTCTATAATGTTTAGTGATGGAAATTGTACATAGATATATTTGTAAGAGAATAGTATAAATTATATCTAAAATTTCATATAATAATTTAAGTTATTGGGTTGAGATGGTTTTTTAAAATGATATCATGATCTTGATGACTATGTGGTCACGAGTTCGAATCTCACCATCCCTATTTGTTTGATAAAAATTAAGCACAAGGTCACTTGAGGGAGTGTTAGGCTATTTGGTTGAAATGATTCTTTAACATGATATCAAAGCCTTGATGACCAAGTGACCATGAATTCGAATTTTCTTATCTTTATTTATTTGATAAAAATTAAATATAAGGTAATATAGATCTATTTAAATTTTAAATTTAAAAGACTTTCATTTAAAAAAATGTGTTAATTTAATTTGAGAACCAAAATATAAATCTCATGATTGCGCAATTAGCAAAACGATCACTTGGTCACGTAAAGGTAGAATTAAAAAAAAATCCAATATACCTAAAAAAACCAATGCAATGAAGTAGAAGCTTTGGATATGATTAGACATACAAATTCCCACGAAAGTGTTAAGCTATGTCAATTGATTAACATGATCTATAATTCTACAGGAAGAAAAAAGAAACAGAGAGATAGAAGCAGCAAATAATACTTGATAATAGTTCTTATTTTGCATAAAACCATATACCACAAGATAGTTGTGTTTATATATCTGTTTTTAACAGACTTGGGCTGATTAACTAACTATTTACTATATTAAGATTGTGACAAGTATTACAATCTGAAGCAATATACTCTAATATACTCTAACAGGAAAGAGAGGCTAGCTTCATGTTTTGATTCAATCATCCACACTCACTCTTACTGTGAGAGTAATCACATGGCAGACCACCTCGCGTGCACATAATATCTGATTTTGTTGCTGGGCTATGACTCATTTAGATAATCTGTCGGTACTCTGTTCTCCTCTGCAGCTTGTGCTTTTTGAGGCAATGATTTGGTTCCTATATGTAGGGATCAAGATTCAGCTGCTTGTTGACGGCCAGATGGTGGAAAGAAACGGCATTGATTGGTGTGATATGTCACTCAAGGGAAGGATCTTCAGAGGTGCTCCATTGTCCATAGCTGATCTGAAAATTATATTTCTATATTTAGATAGTTAGTAGTTTGACTTTTCTCTACTGTGTAATGTGATGGCAGAGCACACTTACGTTCTAATTAATTATATCAGCTTCCTTAAAAAAAAATAATCCCACGGAAGGATAAATTGTGGAGTAAAGTTTCTGTCTAACTTACATTCACTTGCGGTTGGGTAAACATACCTCCGACAAATATAAAAATGAAGAACAAGTACCAATTATTGAGTCTCTATAATTAATTCAAGTTAAGAATAAATTAGCTTAAATTCTTGAATATAATTATCATGGACCCTACTGTCCCAGTTTTCCCACATGGTGGTGTGCGCTTACAAAATCGACAATCGAAAGTTGAGTTGCCTATAAAATCCCTTCTCTTCTCGTACGTAATATTCTTGTTCCTTAAACACACGTCTAAAGCTGTTGGGCTGAGTTATACAATACTAATGGCGGAAGATTCTTGCAGCTTCCAACTCATTAGCGGTGACGGTGTTTTTAACGTGAAAGGACTCGAAAACTTCACGAGGACCACCAACCTCGCACAGCGTCGTCTCTCCTATGCTGTTGTTGCAATTATTGGCCCCCAAAGTAGCGGTATACTTGCAACTTTTTTTTATCATATGTACAATTAATAACAAGAGTTACATTTTTTTTTCTTTTGTATCAGTATTGGTTAGATATTTGCTGTAGTGATCTGTACTGTATATGTGTGTTTATCGCACGCTAGCATGGAAAGAAAGAGTATAAATTGTTTAATTTGCCTTCTTTGGTGAACAGGGAAGAGCACCCTCTTGAATCAGCTCTTTCGGACAAATTTCAGGATGATGGATGCAAAAGAAGGAAGGTTTGGTGTTTTTGATTTGTTTTAGAAAGGAGGATTGGTCTATTAACTTACTGTATATTCTGGTTTTGCGCCATGATATGAAAGATAATTTAGCTTATATTTTCAGGGGTCAAACAACCCAAGGCATTTGGATTGGGAAGGGTATTGGTATTGAGCCTTTCACAATTGCCATGGATGTGGAGGGATCGGACGGCGGCGAAAGAGCCCAAGTATGAATTAATTAAGCTTGCTTTGCATCTAACATTACTTAATTGTGTTGATTTTGTTGTATGTACAGAAAAAATTCTATTAATTGTCTTAATTAATTAGCTGTGCTTAATCGCCAATAGTGATTTCTTTGTCTAAGATTGCACTTTAAAACTAGTATCTAAAAATATTTATACTTTCGACATATAAGCTTGTTTCACAGTCTATTCTTTTCTTCTTTTTTCTATTTTGAAATAATCAGTCTATTCTTATATATAGAGAGAGAGGTATAACATAACTGATATGACGCTATGACTTTAATTATTAGTAGCTACGTATGGTCATTATGAATCATAAACTCTTAATTAAGCCTTTATTAAGTTAATTAATTTAAGTAAAGATTAATTTAATGATGTTCTCAGGACGGCACAACTTCATTTGAGAAGCGAAGTGCTCTATTTGCTTTGGCAATTGCTGACATTGTAATAATAAACATGTGAGTTTATTTCCAATATTTCTAATTTCTAATATTTGAATATCTTCCCCTTTATTTTTGCATCTAAAATATTAAAGCACGTATATACCAGCAAGATACTGGTAATTATTGGGGCAGAAATTAAAACGAATATTACAATCAGGCTGGCTATTATAAGTTCCTCACTTTTGTTTAAGCTCTCCTTTGCTAAACAATATATCAGCCACAACACATGCTGGAAAGTCAACGAATTCACAATTAGCAGTTTCCATTGGCAAGAATCAACTCGTGTTGAATTATTATTGTATACAGGTGGTGCCATGACATTGGTCGAGAACATGCTGCCAGCAGACCCCTTTTGAAAATAGTTTTTGAGGTACTCTAACCATTTGCCTTTGAGCCTATTATAAAATTGAATCCGAAGGATGGATGATATCCCAATTACTACCGTTTACATGCAGGCCATGACGCGTTTATTTGGCGCCCGCAGAACAACCCTGTTGTTTGTTCTACGTGACCAAACACCGGTAGGATTTAATTTGAGCTCTATCCCTAAACATAGATTTACATCGTTTATAACATATATATATATATATATATATATATATATATATATATTTCAGCACAAACAGATTTAGTCCAGCTAATGATTTAATGTGTCCTATATTAATATATACGGGTGAATCTGTCTCTTCTTAATTCTGAGTGTTAATGTAGACTCCACTTGAACGTCTGGAACATATTCTGAGGCGAAATATTGATAAGGTGCGATAATGTTCATGTACTCTCCCTTAATCATTGTGAGATAATTGTTGTTATTGAGTTTGCAAAACAATTTCTCTTAATTACGCATGTTCTTTACTCTACTAATAAATTATACAGATATGGGCTGCAGCTGCTACACCCAAGGCTCATAGAAGGGCTCGTCTGGGTGAATTTTTTAATGTGGGTTGGTTTCATCTTCCTTGTCTATGCTATATAAATGCTTCACAAATTCCTTAATTTTTCCATTTTTCTTTTCAGTTGACATAAAACTTAATTTACGTTTAGTTAACCTTGCATGAAACAAAGGTGGAGATCGAATTAATTAAATACGAAGCTTAATATTTTTATAATGATGAGTTAATATAAAATTATTAATTTTAAACATCAACTAATAATTTATGTTCTTAAAATAATATATTTCACTGACATGATGTTATTTTTTTAACTTTATTTAATAAATTCTTTTTATTATTGATATAGTCCTTTGACAAATGTTAACTAAAGCTTTGTCTTTCTGTTTTTATTATTAATATATCTTTTTCATTTATTTTTTTAATGAAATTAAGGTGGAGATCATTGCTTTGCCTAACTATGAATTCGAGAAGGAGAAGTTTAATGAGCAGGTAAATTAATGGTTTGTAGCTTTGCATCTGACTTACCAAATAAATTAGAACTCAAAGTCATTGCCTAACTATGTATTGTAAGGGAATTATTTTTATTTATTTTTTTAAGATGAGGTAGCATTATATACAGATAAGGTATAAGTTAAGATCCATATATCCTAGGTCGTCAAGCTAGAGAGAAAACTATTAGATTCACATTACTAGTGATTAGGAATTCCTTGTGTCGCACGTGTGTGATGTCACAGCGATCGCCCACCACCCTCATCAGGTGTGGTAAGTCTATCTATTCCAGCAAATATAGGGGGACAAAGAATTCTTGTCTCTTATCAGTGAAAAAATAAAATGAGAGTCGCTATCTAGTATTTAGTTACTAGGAATCCTAACTGGTCTCAGAGATCAGGTACGGAGACTTGTTGCATAAAGAAAATGTATTAACATCCCAAATACCCCCTACCTAAGGTAAACTGCATTGTTTATTATCTGATAAAAATCTAAGGTTTTATCATATTGGTCCGTCTATGGTTCAAGAAAAGCCCTCTTCAGTAAGGAGATTCTTATCTTATGAGGTAAAACCTAACCATTATAATGTCTATAAAAGAACTACCTTTTTAATATCGGGAATACGTTTTACGTATAAATTTGTAATCCCAAACATTAAAACATAAAAATATTTTTTTTGAAATATTGACCAAGTTCTCATGACTTTAATAAACTAGTTATTAAAGCCAAAATACATGTTAAAAAATATATATTTTTTGAAGTTTTCTTGTATAAAAATACAATATGATTTTTTTTTTAGCTTTGAGAGACTTGACTGTATACACAAAAATAAAATAAAAAAATTCTTTTTTTTGTTATGTTTTCAAAGTTTTGACGAAAATCAAGTATTTTAATACCATATTTGTATCTTTACAATAAAAAATACAAACCGATATTAATCAAAATGGCGTAAAACAAATACACGGGGAAATCGCAATTTCTTCGAAAATATATATTTTTTAATAAAAAATATGAACCGGGCTGGACCCGGCCTAATTGTGTGGGCTGGGCCTGTATTGACCCAGCTACAAGGCTGGACTCAGCCCAGCCACGTGGGCTGGGCTGATGTTACCAGCCCAACAAACAAACGGAGCACAGTAACCAGCTAAATGTAATTAGTAGTTAATGTGCTCAGCAGAGTCACTACCTAATTATCTCCTTTGCTGCAGAACGTGAGTCACGTTCTGCATGCAAATAAAAGAACGGAAAGAGCACATAAACTACGGGCAGCGGGGGTGAGGAGGTTACCTGGAGTGGCGAGACACAATCGTGGCCGTCAGAGGTGGTTGAAGGCGGCGGTGGCAGCCACGGCGGTTTTCCTTCCTTCTCTCCTGTCTCCTCTGTTTCTCTTCTCAGCCCTCCTCTGTTTTTTTTTTTCCCCCGTCATCTTCTCTTTTTCTCCTCTGTCTCTTCGTGGCTATCATCGGTGGTTGAAGGTGGCGGTGTCAGTGGCGGTCAGGTGGTGTGCTGTGGCGGTGGAGAGGAAGAACGGTGGCAGCTGTGGTTTTTATTCTTCTCAGGTATTTTTTTTATTTCTTTCTCTGTCACTTCCCGTTCTTCCCCGCTTCTTTGTTGGCTTTCGTTTCTCTCCTCTGTCTCCCCCAAAAACGTCCCCCCTTCCATAATACTTCTGTCCAGTCGTTCCCTGCTTTCTCTTCTCTATTCTTTCCCCTGTTTTTTTTTCGTTTCTACTCTTTCGGTCCCTTTCTCTTCACCCCTTTCTCTCTGGAAAAATCCTCCTGTCTCTCTCTTTCGGTCCCTCTTCTCTTCACCCCTCTCTCTCTCGAAAAATCCTCCTGTCTCTCTCTTTCGGTCCCCTTTTCTTCTCCTCCGTTCGGGCAGTATTTATAGGGGCAGGGGGAGCGGGATCGACCCTGCCCGGTCCCATCGCTGTGCATGGGGCGCACAGTCTTCCTCAAAAGCGGAACGAGGAATTTTTCCTGATAAATTATTAATTTATGTACATCAACTTTTAAAATTAAGAGTAAAGTTTTAATTCAAATATACTATCTAAAATATTAAAAAATAAATTTAAAATTAAATAAAATTAAAGTGAAAGTAAAATTAAACTCACTATTAAAGTTACATCCTTCAATATTTTGTGAAATATAATTCATCTATAATCGAATCTGAATCGATATTGTAACAACCTCTTAACCGGGATAAAATAACAATCTCATATCAACTAAAAAACAAAATAATTAAATTTTTTTCTCTATTTCAATTCCTCATTTCTTCACTTGATTCTTCCTTAGATTAGTGTTTCATAAGTTGGATTTTGTAAGTTTACAAGGTTATTCTCTTACTTTACTTTTTTTTTTCTTGGATTTTTTTATGTTTTTCCCTTACTTTTCTCTCTATCTCTCTCGCCTTTTCTAGTCAGCAACATATAAAAAGAAAGAAGACTTGATTTGTTTTATTTTTTAATGATAAATAACTATTTTACCCTTAATGAGTCGTTTTGTTTTTATTTGGCAGTTTTTTTTTTGTTAGCACTACCAAACTCTGTTCATTCTAAAATTATAACCAAATTTTATTCAATATAGTTTAAGATCCCTCGTAAAATTTCAACTCAATCTGATGGTCGGATTGAAAATGATATCCAAACACGTAAAACTGGCCAAATTATGATTTTTTATTAAATTTCTGAATTTCTCCAAAAATTCAAAAATTTTAAACCAAGCTAAAGCATCATATTAGAAGGCTTCACGTAAATTTTCAGAATTTTTTGATAACTCAATCGAGAAACCTGATGATCGGATTGAAAATTACACCGAATAATGCAAAACTGGCCAAATAGTGATTTTTTATTAAATTTTTGAATTTATCCAAAAATTCTAAAATTTTAAACCGAGCTAAAGCATCATATTGGAAGGCTTCAAGTAAATGTTCAGAATTTTTTGATAACTCAATCGAGAATTATGAATTTTTTTATATAAAACTAGTCAAAAAATATTGATAAAATCTTGACCTGAGCTATAGCCCACCCAAGCCTTTGCATTGCCTCCGCCCCTGGTCCTCCTGCTCTGTCACGACACCAGAAGAGGTGGCCAATGGGATCATTGCTTGCAGGGCATGACTTCTCTGTCTTCTCACCATGAGGAGGTGTGGGTGGCGTCTGGTTTTGGTTCTACCAGATGGAGCACGTGGGAGGGAGACGAAGAAACAAGGGGAAGAAAACAAAAAAACTTATTTTCCCTGTTACACATCCAGGGGAAGAAGAAAAAGAAACAATGCCGCTTAAAAATGACACCGTTTCATTTTACTTTTTTTTTAGTGAAGAATGAATGAAACGGCGTCATTTTTCCCAAAACGCGTCGTTTCTAAATGGAAACTGGCGCCAAAGTGTGTCAAATTTCCTTCAATTTGCGTGATTTTTAGTTTGGTCTTTGGTTTTGGATTTCTTCAATTAAGTCCCTAATTGGCCATCAAACTTCAATATTTGTGTAATTAAGCCCCCGAATTGATCAAATCAACTCTAAAAAATTATAATTTGACCCCAGAACTTTAATTTCTTCCAATTAAATCCCAAATTGACTTAAAAATTATTTTTTCTTGTAATCAACCCTCCATAAATTCAATTAAACCTTCAATAAAATTTAATTGGATCCACAAACATTTGGTTTTGTACTTTTCTTCCTTAAATAATTTTTTTTTTATCAAGAGGGCTCTCACCGATCAATGATATACTATCAAATTACAATCTATATATATATATATATATATATATATATATATATATATATATATATATGAACCTCTTCAACTACTTTTTGGCCATTTTCTGGGCGCTCTCGCATCCTTTTTTCACTGCTATATTATTATTATTATTATTATTATTATTATTATTTTGATTGATTGATTTTTTTTGTATTTTATTATTTTTATTTATTTTTTCTTTTTTTATGCAGGGATCCAAAAATGGTTTACAACACCTTGGTGTCATTAAACCAAATTGTCAATGTTAATTAAGTACGAGCCTTAATTATATTCTATGATAAAGTATAATAATAAGAAGAAGACGAGGAGGAGGTTGTGCTATTCTCATTTTATAAATTTTCAATCCAAAATATATTCTAATATTTTTTACTTGATATATCAAAATCGCCTAATTAATTATATTTTTCACGAATGATGATAATTGTTTTTTTTTCCACAAATAATGATATTATGTTATAGCATTAAATTTATAACCAGAAACATAACTAATATATAGAAGTCTTCTTTTGTAATTAAGATATTTAATTTTTATCATTTGTTTAATAATCGCTAATCAACAAATTTAACTCTTTGAAACATTTTCGTCATACTACTTTTCTTTTATTGTTAAGGATTTATTTTTATGATTTTAAATATTATCTACCAATAATATATTTATTTCATAAATAATTTTAATCTTATCACTCTGCTTTTTTTTTTTTAAAATTAGCTTGAAGTATTGATGATGCACAGCAGGTGAAAAATAATTTATAGATTAATTATATTGTTTAAATAATTAGGAATTAGCAATCTCAAATAAAAATAATAAAAAAAATGCTACCAACAAGTTAATGTTTATATTATTTCCTTTGACAATAAGCAAGTTTGGTCCCTTATAAGATCTCCTTTTAAACTATATAGCCGTGTTGCTCTGCTTGTCGGAGCTCTGTACTCCTAGTCCGGTTGGGTTTTCTATATAGTCTTCTTCTGCCACCTTTCTTTATCTAACAAAAAAAGTCAAGTGAAAGCTACATATAGTAGACAATAATTAAAACTTTAAAAGGTTTAATTTTCAAATTCGAGATGTTAAAGATGAAGTCTAAGCTTGGTTTATGTTAAAAAATCGATGAATGGTTTTATGTAACTCTTTAAAAGGTTGGGTGGTTTCTTGATTCAAACCCTGAAATGATGTTTTTCGTGATGTATTTTACAGGTTGCTCTGCTGAGGCAGCGGTTCATCCATTCCATCTCTCCGGGAGGTCTTGCTGGTGATAGGAAGGATGTCCAACCTGCTTCAGGGTTTCCCCTTCGTGCAGAACAGATATGGAAAACTATAAAGGAAAACAAGGATCTGGATCTTCCTGCTTTGGAGGTTTGTTTAAATGCTGACTTCTTTTGCAAAAAATATTCATGTTTAATTAGATTTTCATGTGTGGATATGTTTCTCCATTTTGTTTTCCAGGTGATGGTTGCCACATTTCGATGTGAACAGATTGCCAAGAAGAAGCTCAGTTGCTTGAAATTGGATGAGGTATTTCTTTTTTCTTGGTTTCTTCTTTCAAATGTTACTGCACATTTCGATGTGAACAGATTGCCAAGAAGAAGCTCAGATGCTTGAAATTTAATATCAAATTGATTTTATACAGACTTGGTTGGCAATGAGTGAAGCTCTTAAATCTGGCCCAGTATCAGAGTTTGGGGAAAAGCTCAGGTCTATTTTGAAAAATTATCTTTCTCAGTAAGTAACATCTTGCTCTAGTTTAGAAAGCTGTTTACTCTGCATGTAACCAACGGAGAATAAAAATGTTTTGATGCAATATGCAGTGGAAACAGTCCTAAAGCTCAAACTAATTCACAATTACCGAAATATAAAAAGAAGCATAACCAATAGCACACATAAAATTTATATGATTTGGTAATTTAGATTCATGATATAAGAAAAATTCATTAAGAAAAAAAAAGAATATTACATAGTCTCATACAACATTGCTTACTCATCTAAAATTATAAAATCCCTAAATAATTCAAAACTCATTTTTACTCTTATCTTTCTAACTACTGAAGTGTATGGAATAGAACCATTCACAAATACAACACACCCTAAAATATAACAATTTTGGTCTTTTATATGGATTAATTATATGGCTATTTATTTTCTCTTTTAGATTCATAATTTAAGACAAACCAAACATACAAAAGCGTCTGAAATTACACGGGTTTAATTGTATTCCTCTATCTCTATAGCTTTCTTCCACACGACATGATGCAGTATACTAATTGTTGAACTTGATTAGGAATCTCTCGGCTAAATTGTATCCAAGCCCTGTAAAATGTTCATCAAAATTTCAATATTATTTTTTAATATAGATTTTAAACTCATAAGATTTTTATTTATTTAAATCACTGTAAGTTTGAGAAGGCATGTTGAGGAAACAAATAAAAATAGAATATTTTGGATTGAAATGCAATCAATATAATTATTTATACAAAAATCAACTATGAAAGGTGTACCTTAATTGGTCAGGCTTTTAATTTGCTTTTTAGAGATTACTAGTTTGAGTCTCACAAACCTCAGGGTCATTGAAGACTTACATGGTCTTTAACTTCAGGAGCCGTGGGATTAGTCGGGGTATGCACAAGCTCACCCGAACACCCACGTTAATCTAAAAAAATTATAAAAAAAATCAAGAATTACATCAAATGATGAAATCAAGAATTTTGAATAATTAAAGATTATAATTATTTGATTGTGTGGGTGTGTGTGTATGTTTTTAATTGGTTAATTGTAATGACACATTCTATTAATAAAGTTTGTTATTTTTAGCGGATATAATTTAGGGGAGTCTCTAATATTATTTATGGACCATACAATATTGCTTCTTGAATAGATATGACATGGAGGTGATGGGTTATGAAGAAAGAATTAGAAAAGACAAACGGCAACTATTGGAAACAAGAGCCCTAGAAGTAAGGCCTTAATGTGTGAACATTTTCAGTAGCTTTTGCAATTGGGTGCTGCTTATGTCCTGTCTGTAGCGCGTGCAGCAGCTTTTATTTTTAGATTTTTTTATGAGTATATTTGTTTTTTTTAATATTAAATTGATTTTTTTTAATGATTTTAATGTATTAATGCTAAAAGATAAAAATAAATATGAAAAAAATTATTTTTCTATTTTGACTTAAGACAGTCACGGTTGCTAGTGATTAAGTTTCTGGTCTGTTATGTAGGTTGTATACCCAGCTTATGTTGCCATGCTGCAACATCTACGTTCTATTGCACTGAATAGTTTTACGACGAAGCTGGAAAAGACGGTGGAGGATCAGAGACGAGGAGTTGGGTTTGAAGCTTTTGTTGATTCTTGTGGTCAGTCGAGCATGCTCCAATTTGAGAAAGGATGTGAAGGTAACGTAACATATTAAATGGAGAATAATAGCACTATTGTATATGCACATATGATCTGCTGCTATTGTTGTTGTTATTACTACTACTATGCTCTCCATTGATATTAACTTCTGCTCTAGGGGTGTTAATTCCTGGTAAATATTAATCACCCTAGTTAAAGATTATCTGAATTTGATTCAATGTAATCTGTGTGATTCAGTAAATTAGCCAGGATTATAATTCTCAGACAACGGAAATCAACTAGGATTATAATCAATTAGGTGAAATCCAATAAATTTTTGTTTATATTATTCTCTTAAAACTTGAGATAGTATTATATACATGTGTGTTCCTACTTATTTAGCTTGCTGTATATTAATTCCCAGCTCTCTCTATCAGATGCAACTATAAAAAAAAGGGTAAATGGCTGGGTTGCTGCGGAAGTCAATGTCAGGGAAAGACTTCAACTTGAAATTGAAAAGCTCAAATCCGATAAGAAAGCTGAATATGAGGTAATTTCCTTGGTTCATGTATTAAAATCCATGCCAGCTTTCCCTTGTAGCTTGGTGCCTCATACATATCCAAGTTTGGCCAATGGGCACTTGTACGCCTAGTGCAGGCCGGCATAGGCTTTGATAATTTTCTTTTTCTTTGTATAATTTTCTTTCTTATTTTCCTCTTTTTTTATTTATTATTTTGTGCCCAGTTAGTTATTTATTTTTTAAAAATCTTGTTAAAATTTATCCCTCTTATTTTTCTACACCTTCTTTTTTTCAATATAATTTCTAGATCTTTGGAATTTTTAATTTCTTTCTTTAAATACTTCACCATGACGTTAATTTTCTTGTTTTGACTCACAATGCATCCAAAACATATATTCAAGAATTTATGTTGCCTACTGATTAAATTCTTTCATACTGAGATAAATTTAGAAAATTATGAGATTCTTAATTTCATACTAAATATATTCAAATAAAACATTATATTTTTTTTTGAAATATTCTACTTAATAGTCACGTAATACTTGATGTTTTTTTAGAAGGCTGAAAAGAAGAAAATCAAGAACGAAAAAATTGGGAAAGGAGTAACTACGAGTGTGGGGGTCGTGGCGGGGGTGGCGGTGGGGATGGCAATGATGATGGTTAGTGATCCAATCACGGCAACTGCAACAGGGATGGGGGCTTCGGCTGCAATAATACAGCTAATTGATGGTGCGAGAGATATTTTTCGTAGACGTAGTTAATATTTAATGTACCAAATCTTATGGTTTGCTCGTGTTGATGTTATATTATTTAAACATATGATTATATATATATAAATGATATTTTTTAATTAAGTGTTCTTGTTCATTTTCATTTTTTTTTTATTTGAATGCATCAAATTTTATTATTTGAAGGTATTCATTTTTAAATTTTCTTATTATCAATTTTTTTATTAGATTATGCCAAATGGACATATGGTTATTAAATTTATACGTCAACATGCTGATATTTTCACCTAGTGACAATTTTACTTTATTTCTAATCAAGTCTTTATATTTTTAATGTTTTTTCTATTTGAATGCATATACTTTAATTTTTTTTATTTAAATGTATGTACTTTTTAATTTTTTATTTGAGCTTCTATACTCTTAAAAATTTCTCAATGAGTGATATTAATATTGAAATTCGACAAATATCCACTTTCTAATTCTATATGGGTCAACTTATCAAATTAACATGAAAAAAGAAAATGAGCTTTTATTTGATGGATTTTTTTTAAAAAAAAAACTCTATTGATCATGATGGCATCTTTTATGAGCTTACCTTTTTGAGTTAAGATTGTTTTTAAATATTTTTTCTTAATATTGTATCGAAAACATATTATCCCAACATTCACAAGTTTACCCTATTTTTTAATAAATATTAAAAAAATTCAGTACAAGTTAATAATGAATTTATATAAATTTTAAATCAAAATTCATTTAATATAAAGTTTATTAGAAATAAAGAAAGTAAGGTTTTCACTTTAGATTAGACAATTTTGGTGATAATATGTGTCAATTCATATATGTCAATCTTTCCATATATGCTTGGAATTAAAAAATAGATGGGATAAAGTATTTATAATACTAAAAGATTTGCCTTCAACTCAATATGTTAAATTCTTAAATTGAAATATATATATATATATATATATATATATATATATATATATATATATATATATATATATATATATATATATATAAGGGATGAAGTATTTATACATAAAAAAGATTCCCTTCAACCCAATATGTTATTTTTTTCTTAAGTTGGTTGGGTCAGTAGTGTCTGTTGTGAGGGAAAGCAAAGATTCCCCAGGATGGTTGTTCGCTGGAGTTACGAAGGAAAGCCAAAGTCCCTCTCCTCTGTCTTGCCCTGTTTTTCTCCCCCCCTTCTGTGTAGCCTCCTCTTCGCTTTTTATAGGACCAATCTGCAATCCTTTTTTCAAAAAATACACCCGTCCCTTATCTCCTAGTATGGTAATCTTGTAGATGAAGATGACTACTGCTTGGATTTGCTCCGTGTTTGGTGGATTGAACACACCAACAGTATTGCCATTGTTGGACTGTTAGAGTCAAATTATCTTCGCGTCAGAGGAGAGTTGTGAGGGCAAGGAACACTGAACTGACTTATAGGTTTTGTGGCGGGCACTCTAGTGTAACATTTGGTTTGGGTTTGATGAGAAATTGAGTTTAACAGAGGCCATCTGGATGGCTTCTTCGAACGATCTCCCCTGCTCCAGAGGAAGGAGAGCATGAATTGTTTTTGAAACGACGTCGTTTTAGGGTGGACAGGGTCATTCTTCAATTTGCCCCTGAAGTTCTGATGTTTTGCAATCAAGCCCTTATCCTTGAGAATCTCTGTTTTTTTTTCAAATTTCGCCCCTGGATCTATGCAATTGGATCCTTGGTCTTCTGTGTCATTTATAAAATAGTCATTGATTTCAAATTTCTTCAATTTAGTCCTTAATTGACTCTCAAACTTTTAATTCTTTCAAAATTACCCCTGGTAAAATCAATTAACCCCCTTATAGTATCAGCGCCTATTCATTTCGGTTCCTAGAATTTTATTTCTTGCAATTTTGACCAAAATTGATCCTAAACTTTGATATTTCTCTAATTAAGCTTCTGATTGTATTAATTAAATTAATTCAAAGTTCAATTAAGTTCTTAAACTTATCAATTCTTCCATTTTTTAGCCAAATTGACTTCCAACTTTATAGTTTCATCTTTATTAGTCCTCAAACCTTTATTTTGTGTTGTCTTGACCAAATTTTCAAATTATTTTCTAACGTTTCTTCAACAAACCCTAGTTTGTCTATCCACCTGTCGTTCTAATTGAATGCACATTCTGATTAATCTGGGTTATATTTTTTATTATTTTTATTATAATTTTTTCTTAAAATTTAAATTATCTATTTATATTTTTTTAGAAACTCAAAATCAGGTTATGACAGTTGCTCCCTTTTTATAATATTTACAATGCAAAGACATTGGAAAATTTTGTTTTGTTTTGTTCTTTTTTTGCTTTGCATAGTAAATTTATGAAGAAAAGTAGACATGAAAAAAAAACTTTTATTTCTTTCAAAAATATTAAAAACTTTGAAAGTAGTAGAGTTTGCAAACCTTCATTTTATGTTGTCAAAAGAACCTAAGCCACAATGTTTTGGTCACAACAATGGCTAGAATCTGGACAAAACAGACAATGCGTTTTTTGATTTTTTTCAAAGAAAATTGGGCAGTACAATTAAAAAAAGGGTCCAGTCATGCGGACGTGCCTTTGCAGCCTTGCGTGTGGGCCCTAATGAAATGGGCTAGACAAGCTGGCCTGACTTGCCAGGTCCAGTAACACCTAACCCTTTTTATTTTTTTCCATGTTTTTTATTTCAATTAATGCTTCTTTTTAAAATAATGATAATTATTATTATATTTAAATTAATATTCATTCTCTCTTTTATTTTGTTTAGAGAGCTTTTTTTAAATGATGATCTTTTTTTGTTATGCGTTTAATTTTCGAAAAAGTTTTTCTAATTCATTTATGATTTTTTTTAATCTTTTGTATAAATGAAGTATATTTTTGAAAATAAAAAAATATTTATTTTTAGATAATATTTATAATATGTGTAGCCTTGCATATTATTCTTTTTTCTTTTTATTTTATTCAATCAATTTAATATATTTGTATTATCGTTTGATTAAAAAATATTTTAATAAACAAAAATTAGTAAACATGATCAAGTAAATATCTCATCTTGAGAAATTGAATATTTTTTGGTTGAATAATATAATGGCAACCAAGAGATGATTTGCTAATTTAATAAATATTTTTTATCTCTCGGTTTTTCAAATTTTATTTTTAGGTGTTGCTAATGAATTTATTTATTTATTTATGAGCACACATAGTTCTCAGTATATTTGTTTATATATATGTATAAACTTTTTTATTTGCACTTGAATTTTTTAAATTACAAAAATACATTTAAAAAATCTAAATATATAATCTTTTTATGGAAAATAAAAATATTTGACATGTGACGAGACACATGTCACATAACTAGTAGATTTATTTATAGTTTATTTAAACAAAACACACTATACAAATCATACCCCTAAAAATAAATGTTAGCATTTGATCTTTTAATTCCTAAATTTTAACCCCTAAAAAAAAACAAATTAAAACACAAAATTTTAAAATGTAATGGAAATCGCGTCCAACCCAGCATTGGGCCTGGACGCGACCGCGACCAACCCCCTATTGGGAAGTGACACGACCATCCTTGATCATTCTTGGTTGCAGTCGTGAGCTGGATTCGTTTCCTCCTAGGCTCCGGGCGTGAATTGAGCCCAATGTCCCTTAGATTGGGTGCGTAACTGAAGGGTCACTCTACACTGAGCCTCCCATACCCTGAGTTTGGATTAATAATTATGATGCCCATCATAATCCAATTAAATACAAACAAGCAGTTCATGCTTATATTAATTAGAAGTGATGATATGAGTAGTAAGATAATATTATTTTAATCATACAAGATTACTTTTTTCTACCTTTCTACGTTGCATGAGGCAGCTCAAATTAGGTGATATAAAGGAAGATAAGTGTCATAACCCAATTTTTAATAATTTTATTTTAATTATTATTATTATTATTATATTTACTGAAAAGGATAAAAAAATGATGATAATGATGAAAAAACAAGTAAAATGAAATAAATGAAAAATGAATTAAAGTTTGGGTTAAAGGCAATATGATTGGAAGTTTTGGGGTTTAATTAAACTTTGGAATTAATCTAATTAATCAAATCAAGGGTTAATTAGAGTTGACAGGTTTTAGACCTAATTGAGCTTGGAATTAACTTATTTAGGGACTTAATTGAAGTTTGGGGTCAAAATTGCAAAATTAAAATCCAAGGATGACATTGAAAATGGCGCGAAAATGCAGGGGTCAATAAACAGTTTATCCAGGGGTCTTTCTTACGACAATTTCAAAACCTCAGGGACTAAAACATAAATGGCCTTTTAACAGTCAAACGGCGTCGTTTAAAAAAAAGAACCGCTCGTCTTCTTCCGCTCGCCAAGCTAGAGTAACGGACGCCCCTGCCATCACTGCTCCTGCAATAACGGTCCTGGGGTCTTCATTGCCAAGAAAAACGCATGCCATTCTCCAACTATAAAAGCAGGAGAAGGGATGCGCACCGGAGAAGAAAAAAAGGGACTGAAAAGGGGAGAGCGCACTGGACAGGAGGAGAGGAAAAAAAAAGAGAGGAAAAACTGGGGGGAAGACAGGGAGAAAAGGCCTAGAACGGAGAAAAAGGAAAAGAAAAGCCAAGAACGAGAGAAGAGGAAAGACTGAAGAAAAACTGGGAAGAGTGAACCGAGAGAAAAGGCCGGGCACGCAAAAAGAAAAATGAAGAAAACAGAGGAGGAATAACAGAACTGGGGAGAGGAGGAATAGAAAAAAAAGCTAGAGGCTGGGCAGAGAGAGACGGAGAGAAAAACAGAACCGAGAGACTGAAAAAACCTGGGGAAAACTAAGAGAAGAGGAGACCCAGAACCGGGGAGAAGAAAAAGCCACGAAGGGCAGGGGAGACTAAAAAACAGGGAAAACAGAAACAGAGGAAGAACTGAAAAAATGGAGGAACAGACCAAGAACCGCAGAAAAAGAAGGACGAACAATGACTAGAAAAAGAAGAACCACTCGAGAGAACAGACTTTGTCTTCATCTTCAGGAGCAGCGTCTTCATCTTCAGGAGCAGCAGACCAGGTAAGTCAACTTCTCTTTCCCTGCTTTTCATTTTAATTCACCCGCTACTGTTTACTTTGAATTTTAATTCACGCATTCTAACTCATTTCCTTTATTCTGCTCATGCACGCGTGCAATCACTTCACGCGTGCTTTCTTTGATTTTTGCCCAGTCGGGTCACTGGCTTGGGCCAGTGACCGGCTGAGCTGGCTGGGTTCAGCCCAGCCCATGTGGGCTGAGTTGGACCCAACCCAAAAAAAATAAAAAAATAAAAAATAGAAAAACAGAAAAATAAAAAAAAGTAGAAAAAATAAAAAATGTGTATGCATGAATAAAAATAATGTAAATTTATTGGTTTATTCACTGACGCTAGAGTCAGGAATAAAAATACCGGTTTAAATTTATATTATTTTTATTCGTTGTATTTTATTTTATTTCTCTAGAAAAATAAAAAAATATGTGCATGCGTAAAAAATAAATTTATTTTTATTCACTAGGCGTTAGAGTAGGGAATAAAAAAATATTGATCTAATTTTTTTTTCGTAGCTACGAATTTTTACCAACGCCAGAGTTGGAATTATTCGAGCTCGAATATTCACTGGCGCCAGAGTCAGGAATATTATAAACAAATCATCATAGCATAAGTGAATAAATGTTTAGCAATTTAAGACAAAACCAGCAATGCAGTCTGCCTCAAGCAAAACGTTTAAGGGGTGATAATATCTTCCCTTTTACGTAACCAATCTCGTACCATAGAATCTCTGTTGACCAGTTAGGGTTCCTAGTGACCATAATATTAGGTGGCGACTCCTTAAACAAGACCTTTTTCCCCTAAAAACATGATGCCAGAAATCTGTTCTTTTTCCATAATTCAAGATTATTTTGTGGATCGCCGCGATGTTGGGTGCGACAATAAGAAAAAGGAGGGGAGGACTCTCAGCTTCTTCTCGTGACCTTTTGATATTCTTCTCCAACCTTTTATATATATTCATAAAAGCTCTTTAATATCTTCATTAATGTTGTTCTTTACACAAATATTTCTTGTACTGACTTGATCTTCGGAGGGTCTCCCATCAACACCCTCAAGGGACTTTGTGCAAGTATTTATCACAGAAGAGTTTTATATCCTCCGAGGGAGATATTTGCCCAAGAAAAAGCCTATGTGGTCTTAAAGTGTGGTCATTGAATTCACCATAAATGATATAAGAGAATTTCTAGAAATAATCTATCCCAGAATATTCCCAGTAATTTTGATAACTTCGGTAGTTTGTGTCTTATTATATTATATATCTATTGGCACAATCTTGACCAAGTTTAAGATTTGACATCTAGAAACTTAATAGAAAAAACAATAGGGATGAAATTGAACTTTTTGTAAAATATGTGGACCAATATAACTTGAATTAAGGACTTATTTGTAAGAAAGAAACACAAGGATCAAAGTAAAAGATTCATAAATGTTATAGGCTAAAATGTACATCAATGAAGTTTTTCATATTTTCATCACCTGACACGGTCATTATTTAACAATGTTAGTTACGTCATACAAGGATGATATTCAAATAAAGATTCCTATTGATTCTAATTTCCGGAATTAAAATTTCAGAAAACAATTATTGCTATTTCTTTATTTATATGCATATGAATCTTTTTCAATCAATTTTTTTTTTTCAATTTGAGTTCTTGCTTTATCTAAGAAACCCAAAAAAATGATTAAAATAATTCATCTAAATCTTGATCAAAAAAATTATTTAAAAATCATGGATATGAAGAAAAAACGCATTTACTTCAACATGTCAGTTTTATCAATAAATCCATAATTAACTATTTTCTTCGGTAAATATTATTCGACTATCTTTTGATTTACAAGACTCAAATATTGATCACCTTGGCTGGCTATTTATTTATTGACTTGTTCGGTTATCATGATTCTCGATTAAATGTCTATTCCAGAAAATTACGAGTTTTTATTTTTTTATTATATAATTAAAAATAAAATAATTTTTTTTAAAATTGTTAAACTTAATTGAGTACATGAACTGAGTTATAAACTCCATTTAATAATGTCATTTAATAATGCTTTCTTTATGATAGTTTTGATTGTACTAATTAAAATTAAATTTCAGTAAAATTATTCTCTTATGTTTCGTATCAACAATTTAATTTTAAATTTGATACATTTTCCATATAATTTGAAAAAAAAAAAAAACCTTGTAATGTTCTCACGACGGCGCAACATTCGAAAAGCAAAGTGCTCTATTTGCTTTGGCAATTGCTGACGTTGTCATGATAAACATGCAAGTTTTGTATGTTCATCATTAATTTCAATATTTGAATGTTTTTCATTTTCGTCATCCTCGTTCAGAATTTTGTTCGATTTTACAGTTGTTTTAGATTTTAATTGGATTATCTCATTTCATGAAAAAAAAAGATCATTTTTTTTTAATCTAAAAATAAGAAACAATATCATTTAAAATAAATATTAAAAAAAACTTATTTAAAGTTAATCCGATCGACTAAATAACATTTAATCTTGACCAGATGAGCTAGTCACGAGTTAACCCTTTAAATATGTTTTTGAATAAATCAAGTTAGTTTTAAAATAGCAAAGAAAATGGACCAATCAGTAATCCTAATTGCTACACGTTTTCGTTTCCATTCGCAAGAATCAACTCATTTTGAGGTGCTCTAGCCATCTGCCTTAATTTGAGTCTATAATTAATATATATAACCAGTAAAATCATAGATTTCTTTAATAAAATAAATTTAATAAATTGGTCTCTCAAATAATATGCAGGCCATGACTCGTCTCTTTCACGCCCGCAAAACAATCTTGCTATTTTTCGTAACCTCCAATATTACAATTCGCAGGTGATAAATATTTTTAATATATACTGGTGAAACTATGTCTCTAATTCTGAGTAGACTTCACTTGAACGCCTAGAACATAGTTTGAGGGAGGATATTGAGAAGGTAATTATATATGAAATAATCTCTTTAGTCATTATATATGATATAATTGTTGTGATTAATTTTGCAAAACAATGTTTCTTTCCTCTTGTTATTAATTATACAGATGTGGGCTGAAATCGCTAAACCCGTTGCTCATGAAACTATGTCTCTGGATGATTTTTTTTTTTTTTTTATTGTACGTTGATTTCTTCTCCCTTGCCTGTGCGTGTGTACGTATAAATCAGAAGTTTAAGATTTTTAATTTCCTCTAATATTGAGATAATATAGAACTTAAACATCAACTAACAACTTTAAATTTTAATTTAAGATTAGACTTTGACATGGTAATAACTAATTAAAATTTTTTAATTGATATAGTTCTTTAGCTTTATCTTTTTGTTCTTATAATTAATAAATCTTTTGTTTATTAAAAACAAAAAACAAAAAAACTTTGAATTGAAGGTGGAGATCACTGCTTTGCCTAGCTATGAGTCCGAGGAGGAGAAGTTTAAAGAGCAGGTAAATTAATTGGTTTCAACTGATGGATTGTGTTGTAGCATGTTAATTTGTAGCTTTGCATCTTATTTACCAAATAAATTAGAATATTTCAAAGCCATTGGTATCATGAATTAATTAAGTGCAAGCCTTAAATTAGATTCTATGATAATTAATAAAAGGATTGAGTTATTCTCTGTCCATAATTATTCTTTGATAAATTATTGTTAATTTTTATTTATTTATGATATATTTGTTGATACTCTTCAGAGATCTTTATGTCTTCATAAGAAATTTTATGAAGAATTAAATTAAAAAATCATGCCTATAAAAATAAAAATTACTCATTTACTGCTGATGAAAGCGCATAAACAATTAGTGTACCCGAAACGTCTCATCATCAATAAATCAATATATAGTTTTTCCTTTCATTTAATGATACTAAACCATCTTTTGATTTACCGGTTTTTTTTTGTCGTAGTATTTTCAAATTAGCCTGTTATAAAAAAAATTAATCAATTTTTTTTACATTTTCAAATAAAATAAAAATTATTTCTAGTGTGAATAAAAAATAGATGAAAATAAAAATATTACATCACAATTCTTTTACCAAAATTTCCTTCATAACTTTTTTAAACCAAAATTTCTATGATAAAATTAAAAAAATTAAATTATTACCTGTTTAACTAAAATCTCCTTCATAGCTCTTTACCGAAAAATTCTTTGAACGGGATTGTCTATAATAATAATAATAGGGTTGTGTTATCACCCTAATATACTCTATTTAAGGTAAATTGCATTGTTATTTAATTGTTTTTAGGTTGGGTTTCTATTTGTTGGTTTTTTCTAATGTTTAAGGCAGATCTCCTTTCATGAGAGAGTCTTTATTTTATCAGGTTAAATCCTAACCGTTCTAAAATCCATATTTTAGCATCACATTTATTACATATTATCCCCCCCTCCTGCATGAAGGTGTGACTGTGGAAGGAAAGGAGAAAGGGGGAAGAAGAAAAGGGGAGGCCATCTGACGCAAGGGGGAGGTATTGCTGGTCTAGGTGGTCGACGAGAGGCTAGTGGCGGCGTTGGTGGAGAGCTTGGCCACCGGAGTTGTTACTGTGTAGGAAGAAGAGGTTTGCAGTAGAAGAGAGAGAAGTTCACGGTAATGTTACTACTCACCATGGTGGGATGGGTTGGAGGAGAAGGTTACGCTAGAGGCTCGTGGTGGAGCTGTTGGTGGAGGAGGCAACAGGGGCGATGAAGAGAGAAGAGAGAAAGAAAATAAGTTACAAAAATCAAGGGGAAGAGGCTGATTTTTGGCTGACTTTGCACCCAAATCTTCTTTATGTTCAGACCATGAAATCCATCCCTATTTATAGGGGTTGGAAGAGGGTAATTTGGTTTTCACTAGGAAAAACTTTCAGCTCTTGATTTAGTTGGGAAGGATCCCAACCGTTGGTTTAAACTAGGCACCATGAATTGTCAAATCTGACAGTTCAAGGCTGCCTGAGGTGGTCATTTTAGGTCGGCATCGCGGCCTATATGTTGTCAATCCGACTGAATGGACCACATGGGGTTGTAGAGAAATGTCTAGTGATCATTTCGGTTCAAGAGTTGTCAATTTTGGTGGAGATATGAAGCGTTAAATGCACCTGAAAAGTAGCTACCTGGGCAAAAAAACAGGGAAGACAATGACTAGTGACGAAACGACACTGTTTAGGGTTAAATTAAGGATTTTTATCAACTTCAGTTTGGTCCTTCATCTTTTAAATTTGTTTAATTGCACCTCTAATTGACCTCAAACCTTTGATTTAATGCAATTAAGCCCCTGCCAAACTTTAATTTGAACCCTGCATTTACGTGCTTTTTTTAATATGATCCTTGGTCTTAGATTTATGCAATTTAACCCTAATTGACTATTAAACTTTTAATTTCTTAAATTTTACCCTTAGTCTCAATCAATTAAGCCCTTATAGTGTTCCACCTTTTGCAAAATGGTCATTGGCTGTGAATTTATTTACCCCTAATTGACCATAAAACTTTAATTGGCCAAAATGGTCATTGGTCATTGGCCTATTAAAAATTTAATTATGTCCTTGAACTTAATTTTTATGAAAATTCATCCCATAATCATTTAATTTGTCCTTGAATTTGCATTGTTTCTTTATTTTTGGGCATAATGGGGTACAATTAGGCCTTAGTTTTTCTTCAAAATTGTAGCTTGGTTTTTTTAATCCTACCCAACCTTCTTTCTCTACACTGCTAGCCTTTATTTTATTTTTTTATTTTTATTTTGAAAAAAAGAAGAATCTGGGGAATAACCCAGAAATGGGTTATGACACCTGTCATAGTAGGCCAATAGAAATCGATATCATTAGACCATAGCAAATAATAAAAAACAATGCAGCTTACCTCAGATAAGGTGTATTAGGGGTGTTAATACCTTCCATTTACTTAAACAGTCACTTGCCTAGAATCTCTAAAAAAACTAATTAGGATTCCTAATAGCTGTAATACTAGGCAGCGACTTCCTAACCAATCAAAAAGACCTTTCCAACTCCGTTCGAGAAGGGTTGCCGTGATGTCGCGCCCCTGTGAGGTTACAACAAATAGTATGAGAATCTTAGTAAAGAGAGTTGACTTTTCAAATTAGAAAATGCTAGTCACTTGGTCAACACAAAGGTTGACAGACATGTCATTTATGATGAAAGTTCACAAATAGAGGACTAAAAACATAACTTTGAAAAAAAGCTTGAACATCCTAATTACGTTAGAAGAGTTGGAGGATTAGTCTATAAAATCTTTGTCGCAACCTCTCATTAGGACGCGATGTCGTGACAACCCTTACCAGACAAGTTCAAGAGGTCTTCAATTGTATAGGGAGTCGCCACCTAGTATTATGGTTACTAGAAACCCTAACTGGTTTTTTTGAGATTCTAGCCAATGATATGGTTGTGTAAAAATGAGGTATTAACACCTCTCATATGCCTTACTTAAGGGAAGCTGCATTGTTTTTCTATATTTGTTGTAGTCTAATGATGTTTCTATTTCTATAAATCTATTATAGCGGGTTTGCTATGATAAACGAACCCTGGTTTTCTAGTTCAAAAACTTAGTCTGGAAGGGTGAAATGTCCTCAATTATCATTTAAGTTTTTTGGAGATAAATTTGGAATTTCTTGCTACCGTGTCATTTCAAATAATATTTCAGAAAAATTCCTTACAGATTTGTTTATTCTTATATTATAAGTAAATGAGTTATATTACTCCTAATAATATTTTGGATATTAACCTCATATATATATATATATATATATATATATATATATATCATTATATTAAAAGTGAATAATAAATTTTCTTGTCAAAAATAAGTTTTTAATATTTTTGAAATATAGACCAAAATCCTTTGGAATTCTACAAACTTGTTATAAAATCCATGCACTATTTAAAAAAAAAAACACAATTCCAAAGTTATTTAGACTTTTTTTTTTAAAAAAAATGCTCAAATAATTTAAGGATTTTTAGTCATATGAAAAAAATTTTAATTTTTACTATCATTTTTAGGGCCTTGTTTGGCAAAAGTTTGTTTTCATTTAAAATAAAACTATCAAAATAGACCTAAGGGTGTGTTTGTCAAACACACCCTTAACCCAAAATTCTTTTAATAAAAAAAAATGCAAACCAACCAGGGCGTTAACTTTCTGACCTGATTTTGACTTGACCAGGTTGACCTTAAACCTTTGTTTCAACCATAAACTGAACCAAAGACGATTGGTTTGACCCGAACAACATACCAGAATCAGAACCCAAAATGATTAAATTTGCAAAAAACTAAAAAGAAACTCCAATTTTTTGTGTTAAAAATGGATCAAAACCCAGAAAAAATGAAGAACATGAAAAACAATAATGAACATTCAAACCAATTCCAGAAACATGAACTCAATTTCAGACTAGATTTCTTGAAATCAAAAGCACAAAGAGGTTGTAAATTATTCAAGGATCAATAATTAAAGGTTCATTCACTTCGATTATCATTAAATCTTCACAATTTAGTCAGAAAATATTTTGGCGAAAACCTAAGATTAAAACATTAAAATACATGTTTAAATGCAAACAAACTTTAGATTATTGGCTAAATATGTCAGGCAAAGATGAAGATGCAAAGAAATGAAACAAAATAAGTCAAAATCATGTAGCTAAGACAATGTTCTTGGGAAGAACATGAAGAACACAAACCCAAAAACCGAAAAATACCAATCACACTGTCAAACCCAAAATTAGCCTTTTAGACCTCGAAACACACTTCTCTCGGTCCCCACAAACCACATTACCGATACTAAACATAGCTGAATCCAAAAAACTAATAAAAAATATCGAATCATCAATAACATGTATGAAGTTTCAATTTTTAAAATTGCTAAAACTAATAGCAAGCATATTTGACAATTTTAGAGCTTAAAATTGACATCTTAAACCTCAAAATAACTTAACCAAAACCTAGGAACCTGTAACATACGTTAACAACCCAAAAGGACACCAACAACTCTACTTCCATATTTGGCTGATTACAAAAATCATTTAATCTCAGCAAAAACAACATTTAAATATTTTATAAACATCTAGAAAACATTAACAACCAACTCAAAGTAGTATTAAGAAAAAAAAAAAACAACGTTTTCATGCATTAAACAACATCCAAGTTTAACACCATATGACACCAAAACAAGTCTAAGATGTCATTAAAACATGTAAGAAAGAGCTAGATATGTACCTTATGGACATCACCTGGTAGGTTAGATAAGGGTTTTATACCTTCAAATCTTTAAATAGTGGCAGCTACTTTTTTTGCTCTCTTTTGCAAAACTTTACCTCCACGAATTTCAAATCTTTCAAAGCTAAATAAACCCTTGTAGTAGGCTCGAGAACCTTATAACTAGGTTTTTTTTCTCAATATTTTCTCTCATCTCTTTTTTCCTTCCCCCTTAATTTTGATTTTTCAATGGTATTTATAGGGTTTTGCTATGATTTTTTAATGTACTCAATCAAATATTGATCAATGTTTGACCCTCTAATCAAAACGGAAGGATTTTGGACAAATCTTAACAGCTGAAAATGCTGTACTAAGTAGGTTTTGCAATGGTGATTTTTGTTTTTTGAGATTGTTGGTGGTTTTGCTAGACTTGGAGGGCAAGAAACTATTTTTTATCCTTTTGATCTTGAGAGAGGGTTTAAGCTCTTGATAAGAATCCATTAAGAACCTTTGTAGTATGAACACAAAAAAAGAGGTTTTTACATAATGGGTATTACAGTAATGCCTAACTGAGTTGTCCACTTTCAAAGCATTGTTGAAGCAACTCTGACGTCATCATCATAAAAAAACCACCCGAAGTTGGTTGAGGGTGTGCTCACCTTTTATTTGGGTCCAACCTTACTCAATTTGAAGGCTTGTAGCTTTACATTCATGCGTTCAAAGGTGTCAACTCGATCAGTCCAGAATCTGTAAATTTCAATTTAGTCCATGTTCTTCCAATTTCTTTTAATTGCACTCGTAATTGCCTTCGAACTTTTAATTTCATGCAATTTCACCTCTGCCAAACTCAATTATCAACCCCAAAGTTCAGCGCATTTTCATTTTAGTCATTGGTTTTGAGTCTGAGCATTTTAATCCCCAATTGATTAACAAACTTCTAATTTTTCAATTTGGCCTAATTACCCATCAAACTTTAATATTTATGCAATAAAACCTTTATTTAATCAAATCATCTCTTCAAAATGGCAACACAACCCTATACTTCAATTTCTTCTTGATACTCTTGGTAGTTGGCACTTGGCACTAGATTAATAGTTAATTGAAATCCGACTCTAGTTATCACTAAAATAAGATTTTACAATAGACCTAAACCAAAAACCAAAGTAATGAAGTTGAAGCTTTGGATATGATTAGACCCGAAGAAACTTCCCTCAAAGGGATTAAATTATCGAGTAATGTTTTTCTCTAACATTATTATATCCACGGGCCTTCGTTAAATAGATCTCTCCCTAATATAAAAATTAAGAACCCAACAGATTAAATAAATTTATTTTATACTGATATCAAAAATAATATTTTTTTTAAATAAAAAAATATTATTTTGATATATTTCTGACTATAAAACATTTTGAAAATCAATCGTTACCATACTCTCAAACACTTTCTAAGATACAGAACCCAACCGGCTAGCCACTAAATTAAACTCCCGTTTGACATTGCATTCTAAACAACGTTGGTCAAATATTGAATTGTTTTTGTTTAAAATTAATTTTTTAATGCTTTTGGATTATTTTGATATGTTCATATCAAAAATAATTTTTAAAATAAAAAATATATTTTTAATATTTTTTAAATAAAAAATATTTTAAAAAGCAATTATTATTATACAATGGAAAAACCCTTAAAAGTCGAGAGAACATACCCTTGTTGTACTTTAAAAAAGAGCTCATAAACATAAACAGCCAATGCAATGAGGGACAAACTTCGTGTATCATTACTCTGCAACTTCCTCTATTGAAATGGATTGAAACGTTTATTAATGCATGGTTGGTATAGACATCGAGAGAGAGAGAGAGAG
>Ga0325411_1000986_pt1 | contig 30944 bp, 18 predicted proteins | sample PopdelMetagenome_13_FD_206181 | JGI IMG/M metagenome (GOLD analysis project Ga0325411, IMG submission 206181) | Populus deltoides microbial communities from Bellville, Georgia, United States - Xylem-PdIQD-R4 | ecosystem: Host-associated > Plants > Phyllosphere > Stem > Wood/Secondary xylem...
TATATATATATATATTATTTTCTTTTCATTTTTACTTAGCATTTAGATTCCTTGACATTACCCTTTTACCTTTTACCCTAGTTAAGAATTTCATACTTTCCTTGTTTGCTATTTATTGATTGAAATGAATAATTAAATCAAAGGCACACGCATTTTGCAATCCTTTTAATTTAAATTCTTAATTAGTATTGATATATTTCAAAATTGTATTACATAATTTTAATTTTTTATTAGTAAAAGGTTTAGTAAAAAATAATACAGATGTAAATGCTATATAATTTAACTTTTATATACCATTACAATTTTTTTAATAATTACCTTTTTTAAAGAATTAGAATTCTTTTTTTTTTTACCTTGGTGTTAAAATTATGACTTAAGCTTACAACTAGTTGAAAAACAACAGGTAAAAATCTTGATTTAAAGTTTTCGTATAAAATTTTTTCTTACTTTCTTTTTCTCTTTAAAAATTATTGTTTTATTGAAATTTTATTTTTTCAATTTGATAAGGTAATTATTTTTGGCGTATCTTTTTAAGATTTAAAAAAGTCTATAATAAAATGGGTCTTGCATTAATGTCACCGAAAACAATGAACTTTTTAGTCATTCTCTTCTCTTAAAACGACAATGTTTAATGGGTATAAATTGTTAAAGTAATTCAGATCAAACATAAAAGGAGGCTAGAATTTTCAATAATCTGTTTATTATGAGTGTTTAAGTTAACCTAAATACAAAGAAATTATATATAGGTTAAACTGAAAATATTATTCTACCTTTAATAAATAAGACTAGATAAATATTATTTAACATCTCCCCTCAAACTCACAATGCGACAACTAAAAGCATCGAGAGTTTGCCAACTAGAAAACGAAAACGAGAGATGGAATGCGCAAGAAATCTGCAATCTGCAAGGAAGAAGGAACAAAAGGCAAAGTAATGGTGTCATGCTTGAGATGATGACGAATAAGATGACAATCGATCTCAAGTGCTTAGTTCGCTCATGAAAAACCAAGTTGTGAGCAATCTGAATAGAACTCTGGTTGTCATTATACATAGGAGTAGGATGAGAAAAGAAAACTCTCATATCAGCAAGTAACCAACGTAACCAAATAATCTCTTTGGTAGTAGATGTCATGGTAGAAGCTGAAGGAAAGTCAAAATTCCAGATTTTGTAGAAGCGGAAGACAAAATATCACTCAAAAAAAATATTGCAGAAACTGAACGCAAATACCAAATTGCAGAAGCTGAAGAGAAGATGAAATACCGAAACAATTGTAGAGACAAAACATAAATACCAAATTGCAGAAGCTGAAGGAAAGTCGAAATACCAGATTTTGCAGAAGCGAAAGATAAAATATCACTCCAAAAAACATTGCAGAAACTGAACACAAATACCAAATTACAGAAATTGAAGAGAAGATGAAATACCAAAACAATTATAGAGACAGAACAAAAATACCAAATTGCAAAAGCTGAAGGAATGTCGAAATACCAGATTTTGCAGAAGCGGAAGACAAAATATCACTCCATAAAACATTGCAGAAACTGAACGCAAATACCAAATTGTAGAAACAAAAGAGAAGACGAAATACCAAAATAATTGCAGAGACAGAATAGAAATACCAAATTGCAGAAGCTGAAGGAATGTCGAAATACCAGATTTTGCAGAAGTAAAAGACAAAATATCACTCCAAAAAAAATTACAGAAACTGAATGCAAATACTAAATTGCAGAGACTGAAGAAAAGGTGAAATACCAAAATAATTGTAGAGACAAAATAGAAATACCAAATTACAGAAGCCGAAGAATCCAAAATAAAAGTTCAGATATTAATTCTTCAACCGCAAGCACAAAACTTGATCTTCATCCTCCATCTTTTAATAGGTCAAACAACCCATGTCTGATGTTTTGAAAAATAGATTTGAAGTTAAGCTTCAAAGGAATGCATTGAGTGTGCTGGAACATCCTACAGGGAATGAAGTGGATGATGATAAAGATTTTGATACCAACAGTGGCTCTGACATTGGTGAACATGATTTCTACAGGGGCAGTGAGTTCCATAAAATTAGCAAGACAAGGGTTCGACAAACCAGGTTTTGATACCATGTTAAAGTAATTCAGATCAAACATAAAAGAAGGCTAGAATTCTCAATAATTTGTTTATTATGAGTGCTTAAGTTAACCTAAATACAAAGAAATTATATATAGGTTAAACTGAAAATATTATTCTATCATTAATAAATAAGACTAGATAAATATTATTTAACATAAATATCCCTTGAACCATTCAAGTAAAGATTTAGAACCTTTTTTATTTTCTAAGAGTTTGGATGTATTTCAGAGTATTAATTACCCTGAGAAACAAGAGCAAACATAATTTGTTCTAGGAAGTTAAATTTTTTTAAGTTATTTATTGTTTTTCTCATAAAAATACTGATTTTATTATTAAAAAGTTTTTAAATCTTTTCGATTAAGACTATTTTATCTGGTCACAAACTAAATAACATATTACATGAACATTATGGGTTTTTGATGCATGATTACAATTGCACATGGCGAGAGGTACCTAGGATATATATTGTTAATTTTTAACATGTGATTAAAGCTTATGATTTAAGTGGTTGGAAAATAATATAATTTGATTGCTTTCAATTGATTAGCTCTGAAAAGTCCTGTACGCATGGCTAGTCTACGTATCAAAACCATACAACTTACCACGTCCATTTTACTAGTGTTTATAGAAGATAGATCGATAACAAGGTAGATTAACTAGACCGGTTAAGCACGGTGGGTTAACCAGGTAACCCGCCCTTGTGAGTTTTCCGGGCCTGCTAGTTAAGCAGAGTCGGGTTCGATTAGCCCGGAACACCCGGGCAAGCCGGTTAAAAACCGTGAAAAGAAAAGAAAACTCGCCGCCTGGTTGTTGAGTCAGGGAAAAAAAGAAAAAGACTGAAGTCGTCGAAAACGTAGCCGTTTTAGAGGAAGAAACAAAGAATACATAGCAGGAGAAGGAAGGGGTCTGCAAAGTGAAAAACAGACTACAATCCACCTTCACCTTAATAAGCTTTGTATGTGGTCTCTCTCTACACTTTGCAATAGTTAGCTGCTCCCCTCTGCTCCACCGCCACACTGCTTCTGTTACAAACGAACAAACTAAAAACTGTTTAATTCTTCCCTGTTTAGGTAGGCGCTCTTTCTTTTTCTTATACACGCATAAAACAGCTGTCTTTTTTCTGTTCAATTTCAATGGGGAATGAAAGATTAGTTGATATCACTGGGAATTACTATTGCTGTCGATAATTGGGTGTTTTTAATTTATTAAATTCGATTAATATTGAAAGATTAGATTTCTTTTCAGTTTCAATTTGGGTTCTTTTTAATTAGAAGTAATAGTAATAATCTCGAGCTCACTGATTTTTTTATTATGATGTATAAATTTGGGTTTGGATTAGCTTAGCCTCTTTTTAGAAAATGAATTGGTGGTTCAATCTACTGTTTTTGTTATGGATTTAGTTAAGTTTCGAGTCAGCATGTTAAAGCATAGGCCATCTTTGTTTATTTTTGTGCTTATGGTACTGCATCTAGGAATCTAGTCAATGTGCTATTGTGGATTGCATTGTTGAATGAAAATTGTAAATTCTATCCCGATATTAATGTGGTATGCATGCCAACACAGACCCTAGTTGGACTCTAATGGTTGTTCAGGCACCTCCAAAGCCAATTCTCAATAATTTTAATGACGACGACGATGACGACGGGCCCATAGTTTTCAAGAGAGGTGGTAACTCAACCTCTAAGCAAAATCAACCAAACCTTGAAGCAAAGAAACCATCTTCATCTTCTCAGAATTCCAATGGTCAAAGCTTGAATGCCCACAAAGGCAAATCACCCATTTCATCTTCCAATGCATCCCCTGTGAAATCTCCTATAGGGAGCCCTAAAGCATCAGCTTCATCTGCCAAGGCATCCCCAATGAAGCCACCAGTGACATATTCTAGAGTGCCAAGTTCTTCAATTGATCAGTCGAAGCAGGCATCTAAACAGGTTGTCTCAAATGCCGTTAAGGAGGAGACCAAACTGATTGTGGATGATGATGATTCTGAGGATGATAAGCCCTTGAGTTCTAGATTTAAGGGGAGCACTAACAATGCCAACAAAGGGGTTACTGTACCTGCTCGTGTCAAGGATGAACATTCAGATGATGATGAAGTCCCTTTATCCTCGAGGTTTGCAGCAAAGTCAAATGCAGGGTCATCAAGCTGTAAGACTATCAGTTCTAGTGAGAAGATATTGTTGGTTTCAAAAATTCAGCTAAATGGTTCTACTGCAAAGGACAAGCAACAAAAATCTTCTGCTGTGCCAACTAAGAGACCTATGGATAATAAGGTTCCTTCAAACCAGTCTTTTGCTAAAAAACCAAAACTTTCAGATGCGTCTACAACGAAGCAAGTTACTGTCAAGGCTGAGCTGAAGGCAGATGATGATGACCACCTTACAATTTCCCAGAGAATGAAGAAAGCAAGCTCCTCATCTAACAAATCATTGTCTGTGAAGCAAAAGGTAACAAAAGTTGTTTCTTTTTCATCCAAGAAGACGGCCAAGAATAACAAGAAACAAATGAAAAATTCAAAATATTCAAAGTCAACAAAAGTACAACCTGGCTCCAGTGATGGGCAGAAAAAATGGAAAACCTTGGTTCACAACGGTGTCATCTTCCCACCTCCATACAAGCCTCATGGGGTTAAGATGCTTTACAAGGGGAAACCAGTTGATTTGACTCCTGAACAGGAGGAGGTGTGTTTCAATTAGTTTATGGTGACTTACTATGTCATTTGTGTACATAAGTTAATTTCTATCGCTTGCTCCTAGTCTGTTTGAATTTCTGTACATTGGAAGGTTTCAAATTTCTCCCTATATGTTTGGTGCTAGCTGCATTTAAACTTCGATCTTTTAACCACAGGTTGCAACCATGTTTGCGGTGATGAAAGATACAGAATATGTTCAAAAAGCACAATTCCTTCAAAACTTTTGGAATGATTGGCGTCCATTACTTGGGAAGAATCATGTAATACAGAAGCTAGAGGCCTGTGATTTCAACCCAATATATGAATGGCATCAGAAAGAAAAGGAGAAGAAGAAACAAATGAGTACTGAAGTAAGTTGGTAGATGTATGGCCTTTTGTGTGATTGAGATGCAAAGCATTAGTATGTTGTGAAAGTGAGCAATTACCATCAATTGCACGTACCTTTGAACTTGAATGCCAACTCAAATGCTTGATATATGTTGTTGGAGTGTTGCTATTGTTGTGTAAAATTGTAGAAGTACACCCATTCCTTTGTTCTCTGCTGAAGAGCCTTATGGAATCTTTTCATCCTCTATCTGTAATGAAGCAGTAACCGTGGCAGTTTCAATTGCTTCATGGAAATAACCCGCACTAAAATATGCCATCCTGCATCTTATTGATCTCTAGTGTCTTTAGAGATTAATTTTGCATGTATGTAATCCCTCTTTAGACTTGAGAAAAAAAACGTAATCCCCCTTTCTAATGTATCATCATTTCAGTTTCACATGTGACCAAAGGTAGCTTTTCAGTGTAGAAGCCCAGTACTTCCGCCATATTCTTTGAGAATAAGTTTCACATATTGTCATTCTCTTTGATTATCAGTGTTGTCTGACCATGTAGGAGAAGAAGGCTGTGAGAGAAGAGAAATTGAAGCAAGAGGAGAAGTATATGTGGGCGATTGTTAATGGGGTTAAAGAGAAGGTAAGTATCTGTGGATCAAGTGCTTTTATTAGCATTATAAGGGAAATGCTATATCTAGTGAACATTTGTATGCAAAAGAGCGTGCGTGCTCTTGTGCACATGCGGGTTTCTGCTTCTATGGCATACATTCTAATCAATAATGGGTTCCTTATTGCTGATTTTATTATTTGAACTCTGTGCATTTTGTTTTCTTAATGGACTTCTCATCTCCTGCATTTTAACTGTGCCAATTCTGATGGTTATCTCAATCTCAGGTTGGGAATTTCAGAGTTGAACCACCTGGTCTATTTCGAGGACGGGGAGAGCATCCAAAGGTTCCAGTGACATCTTTCTAACCGTTAACTGAGATATAGAGCTTTCAGCTTTGACTAAATTTTATTTTGATGTTCATGATGGTGAATGACTAAATTTCCTCTACCTCATTTTTTCCCTTTGACTGACTGTTGGTATTTACCAGATGGGAAAGCTGAAAAGCCGTATTCGTCCCAGTGACATTACTATAAATATTGGAAAGGATGCCCCAATCCCAAAATGTCCTATTCCTGGTGAAAGGTTTGGGTTCATACAGTCTCTTTCAAATTGGGGAAATAGAAGGGAGACACCACTTTAGCTTCTGTTGATAACTAAGTATTGTTTGGATTTAGCTGAAAATTGTGAGAATTTGGGCTTGGCAGGTGGAAAGAAGTGAAGCATGATAACACTGTTACATGGTTGGCATTCTGGAATGATCCAATCAATCCAAAGGAATTCAAATATGTATTCTTGGCTGCCAGCAGTTCCTTGAAGGGGCAAAGTGACAAGGAGAAATATGAAAAAGCAAGGAAGTTGAAGGTATTGATCTATGAGCTTCTGGTTGTTGTAACCTGTCATATGATTGAGGAGCTTGCCTTTAGCTTCTGTATTTTGAGTGCAGGACTATATACACAACATCAGAACAGCTTACACAAAGGATTTTGCAAGTAAAGATATTACAAAGCGGCAAATAGCAGTGGCAACCTATCTTATTGATAAACTAGCTCTTAGGGCGGGTAATGAGAAGGTATAACAACTGGCTAAACAAGCTTCTTGACCCCTTGGCAGTTGATTTGGGCCTTTTAGATTGGATGTAGCACCTTTTATTTGGAGAATGTTTTATTGCCTTGTGATTGGAGTCTTCTTTCACAGATGAGGATATAATTATTGAAGACAAATAAGGCTTTTACTCACATAATGAACCTGGTGCTTTAAATTTACCAGTTAATCTGAGCCTTCGGGTATCAATATGGTTTGTAGAAAGCCAAATGATAAGAATGGATTCAGGCCTTAAATTAGTTTGATTTTGCTCATGTCACTTGCTCAGTTTATCAAGAATTGTATCCTTCAGATTTACATGCCACTTTTGCTTTTCAAAATGCCTCGAATCTTTCTTATCTTCCCCTTTCTCTGTGGAAACTCAATCTTGAATAAATTATATGCCTGTCTTTGGACAACAATTTAGGTTTATTTCTGTTAAGAGGTTTTCCAATGTGAAGTTGAATAAACAGCTATTTTTTTGGATTTTTGTGAACAGCACAATAATGGAAACATGTGATCAGATTCTAGAAATTTAAAATTGCATTTGATTCTGAAGAAATGTTACCAAAAGTCATACCTCTTCCTAGGATAATTGAAACTCATTGGATGTTTTTCATAGACCTAATTGCCAGAATAGTATATTCAGTATGTGTTCTATTTTACTTTTAGAACTTAGCAAGTGTTTCTGAGACATTTTGTTATGCTGGTTTGTGTTTGCTTGTTACCATGTTTCTTTAGCAGAATTGAGGATTTCCTGTGGCAATTAACTTTATAGATCTTATATACACTTCAAGTGAGAATGTTATCACATTTCCGTCATTCTGTAATTGGGAACCTGCAGGACGATGATGAAGCTGATACTGTTGGTTGCTGCACATTAAAAGTAGCAAATGTTGAGTGCATCCCTCCGAATAAGTTGAAGGTATGATGGTTTTTATATTTATTAACCATAGTTTTCAAGTGTAGTGTCTCTGTACTTGGTAGCTGCAGTAGTGGGCCTAATTTTGGAAGTGTACAAGCGAAACAACATACTTTGAGTTACCTAAATATGATTGGCTATATACATATAACAGTGAATTGCTAGAATTAACACTTGCTTCTGCATGATTGTTCAGTTTGACTTCCTTGGTAAAGATTCAATTCGATATGAAAACACAGTCGAGGTTGAGCTTCCTGTGTACAAGGCAATTAGACAGTTTCAAGTTGGTGAGTAAATGGCTGTTAAGATTATGTTACTAAAGGTAATTATCTTATGTGAGGGCTGATGAACAATTTTTTCTTCTTCAGCAAAAAAGCCAACTGATGATCTTTTTGACTCTCTGGATACAAGTAAACTAAATGCTCACCTAAAAGAACTCATGCCTGGCCTTACAGCAAAAGTTTTTCGTACATACAATGCATCTATCACATTGGATGAAAAGGTAAGTTGCAAACTGGGGTCAATTACTACATTGAAGTTTTTCCTGTGGGCCACTTGGAAGTATGTGAATTTATATGCTCTGGGGTTATGTTTGGTCTGATAACAGTTATATGAGGAGACAGAAGATGGTGACGTTGCTGAAAAATTTGTCATTTATAACCAAGCAAACAAACAGGTGAAGCCAGTTTGTTGCAAGAAAATTTCACTGAATATTTGGTTGCAATATTTAGCTGCAGCTCTTGCACCTCTAATATTGGCTTCTTGTTCTTCTGCAGGTTGCAATCATTTGTAATCATCAACGTACTATTTCAAAATCTCATGATGCACAAATGTCAAGATTGACCGAGAAACTTGAGGAACTTAAGGTAATTAATTTTAGAACTCAACAAGAATTTCGGGCCCTCATTTTTGAGAAATTTGGGGAAAATCTGCCATGAGGACTTCCTGGCATAATGGAAACTTTGCCCATTTCTGGCTGCTTGTTTTGTGTATATTGCAAGCCAGCTATCTTCAGCGTATTGTTGCCCCTTTGCATATGGAAAATTTGCCCGTTCCTGGATGCTTGTGTTTGTGAAGTCCATGCTTTGAGCTGATTCATCATTCTGCTTGCAGGGCACACTGAAGGAGTTCAAAACTGATCTGGACAGGGCCAAAAAGGGGAAGCCCCCATTGAAGGATGCAGATGGAAAGCAAAAGAGGAACTTGACTCCTGAAGCGTAATACAACTTGTGCCCTTTTGCTCAAGTGTTATGTGCATGTTTTGATGGTTCATTTTGATTTGCTGAATTGATTTACAGCATAGAGAAGAAGATAGCAACAACCAATCAAAAGATTGAGAAAATGGAACTGTCCATGAAGACCAAAGAGGATCTGAAAACGGTAGCATTGGGCACGTCCAAAATTAATTACCTTGATCCTAGGATTACAGTTGCATGGTGCAAGCGGCATGAAGTTCCTATTGAGAAGGTGAACTGCTTCTAAAATTATTTTTGAGGAATTAGCTCAACTTATCCTTATTTTTTAAGTCAGACTCTGCGGTATCCTTACAAATCTAATTGCTTTCTATCTAGCATTATATTTTAGGCGGCCATTCTAATGGATATTTTTATGCAAACTGATGCAAATACCCTCATTTGAGAACTCGAACCCTATCTAATTTATTAAAAAAATAATTTGAAAAGGTACACCAAATTGTCATATTGTGAATTTCCTTTTAAATAAATTAGGTTAGATTTGAGTCTTGCTTGATGGTATGGTGTTTTTTTTTTTTTTTAGTTTAGATGAAAATACCTGATACAGGATAGAAATGGAGAGTGGCCCACTATTTAGTACAGATTGGAGACTATACAAAATACGAGGATAAATTGAGCTAATTGCTTTTTTAATGCAATAGTTTAATCAACAGTTATGCCTCTTAGTGCCCTCAATTTGGTACCGCAGCAGTGACTGTTGAAGTGAAGTTGTTTCTTACCATATGCCTTTGTTACAGATATTCAACAAGTCTCTCCTAGCGAAGTTTACTTGGGCAATGGACGTTGACCCCCAGTTCAGATTCTGATCGTGGTAAGTGATAATTGGTTATCCAAATCAATCTACCAAAAAAAAAAAAAGAAAAGAAAACAAACACAGAGAGAGAGAGAGAGACCAACCCCTGTTCTTTTTTCTCCCTCGTTACAGTTTTTTCACATTTTTGTCCTATTATTCTAGCGAGAAGTCAATGTTGTATGTTCGTCTAATCTAATTCTAGGGCGAATTTGCCCTTTCTTCTTCTTCTTCTTCTTCTTCTTCATGCTGTTTAAACCATTTAATTGCAGCAAGAATTGTTTACTTCAGCCTTCAACATTTGGGTGCTAACAATATAAATTTAGAGTGTTTCAAATTGAGGTAAATTTTGTTGGTTTTCCTGTTTCATCTCTCTCTGTATCCTATGTTAAAATGATTCAAACGGGAAGGGTTGAAGAATATAAAACCAAAATCAGGCTTGTTAGAGGCCTCTTGCCATCCTTTACTGCATTAGTTTGATTTGCTTGTTGATGAAAAAGTCTGCCCTTCAAAGGATGTCTCCAGCACTTGGTTTTATATATGTAGCTTAAACAACTTGTATTTGCAGACGGCATAGAACAAAGATGCTGGGACGGCTGATGAGAACAACTTTTAACGTGTGATGAACTCAGGGGGTTATTGGTGTTCTTCACGTTGTGATCTTCTTGCGTGTGATGGAGTCCATGTAGAGCATCATTATACAATTTTGTCTTGAATCTTTATTGAAATCGGATACTTGAATACGCTAATAAGAAGAGATTGTTAGTTGATGTTTGATATGAAGTTCAAATAATTGGAATTAATTATTTTAAGATTTTTTTTTAATAAAAAAAAATGTAAACTATTTTAGGTGTATTTATAAATTGAAGAGTAAAACTTTAATGCTAATGGAAATACGGGATACTGGCTTTTTCTAATTTTTAAGGAAAAAATAAATTTATTAAGTACTAAATGGTTTAAAAAACATGGGGATTAAATGTTATAGTTGTTGAAACTATGGGGACTAGTTAAATTAGTTTTGCTAAAATATAGGGGCTAATTATAATTAACTTGCACCACAGGATATGGCCTGTTGTTTTTGTTTTTTTAAAGTGTTTTTAAAATAATTTTATTTTTATTTTATTTTTTTAAAATTAATATTTTTTTTATAGTTTTAGATTATTTTGATACGCTAGTATCAAAAATAATTTTAAAAAATAAAAAAATATATTATTTTGATACATTTCTAAATGATAAATACTTTAAAAAACAATCGTAATTACATTTTCAAACATGCTTAGATTATTTCCTACTTCTTGCTATGTAAATAAAAAAATTATTTTTTCAATATAAATTAGATCTACGATCAAGATAACATGAAAATATTGTTAAATAATTAGAAAAACATATTAATTTGGTTCGTCAATTATATGAACAGTTAACCAACCCGAAAAACTTAAGAAAACAACAAACAATTGAGAAATCCCAAAATTACTAGAGGAAAAGATTTTGTTGACATCAAAGTAGGAGGAGGATCTGCTATGATTACTTACAAGACATTATAATTAAAATTATAGTGCCTTTAAATTTATAAAAATACTGGGATATTGTGTACGATAGAGTAAGTATATAATAATATTAATAATTTACATAATTAATTAAATTATTGAGTAGCAATATAAATTATTATGATAAAATAAATAAAATTATTTAGTAGTTTATAAATTGAAGTTGAGTAATGATATGAATTGCCATGAAGCAATGATATGGGCCTGAATAACCCAAATCACGCAAAGTCTGATTAACTAAGAATTGGGCCAGGAGTAATGGGTGGATGCAGTAATTAGCATGATCGCCTAAAATCCAAATGCAGAGAGAAAGACAGAAAAGCTGGATCTCGCAAGCAACAGCGAAGCGAGAGCCTGAACAAGAAGCTTCACCATCAAATCCCCAAGTAAGATCCGATACCGACTTTCTTATTAAACAAGTATTTCATCGTGGGTCAGAAAGCTGTCTGATGGAGTTGTTTTGCAGGAAGAAATCTGGATATCGAATAAAGAGAGATGGGGTTTCTGGTAACGACACTGATTTTCGTAGTGGTCGGAATAATCGCTTCGCTTTGTACCAGAATCTGCTGCAACAGAGGACCCTCCACTAATTTGTATGCTTCCTTTTCTTTATCACTTCAATTTATTTATTTGTTTTTTTTTTCTTAAGAAAAAGCATGGGATGCGAGTGATTCAATTAAACTGCTGCTATTGTTCTTTTCAAAAAGAAGAACAAAGAAAAGTAGTTACTTGTAAGAGGTTGCCATATCCATTTAATTGAATTGTAAATGCATTTCCAAATGCAGACTGTTTTCATAGGTGGTTCTGTTGGAATTGATTTTCTGCAACTAATAATAATATTACGCAGGAGCTTTGTTCAGAATTTATTCTATTATATATATTTCTAGTATTTTTATATCAGGGGTTACTTAATGCTTGTGACTTTTTAGAATATTTCCTTCCTGGGGCTTAAACTGATATAAATAGACTGCTGTAATCTCGGTTTTCTTCTGCTTCCTTCTCCCCACACTATATTAAATAAGAAGCAATGATCTTCCTGTATCTGTTTTAGTCCTTTTGATGTTGCGAATCTGTAATTGCATGTGTCAGTAGCAGTGATTTTGATGAGCAAAATCACTGCTTCCTGTCCAGTTATGTTTTATTTGTTTCTTCAATTCGTGGTGAAAACCCACATTTGATTGTATCTACTTTCTGTTTTTTCACTTGTCTGTGTATATCCAGTTCATCCATCAAGACAACTCCTCTACTGCTTTACATTGCAAAAGTCAAACTTTTGGATAGAGGGAAACGTCTTTATAAAATCATAAACCATCTCTTTGTTTTTTATTGACTAAACGCAAGTGCTTGTAGTTTTATGCTACCCCCCTGCATAACATCACACCTTTATGCTGTACTGACCCTGTGCATGAAGAAACATTTTCCGGGAATGCTCATTCTTGTAGCCCCCAATTCAAGTTCTGCATCCGTGTTGAAGCATGCATGATACAATTGCTCAATAAGAGATTGCATTAAAGTACTATCCACTGCCCATGCATTTTAAGTATCATTATCTCATTCACTGTGAGTAATTTTAATGGTCAGACCTTTGTATTTGTCTGATCTCTTTAATTAGCAGATAAAGAAGGCTGCGTGTGCATTAAGTTAATCAGATTTAATTAAGTGAATACAACTTCTGTACGGTAGCCTCTTGTTCCTCTTCTTCTTATGCAATATGGCTAATCTTGGGTTTTTTCATTGCAGGCTCCACCTAACATTGGTTTTGACAGCAACAGTCTGCTGCTGGATGATGTAAGTTTGTATTTGCTTGTATTTTTTTTTCTTTCTACAACTGTTTTGATTTTCCATGTAGAAGGAATTTCATTTATGAGCTTCTGTGTCTTGGATATATGTGGTTAGTGTTCAAGCTGCATGCATGCATCCATAAATTTAGAAGACTGATGATTATACTAGAAAGGTAATTTGTCAGGATGTTGCAAAACCATGACCATTACACAATATTATCGAGTACAAGTCCTGTTTATGCCTTTTCTCGTAAACTTTCCTTCAGGTTGACTGCAGATTTGCCTGTGAATTTCATTCCTCGTCAGTAACTGCTCAGAAAATTATTCATTTTTTTTTTTATCCATTATGTAGTTTAGGTTAAATTCAAACTGCTGGATGTACAAATTTGAGTTTCTTCTCTTTTCACATGTTTCCTTCTCGGATAGCTTAGAATGAGTTAGGAAAGCTCCATTTGCTAACTTTGAGGGTTCTGCTCCTTCACCAGTGTAGCAACAATCAGCCTGATGGTAATAGAACCACACATAGTGTTGGAGGAGGAACTGCTATCAGTGTCATGTTTTTTTTTTTTTTTTTTTTCCATTTTAGCATAAGGAAACATTCATTCTTTTTCTCAGTGATTTGAACAAAGACACCCTAGTGCCATGGCATGTTTGTAAAATGGCAAGAGTTATGACTTGCATGACCTTTGAGAGGCAGTCATGGATGAACAGGTTCATGTAGATTAATTGCACCTTCAAATCGTCCTTAAGTTTACCAAATTATATTTTTTACCCTTTTCTTTTTTTTTTTGTTGGTTCAATAATATTTTCACTCCCGTCCTTGATGAAGGCGTGATGTTCATGATTATGTTGGAGTAGCAAAAGCATCAATAATCTATTTTATTCAGATTTTGCATTCAACTGCTTGCAATGCACCTTTTTCTTTTCCTGGAGCATGGTTGGGAAACCTGTTCATTCTATTTTCTTTAAGGCTCTTATTTCTTTATTGAGAACTGCATGCAGTTGTTTCCTATCATGCCTGCTATAATTTTTTATTTGTTGTCTGCTAGGTGGGCAATTGTGTATTTAGCACAGATGAAACCTCTCATAGTTCCGATTTTAAGTGAAGGGGAGTGAAGATATCCCAAATGAGCACGCTGTACCTTTTTGGTAAACAAGCATTGGTTGGTAGAGAAATTATGATTTTATGCTTCAATAATCGTCATGTATCTTCTCGTTTTGGGTTTGTATAATTTTATCAGTGTGGGCTTTGATTATTTCTTTTCCTTTTCCTTTTATATATTTGCCGTGGTTCTCTTTAGCTGCTTCGCAATCTGATTTAATTTAGAACACTTTAGCAGCCTGTCTTTCAGACCTTGCCTACAAATATGTAATTTGAATGAAATAATTGCTGCAAAAGAATATAATTGATGAAGATATTTCACCTTTGTACCTTTCAGCTGTCTTGTGTGCCAGCTTTAGAGAAGAGATTTCAGTTCTTTCCGAACATAATATTTCAAACATGCTGAGACATTGGCTGAGCAGCTTCAAGTATATTTGGCACACAAGGGTTTCTGCATCTGATAATGAAGCCTATCAACCTTTTGGTTTAAGCATATGATATAGTATCATGTGTTTCTGGGTCATTATGATTAAGAAATCGCCACCCAGCAAGATTGTTACTTGTGGCTCACAGCTTGCGGTAAAACATATCGTGCATGTAGTGTTATGTGGTTAAGCACAGCAAGCAAAACCGTAAAAGAACTGTTTTTAATGTTATGGTTGTTTTTGTGTTTTAAAAATATTTTAAAAAAATTGAAATTTTTTATTTTTACTTTAAATTAATTTTTTTTATGTTTTTAGATTTTTAAAAATAAAAAAAATATTTTTTAAAATATTTATGAGTAAAAAGCATTTTAAAAAATAACCACAATTATATTTTTAAGTATACTCTAAAATGATTCTTTACATTTTTATCATCAATAGGTTGTCAATATCATAAATGTAGGGTTTCACTGTACACAAACTCAATTCCCTTCGTTATAGATTGAAATATGAAATAGTAAAATGATAATATGTTAATCCAAAAGAAAATCATTGAATTGGCTATTAGAAACTGTACAATTTTTTCACTAGATCCTTTAGTCATTACTAAATTATTTTTTTATATTTTTAAAATACAGTGAAATAACTAAATTGTACTTTTTTGAACTAGTATCAAGGGTTTTTTTTTTTTACTTTTTTTAGGCACAATAAAATGACTTAGAAGCATAAATTATTTAATTAGTTTCCACGGGTGTTTTTGTATTTTTCACTCTTATTTTTTAGTTACAATTAATTTGACTAAAATGTAATTTGATATTTTAATGAATATAAAATAAAATTTAAAAATAAAATAGGCTAACATGTGCAAGTGGGTGGGCAATACTAGCGCTTTTTAGGCAGAGCGTAAGGCGTCTCTTGATGAGCAAACACTGTTTTCCACGATGGTGTTGGGATTTTCTTGGTGGCCCCACCATCACTAGATAGCGCGTGTGGCTTATTGGCCTCAAGTTTGGCGTTAAAAACCTTTTCTTTTTTCCCCTTCTTTTCCCTCTCCTTCTTGATTTTCATGTTTGACCCTTTAAATTTTCAAAATAACCCTTCAATTTGTTTTTTATTTATATTTGATCCATGTTATTTTAATTACTATATATTTTATTTGAAATAATTTATAAAATTAAATATTTTTTTTCAATTTCATCACCGTTCCATTTTTTTATTTATCAGATTCAGTCCTTATTTTTTTATTGCTATTTGTTTTATTTGAGATAATTTTTTAAATATAGTTTTTTTTATGATTTCATCCTCCTTTAGTTTTTTTTCCTATCAGATTTGATTTTTATTTTTTTATTACTATTTTATTTACTTTCTTAATTTTTTTTTAATTAATTGGGAATTGAATTTTTTAATTGAGCCCGTGTCTAGTATTTTATGGTTTGCGAGTTTGGAAGATTAACCTAGATTTAGGAGATTCATCAAGGTTTACTTTGTTTTTTTCTCTTTTTTCTAAGCTTACATTTTTTATGTTTCATCCTTCAGTATTTATTTAATTGAAGATTGGGCTCCATTATTTCTTTTATTTGCTTTCTATAAGATTTTTCACTAAATTTGAAAATGACCCGAGTTATCACTATTTTTTTTATTTGTTATTCTTCGTTAAATTAAGCTTTTCTTAAAGAAATTATGTTTTTGAATTAAATTAAATTTATTGATTAAATTTATCATGAGTATGAAATTGACAACTTATTTTTTATAATTAATTATTTTTATTTTCTTTTGTTCGCTTTATTTATTGTCGATGTTTTTTTCTTAACTATATTGTTAGATTAATTGAGCTTATTGAACTTATTCAAATCAATGATCTAGATCTCAAATGAAAATACAGTTTGAAACATGAAAAAAAAAGTACTAATGGTTTCCACCCAAAAATATTGATGTGGACCATACTTATTAAGCATAGTTCTCTAATTTTATAAGGTAATCTATTTTTCCTCCCAACAATTTCATTTGGTTGTAAAGTTCTTGGTATAGAAAACTCATGATTAAAACTATTTTCTATACAAAACTTATCAAAAGTAGTGCTATCAAAATTGTCATTATAGTCATTTTTAATTTTTAAAATAGCAAAAGCTTGAGAAAGTTTGAAATGTTTCATCCTTATACGCAATAAACAAAACCTATTTATATATAGATGAAGAGGTTAGTTACCCTCGTTGTATCAAATAGGTGTAGGTAAAGCAATTAAAGTGCAAGTTTTTTACACAATTGTTTTTAGCTTTAAATGAATATATTACGTACTTTATCAATTAGCAAATATCACATTCTTGTAAATGATGTTAGGAAAACTATCACCAAAAATTTCTTAGATAGCTTAGAAATCAACCCCACATTAGCATGACCTAGCTTCTATGCCAATACAAAAAGATTCAAGCAATGCACCGAAAAAACTTTTTTTTTCCAAGAAGTTCACTAATATCAATCATATAAGTGTTTCCAAATCTTTTTCTAATGAATATTTTTTTATCCAAATATGTATAACTAAGCAACACAATATATCAAAAACAATTCAATAATACTTAGTACACAATTGACTTACATTAGGTAGGTTGTATTCAAGACCATCAATACATAAAATATACCCAGTTATAAGGGGGTTGTCAATATTGTTAATACCTTTAACATTACCATTGGTATTGCCACTAAACATTATGTGTCTATTGTATTTGTTATTGAAGGACATGAATTTAAAATATATTCATTGTCTAGATACCTCTTATTATTCTTCCACTGCAAAAATAATTTAATTTCTTGATTTTGGTGTCCAAGTTTTATGGATTTAGTAAATATGCTTTTTCATAACTAAATCGTAATTTTTTTGTGTGTGCATTTGGATGCAACAAGTATTTTTTTCCATAACTACTACATAGTACCAAATAAGTAAGAAATCAGTGATCTACCAACAAAAAAAAAGTGTTTATGATTTTATTGTTTTTTCATGGGATTATATTCAAGTAACTTTTCTAAAAAAATGTCCTATAAAGCAGTCTGATTATCTCTTCTTTTTATGAATTTAATTAAATTTGAATTCAAGTCATTAACTTAAGCTTTCAAGGATTCATTTTCTTTAGCCAATTTCTTATAAAGAACAAATAAACTAGACATGTTACTTGGCATGTTAAGTTATCTTTTAAAACAAATGTTTATTTTTAACAAGGATTTTTCTTTGGTAAAATCTCGAAATCTTATGAAATTATATCAAGGTTCTTTTGAAGACCTTTTTTTTTCTTGTATATTATTTTAAATATCATAAAATCTTTTGAAAGTAGTACCTTCATGTCATTAGTGAAGCTATTTTCAATTAAGCACATCATCTATGAGGGGATAGCAAGGTTATAAAGAACCAAATGGGTTTGCCAGAATTATGGTGTTTGTGAGGGAAACCAAAATTATTATGGTAACAAAGTAGAATAGCTTGAAATATTAAATGTTAGATAAAAATATATGAGTTAAAAATGTTAATTTGATCAAAATATTAAGAAAAATAATGTGATATATACTTGGAAAAATATATTATTTATAATAGTAATTAAAATCTTTATATTACGATTTTTACATTATAGGTTCTTCACAAGCCATGCCGAAGTATTAGGTTTTAGTGTAGTAACTTTTGAATATGTAATTAAGTTTGAGTTTTTGTAACATGTATGTAACATAACTTTAACGTGGATGTTATAAGCTTTTAAATATGATAAGTATTTGTAGACAATATTGTGTAGGCTATGTTGACTAATATATATTAATGATGTGTTTTAAGTAGAAGAATTGTGTGTTTACTTGTAAATTTTACATATTTTTTTTATATTAAATACATGTTTAATGGATAATTCATGTTTTAAATTCCTTCACTTATTTTGTAATATGTTTGTTTGATATTAAGAAAGAATATTTATATATTGTTGGAACATTAAGAATGGAATTGGAATGAGATATAATCCAAGATGGTTGGATCAAAGGTAAAATTTGAGATTGAATGTGTGTTAGAGTAAATATCGATAACTTGGTATGCTTGAAAACAGGAAAAACTTTGTTGAATTTTCAGCAAGAACTTGCAAAAAAACAATTCCCTAGTTTATCTAATAATTGAGAATGTTCATGATATATATGATATTTAAATTTGATGATGTTACACCATGTGTTTTGAAGAAATCTATTGAAAGTCTCTTTGAATCTCTTAGCCCTAAGTCTTGTCACCAGACCAACTGAAACCTTTAATGGGTATCTTGGTGTTACTTGGATTGCATCATTCCCTCTCTTCTTGGAATTTCTCGGAATGATTCATCCTCGAATCATCACCTACTTCAAATAAAGAGAGATCAAAAGCATTGAATGTAGCATTAACATCATACTCACCTGGTAGATCCACTTTGCAAGCATTGTCATTAATTCTCTCTATAGTCTGAAAAAGATCATCTCTTCGAGGCATCAATTTTGATATCTTTTGTTCATGAAACATTTCCTTTTTATATGCACCCAAACTCAATCTTATATTTCAAACCTTACTAATTTGCGTCTTCTATTAGCCTTGAATGCATATTGCTCATTGTTTTTCTCTATCTATTGTCGTATCTTTGTATGTAAACTTTTCACCACTTATGTTTTTTTGTTACCATTAAGACTAATCCTTTCATATCATGTAAAGGAATCAAATCTAATAGTGTTAAATAATTAAAACAATAAACAATCTCAAATGATGAATAATCAATAGTAGAATGCACACTACGATAATATGTTAATTTAATAAATAGCAAACAATTTTTTCAATTTTTAAGATTATTTTAAATGATAGCTCTTAATAATTTAATTAAAATTCTGTTTACTATTTTAGTTTGACTATCTATAGAAAATAAAAGTTTAGTTTTTAACTTACACCACAAAACCTTCTAAAAATAGCTCAAGAATTTAAAATCTTGACTAGATACAATGCTCATTGCAACACTAAGTAACTGAACTATCTCCCTAAAAAATATATCTGTTATATTCATTGCATCATTGGTTTTATGGCAAGATATGAAATGCGTTATCCTAGAAAATTTATCTATAACAACAAATATGGAGTCTCTTCCTTTTCTTTACCTAGGTAAACCTAAAATAAAATCTATATAAATATCAACTCAAGGTTCATTAGGAATAGGTAAAGGTGCACCCATGACACATCAATTTATATATAGCTTGTTTACATGTTATACACCTATCACAAACTCTTTTCACATATCTTTTTATGTTAAGCCAATAAAAATTTTCATGTAAAAATTCTAATATCTTAGTAATTCCAAAGTGTCCCATTAATCTGCTACAATGAGCTTCCTTTACAAGCAATTCACGCATTGAGCAATTACGCATATAATCTTTTATCTTTAAATTAAAAATTCATCATGCCTAAAAAATTTATTAGTTGCCGCAAGTTTACATTGGAAATAAATTTTACCAAAACCATTATGATCAAAATATAATTATTTCACATACTCAAATCATAAAAGTCTAGTATTCAAAGTATTAAGAAGAACATATCTTCACGATAATGCATTTGCAACTATATTTTTCTTACCTTGAATTTGATGACATATAGAAATGTCTCAATAAATTCCACCCACTTGTAATGTCTATAATTCAACTTACCTTGATTTTTCAAGTGTCTCAAAGATTGGTGATCAGTATAAATCATAAACTCCTCAAGCTAAAGGTAATGTTGCCAAGTCTCCAAAGTCCTCACTAATTCATACAACTTTTTATTATATATATCACATAGTTTAGAGTTGCACCATTAAGCTTTACACTGAAATAGGCTATGGGTTTTTTATCCTACATTAAAACAACTTCAATACATATACCTGAAACATCACATTCAATCTCAAAAGGTTTTGTAAAGTTAGACAAAGTCAGTAATGGGGCCGAAATAAGATTTTTTTTAATAAATTAAAAGCTTACTCTTGTTCTATTTCTCATTTAAAACCTACTATTTTCTTTTTAATTTTAGTTAATGAAGCAGTTATTGCACTAAAATCTTTCACGAATCTTCTATATAAACTAGCCAATCCATAAAAACTTTTTACCTCATTTATCGTTTTATGTGTAGGCCGTTCTTTTAAAGCCTTAACCATAGCCTCTTTTATTTCAATACCTTTTTTACTAACAATATATTTAAAAAAACACAATCTTTTCTTAAAAAAAACAATATTTAGATTAGCATACAAACTTTTCTTTCTAAACTCATAAAGTACTTATCTTAAATGATCTATATGTTCATCTAATCATTTAATATAAATCAATATATCATTAAAATAAACAACTACGAACCTACCAATGAATTTATGCAATTTATAGTTTATCAATCTCATAAAAATAATAGGTGCATTAGTAAGTCTAAAAAGCATGACTAATCACTCATACAAACCATCTTTAAATTTAAAAGTAGTTTTTCATTCATCATCTTCTTTCATTCTAATCTAATGATGTCCACTTTTAAGATTAATTTTGGAAAACAAACAAGATCCATATAATTCATTAAGCATATCATTCAATATAGAGATGAGATATCTGTACTTTACAGTTATGTTATTGATTGCTTTACAATCAACACATATTCTCCGAGTATCATCTTTTTTAGGTAGTAAAAGTATGAGAACAACGCATGAACTCATACTCTCTCAAATGTACTCATTTGACATTAGCTCCTTCACTTGTCTTTGAAACTTCTTTGTTTCCTCATGATTACTTTTATAGGTTAGTATATTAGAAATAGCCAAACCTAATACTAGGTCAAACTGATGTTCTATTTCTCTTATAGGTGAAAATCCACTTGGAATTTCATCAAGAAAATACATATTCAAATTCCTGTAACAAAGAAACATAAACACTAGGAATACGAGAATCAAGTTTGTTAGTGTAAAGCATGTCTCCTAATATGAGAATAAAATCATAGACATGTTAGAAAAATAAGAGAAATACTGGTTGATATGGAAGAACTTGTTGGAGTTATAGTAGAAGAAGTGTTCGCTATAGTTGGCTCTCATGCCATGTGGAAAAATAGAGTTTAAGAAAAATATAAAGTAAACCTATGTTTCTGTACCTTTTATATTCGGCTCTATTTAAAGAGGTAAAATGCTGGTATCCTTAAAATTACAAAATACAAATATATATATATATATATAGCTGCATGAGATAATAGCTATCTATCTTTCAAGTATGTAAAAGAATATGCAATAAACTTGAATTCAAACACCTATCTCCTAACACGAGTAGAGATTGATAGCAATGGCATTTTTCTTTTCTATAGAGCTAATAGATGAAATTTTTGATTAGCAATATCATTTTAAGGATAACAATGGATACCTATAAATCATATTTCTACTATTTTGACACCCTATCTATTAATGAATAATATATATATAAAGTCTACATGAGTAGTCATTATAAATTTATAAATGTTTTTATAGAACTGAGTTTGATAATATTTATATTTTATTCATCACTCCTTTGGGTTGATTTCGAATCGATACCCATCAAGTTTAGATGAAACTAAATATTTGACTCGCAATTCACCACGAGTCAAATATATATTTTTTAAAAAAAATATATATATACAAACTTTTACGTGTTTTTGAACATAAAAAAAATCTCAAGCAAAATTTACAAAGTTCATGCATATATCCAATTAAATAAATTAAGAACTATTTATGAAAAAAAATATATCAAGCCCAATCCCCACCTAGCTAGGCTAAATAAGTCAAACCCATGATCTAAATCATGAACTTAATTGGGTTCAATAATTTTTTATATATATAATTTTGATCTAAAATAGACACTTATGAAATTAAGAACCATCAAAATATCAAAGTGATTGGGAAAAAAAAATCAAATTGAAACAAATTATATTGCCCAATTAATAATTAATCAATTATTAAGTGATGAAATTAAAAAAAAAATTAACAAATGCAATTGTAATTGATTAAAAAAAATGGTCTAGTCTTTCAGGTTAGAAAGGTCCAGAGCTCTTAAGCTTTTACAAAAAGACCTAGGAAAACAGGTCTGAAGCAACCCACGTGTTTGGGCGTTATTTGTTTTTTAATTTTTTAAGGGGTGGATGACAGATCATCCGCCCCTTAATGATTTGAAAAAAAAATAGAGGCGGCACATCACCTCTACTACTCAGATTCCAGTGACTTTAGTTGCTAGAAAATTAGGTTAATCTATTTTAGAGAAAGAATAACTTATTTCAAACTATATTTCGACCTGAAAAACCATAAAACACCCTAAATACCTTGTAAAATATATCTATAGTCTCTAACAGCCTAAAAATTATCTCCAAAACTCATAATCAACATGAAATCAAAATTCATCTCAAGTTTAAATCCACCAATTCAAGCAAGTTTATGGAAACCAAAATCCCTTGTTTTCATGGTCAAAATCGAGACTTTTTTTTTCTATCAACGAAATCCAAACATTCTCTTTCTCCTCTCTCAAATCATTAACCAATAAATTTTAAAAAAAAAACATAAAGTTTGAAATCAAAATTAAATTTCATAAATTATTAGGGACAAAAAAACTTATAATCTAAAAATTTAAAGGATTAAATTATACATTTAAACCTAATTTTAACAAAATCATATCTTTTTACTGTATTTTTTATTCTAATCCCTCATCTTTGAATATAGTTTTTCTTTAATAAATATGATTTAACTAACCATCAATTTAAAACCTATAAAAATACAATAAAAAAGGACTAAGAAAAACAAATCAGTGATTTGTTTGCTGGTGAAAAATATTTCCACAGCACCTTTTTGAGTATTACTTGATTAATTGTCATCCCTCCATTTCACAGTTCAAATCTCATGGTTTATCCATTCTAGTAGAGCATTCAATAGCCGGTCCTGCATTAGATGATGCTAAGCGTTGAGCAACCAGGCACTACAACAAAAAAATCGTTCCAAGATATGAGCATAAAGGATTGGAACAGCTTCAAGATGCCAGTTTAAGATACACAACTAAAAACAGTTTACTCTCCAGTTACTCAGTTTTCACATCTATTAGACTACAACAAGCTCCTAGAAGTAACAGCAATAATATATCAGGGATGTAAACCTACATGTCTCTTATTTTATCACGGTGAAGCAGTAGCGGTGTCAGTGCCAGAAACATGGGAGGCAGCATCATCTTTCGATATAGAAACATAGTTAACAGGACCAACAGGACCGGATAGCCTATTGTCCCTCCTTCCATCTTTAGTTGTAGACCTGCTCCCATTTTGATGAGCATTTAGAGATAGCCGCCTGCTGGGAGTTCCATTAGCGCCACCATTTGCACGGGAACCAACCACCTTCTTTGTGCTAACTTGTCGGGCAGGACTAGGTCTGGAACCAAAAATGGATTCTTGTTCTGTGCTTTGCTGCTCATGGAACTTCTTCTGATCCTGTCATATCAGTCTACTTTTAGCAAGGTAGAAGATTGAACAAAGCTCATTCTAGGCCAAAATAAAGCAACCACAATGTGGTTTAAATGCATGCATGCATGTGCTTGAACATGTAATAATCACTAAATTGGAACTCACCCTCATCCGTTGTTTCTCTTCTTCTCTTTCCTGCCTGAGCATGGCATATTCATCTAGCATGGCAAGGAGAGGAACACCATCATATGCGAACTGTATGCCTCGGTCTTCTTCCCAAGCCCGAGTTTTAGCAACCAAGGTGTCAACCAAGGCTACATGGCCAACAAAACCAATTAAATCTCTGGATGCAGATTCCAACACATCAACATAGAACAGTTCAAAAGGAGAAGAAAATGATGTTGATTGTGCCATCTCTGTGTTTCCCTGATTCTACGATACCTGGAATTTTGTTAACCAGAATCCGGGCTTTCTCTGCACGCTTGAGATTCAAATGTGCACCTCTGCTGGCATTGTACCTGTTTTCATCCTGTTTCAGCAACACAGTGCCGTTTAAGTTAAACCATAAACCATCAAATCAGTTGTGGTAAAAATAATTTCATCTGCTTTTAGAACATCTAGTTTGATCTATCAATATTTTCACTATATTTACTTCATCATTTACCATTCAGACTCCGAATTTTTCCAGTAATATAATGTCAATGAGACAGACATCCTGTTACTAGGCAAATGTGGAATACACAATTACATAACATAAAATCATCGGCAAGCAAGATCACTTGCATAAACCTATTATCTGCCAGAGAAAACCAGGAACAAAGATAATTACTAGGCAAATGCAATTACAGAATTAAATACACAAGAACATCAGCAAGCAAGATCACTCACTTAAACCTATTATCTGCTGAAGAAAAAAGGGTAAGAAAAAATAAACAAATATTTCCCAAATAAAAGGGGATCTATATATCGGCTCCTGATGCAGGAATTTCCAGGAGCAGAGAGATCTCTAGGAAAAGGGCATTGAAATTATCAAAACAGCAGATTGAAACTATACATACATAGGAGCGAGGGAGAGAGATAATAGTACCCGATTATAATCTTCTAGCCAACTCTCTTCCTCGCATGCTGACATCCATTTCTCAACCTTATCCAAAATTTCTTTTCTGCTTAGAGCTTCTTCTTTGGCTCTTGATATCTGATTGTCCATGTCAGCCAGTAATTCAGCAGGCTCAACATTTCCAGAATCAATTAGTGCCATAATTTTTTCTCGAGCAACATCCGGGGCTATCTCTACATGAGCACGGGCATATATCTCTTCAAGCTCTGCTTGCTTTTTAAAGGCAATTTCTTTCATCCTGCTGGCTTTTAGCAGATCAAGCCTTTCAACCTCAACCTCAGCCTTAAAACCAAATAATAGTAAAATCAGCATACAGCTTTCACAGTTCTCACCACAAAAAGTATATAGCTTTCACAGCTTATTTAAACTTGTAGGTATATTTACTTGCAAAATCCAAATACCTGCTCAATTAGATCCAGGGCCAGAGCTTTGGGAACAGTCACTTCATCAACTGAAGCCAACATGTTACGGGTAACATGGTCAAACAATTTCCTTTCTTCCATGGGAGTATCCATCAGATTCCACAGGTCCATGAGCTGATTTGCCAGCTCTTGAAGCTGTAGTGGGAGGATACAAATTAAAGATATTTTGAATCTCAACAGAAGGATTTGGTTCAATTCAAGCACACACAGAAAAACATCCAACATTGCACTATATTTTACAACAGAAACCTTACAGTTTGTCCCCTTTGGATGTGATACAAACTATACTGGTGCTGTGTGTGTGTGTGTGAGAGTCTAAAGTACAAATCAACAGGAAACAATGCTTGTTTTATATGTTTTTCTTGTTGGAAGATATGTATCTGAATTACAAGATAAACTTATTTAACAACAGAAAAACAAGCCTTGTGGAAAGAGGATCCTGATAAAACATAACTGATCTTTTTTCTGTTTAAAGTTGAGCAAATTCCTGTTCCATTTTTCATCACAGAACATACTTTTATGCTATGGATTGATCTAGAGGATAGAGGATCAGTATTTGGTAAAAGCCTTCAATTAGCACAAAAGTCTTAGTTTTTTTCTGGAAACGTAACAAGGAAAACGTACTCTTCTTTCCATAGCAGCCAATACTGAAATGCAAAGGACTTGCCTTATGAAGCCTCTGCTTCTTTTCTTCTTTTAATGCTAAGACTGTCTTAGCCAGCCTTGCTAATGTATCATTGCTAATGCTTTGCATGCCAGTCGAGTCATTTAAGCTTGGATGAACATCAGTTACAGTACTGAAAAAGTCCATCCCGAGGACAGCACAGAGATCATGCACACTGCTCACAAATTCAAGGACCTTGTGCAGCCTATCACTCTACAATGTAAAATAAACAGTTAGCGATTAACATATCTAGAAAGCTAGAAATTATCTGATGCACCGTTACCAAGATGAAGAGATTTACCTTTTCCTTTTGAAGCTCTTGAAGTTGGGCATGATATTCATCTAACTTCTTTAGGGATAAATCAGCATCATCAACTGTAGGATTGTCATTGATATTTAAGTTCCCAGCAATTTCACCACAGATTTTTTGAATCTGTGTCTGTACATCAGAAAACTCCTTTACTCTCTCTGCTTTTTGTTCCCACAGCTGTTCGAGTATTGGTGCTATAGCTGCAAGTTGTTCCTTGATTGTTCCTGAAGCCTTCTCAGGCTGCAATTAAAACCAAGGGAAACAATGAGGAGTCCAGTTTTTTTCACTGTCAATTAACCAAAAAGAGTTTTGCATCGACACAACACCATAACACTTTTCACAGATGCTTAAGCAGGATATACAAGACTAAGTTGTGTAAACTACTCACCAATCCTGCAAAACATTTTTCTCCAAGGGCTGATAGAAGACGTGCAAGTTCAATTCTGGCATCTGATAAGGCCTCAAGAAGCTGGGCCCTTGACTTGGCAGCCTGCTCAACTTTCTTCTTATACACATCCAAGCACTCCTGTTCTATTTGAATAAGCATCTTATCTCGTTCCTCGTCACTTTCACCAACCTCATCCCAGATTTCCTACAGCACATCAGGGTTCAATAAGTTGTAATTTCTTCACGCCATACACATGAACAATCAATAAAATGAAATACCTGGAGCTTTTGCAGTAAAGTGCCACAAGTTGTTTCTCCAAGGAGAGGGTTTTGGGCATCTGTGACTGCCATTCACGTTACCTTGCAACCTAGCGTCAACCACATGAAGCATTCATTCAAAAGACATTCAGTAATCCTTGGACAGGACCATGATGCATCCTATATGCTTAGAGATGTAAACTAAAACCAAGAACGGAGAGTGAAGCAACATACCTTATTGACCAGCAAGAAAAGTACTTTCACCAGACAAGTAAAAATACACACCTGCAAGGACAAACAACTAATCAGGAGTAAGTATGGAAAATATATATATATATATACACACACACGAGGGTAGTTGAGAGACATCAAACTGATTTAAAGTTACAAACTTTAGTTGCAAATGCATTGTGACACTAAATGGCATTCACTACAGAGCACAAAAAGCTAACTACATTGCTACAACATATGTAGTAGAACATATATAACCTTCGAGCTAAATACAATCTTAAAGTCTTTCCCTTCACCACTTTCTTAGGAAAACCAAATAGCATATACTCTACTGAAACTTAAAAATTAAGAAGCATTTTTTTTCTGTCTTGCTTGCCACATTCCAAGCAGCCAACCTATTGTATTAGAAGAAACTTAAATTTATACCATTTAACTCACTTGCATCTGCCTCGCATTTTCTCAGAAACCAAACAAAGCCATTCTACCTATTTTATTAAATGAAACTTAAATGTATACCATTTAACTCACTTGCATCTGCCTCGCATTTTCTCAGAAACCAAACAGAGCCTCATTTTAATGAACTAAGACCCACGCGATTAAACAACTTATTGAAACAAATCTAGATATCTCAACCTCCTCAATAATTGAGAAAAAAACAGAAAAATGAACAAGCTCTCAAGCTTAAAAATGGTTGATTTCAACAAAAATGCACCAACAGTTCTTAACTAAAAGAACCTACATTCACTAAATGAAGAGCAAGAACATGTTCAAATTCACTTAGATCTCTTGATAATCCAAGAAAACAAAGACAAACACGAGAAAAACAGCACAAAATAGCAACGCCTACCCAGATCGTTCTTCAAGGAAACTAGGGTTTTTGAAGAGGGTCTATTACTTCCGGATCTAAAGATCTTTCTTTTTCTTCGGTGAGTGTGTGTTTTGGTCACTCTTAGGAGTATGTTTTGGCTGTGTAGAGAAAGAGAGTGACGACTTCGAGTGAGTTGATGATAAAGTAAGGAGAAAAGAAGAAGCTAACAAAAAAAAAGGACACGTGAAATGGATTGTGGGCCCGTTTAACATGTGCAGTAATAACAACTAGCAGAAGAACCCCGTTCCGTTATACAAGAGAGATTCCTTTTTAAAATATTTTTTATTTAAAATAATATTTTTAATTTTTTTAAATTATTTTTTATATTAATACATTAAAATAATCTAAAAATATTAATTTAAAAAAAAAAATATTTTATTAAAAAAATTTTAAAACACAAAAATAAACCGGACCTTAAACATATCTTTTACTTATAAATCGCTTTAATAATTCAAAATTAAATCAAATCAAAATAAAAGTTTTACATCTTAATTTATTATTTTAGTATCATCAAAGTTGAAAATCAGTTTTATTTAGCTCCACTCTTTAAAAAAAATAAAAAATCAACAACCAAAATTGAAGTTTTTGATAGTTAAAATATAGTTATCCAAAAGCTTCGTTTTTTTTTTTGTTTTTTTAATTTCTCTCGAGTTTCTACATTATAAAAAACCAATATGTAAAACAATAAAGTTTTATAACTAAATATAAACTTTACAAAAAAAACAGGACCAAAGTGTAGATAGATGTGTCGCATGAATTGCACCAATAAAAAAAAACAACCCATTTTTTTTATCAATTTATTCTTATAATTATTCTTCACTTAACCCTATAATTATATTTTGCAAAAATAATATTTTCATAATAAAACGTATGCGAGAGCATGCACAGCTAAGCAAATCCTAACATTACACAACTTGAAACGACAAAAATAAAAATACATAAAGTTGAACGATCGAAGCACAGTGTATGCACCGCACCGGAGGAGAGAAATCTCTACTTTAACAGCCTGTCATTTTCAGGGTTATTTACGAAGATGGACACTTCCAGATAGTTAGTACGAAACTACAAGTACTCCATCTTTAATTGTTAATAGTTATTAAAACAATTTAATATTTATTTGTACAAGTTCTTCCTCACTCTTTTGCCACTCTAAAATGACCTCTCTAAAAGAAGTTATATTTCTTTTAAATTAAAGCTTATAATATCAACTTTTGATTGGTTTTAGTCTTATTTATTGAATCTACATTGGTTTAGCGGGTTGATTCAGTGATTGAATTGATTTGGATAAAGTAAAAGACCTGTAAAAATAAAAAATAATCAAACCTGGTCTACTCACTGGGTAGATCCGTAACACGGGAGACCCAGCAAAACCCGATAGATATTTTTTTTTCAAATGTTTTTTGCTCCTAACCAGATATCATTTTTTATATATTTTTTAACTGGTTATTAATCCTTTTTAAAATTTACTATATAAATATTAGAAGAATATTTAATTTTTTTAATATGAAATTTGAAACCTTTTAGTATATATATTTTATGTTCACAAGAAAAAAATTTATATTTTTTCAATGCGAGATAAAAAATATTTTTGGTTTAAATACTTAAACTTAAAAGGATAATATAGTATTTTTTTAATGTTTCATGAAAAATATTTTAAAATAATCTTTTAAACTTTATTATTTATAACATTTATAGTCTATATCTAAATGAATTATTTCTTAATTTATTTTATATGAAATATTAAAACTTTAAAGTTTTTTATTTTATTTTTCCGGGTTAACCTGAGTCAACCCGTATAAACTAAGACCCGGCTCCTTGGCTGTGTCAACCACCGGGTCGGGTTTGATAACTATGGTTTTAGTGTTAAAAAAAATACTATAAGAAATTTTGATCGATTTTTATTTAAAAAAAAATATATCTTTTATTTTTCTCTTCATATAAAAAACATGGCATAAGGGGTCATCTTAATTATATAATTTTCCACACATGGCAAGGCAAATTGTGATTAGCCAATAAATGGATTCTCTTGTCACGTTCTATATTTATATGCCAATTTATTGGCCTTCATCGTAGATTTTCTAGCGAACTTGCAAGTGTTTTGCTATGACATAAAAAAATAAAAATAGTAAAAAACAAGAGTGTTTTTATTTCTCACTCCACAAAATGTGTTGGACCGAATTAACATAGTGCAAGAGTCTTTGCTTATTTCTTAACAATTAATAAATTTCATGACATATACTCTTAATGAAATAAATATTCTTAAAAAGTGTTTCATAGACATGATAGCGATATCATCAACATCAACTAATGATAATATCATTATAAAAATAAAATAATAATTTAAAAAAATTACATTTTGGAATTTACATGATATCAATTTATATAAATACAAAATCAAGAAATGATTAATAATAAGATGATTTTCATTGTATCCCTCTAAAATTTATTAATCCTATCAATTTCTTTTTTAAAAATTATTTTTTATCACTTATCTCTCTCATTAACAATTTAATTTTATATATACCAATACCTTTAAATGGTTCTATGCTAATTATTGTTTGTAAATTATTTATTTAAATTGCTGAAATTAATATTTAGGATTTAATGTAAGATTAACTTCAA